>Ga0116181_1001537_pt1 | contig 19782 bp, 20 predicted proteins | sample AD_UKC075_MetaG_FD_89752 | JGI IMG/M metagenome (GOLD analysis project Ga0116181, IMG submission 89752) | Active sludge microbial communities of municipal wastewater-treating anaerobic digesters from USA - AD_UKC075_MetaG | ecosystem: Engineered > Bioreactor > Anaerobic > Digestate | place: USA...
ATCTGCGCCGGGCGGTCACCGCGGCGATGCGGACCCTCGGTCATGGCTGATTCGATCGAGCCTGGGCCGATGGGGCCGGACCTGCGGGCCTGGCTGCCGACCTTCGAGGAGTTGCCCTGGGCGCGGCGCCCGGACGCGTGGTGGACGCCGGGGGAGCGACACGGTCGATGGTTTGCCGGTGGGCGATTCAACGTCGCGACCGCGTGCGTGTCGGTGCACGCCGAACGCACACCGGACGCCGTCGCGCTGCGCTGGGAGGGCGAGCCCGGCGACCGCCGCACGATCACCTATGCCGCCCTGGAAGACGAGGTCGCCGCGCTGGCTCGGGGGCTGCGGTCTCTGGGTGTCGGAGTGGGCGATGTCGTTGCGCTGCACCTGGGTTGGCTGCCCGAGACAGTTGTCGCGATGTTCGCCTGCGCCCGGATCGGCGCTGTGCATGCTGTGGTGCCGACGCCACTGCCGGCCGAGGCCTTGGCTGACCGCCTCACTGCTCTCGGGGCGTCGGTGCTCTTCACCCAGGACGGGGCCTGGCGGCACGGCACGGTCTTGCCGCTCAAGGCGCGAGCTGACGAGGCGCTCAGCGCAGTCGGTGGCATCCAGCACACCGTCGTCGTGCGGCGCACCGGCATCGACATCGGCTGGTTCGAGGGTGATCGCTGGTATCACGACTTGGTCGCCGCGACGCGACCGGGACGGGCACGGCATACCGGATCTGCTTCTGGTGCAACGCGATCCGACACGGGGGCTGCGCCGGAGGACCTGCCGGCCGACCACCCGTTGGTGCTCGTCAGCCTGGCCCACCGCGGCGGGCGACCGGTGACCGTCTCGCTCGGCGGGGCGGCGACCGTCGCGACCGCGCTGGCCGTCCATCGCGGCGGCGTGGCGATGGGGTCGGTGCTCTGGTGTGCCGGCGACGGGGCATGGCTGGGCACGCAGGTCCACGGGGTCTACGGGCCGCTCGCGGCGGGCGAGACTGCGGTCGTCTACGAGGGGACGCTCGACGTGCCGACGCTCGCCCGCGCATGGCAGCTCATCGATCGGTATGCCGTGTCCACCCTCATGACGACGCCCTCGGTGCTGCGGTCGATGCGGTCCTGGGCGGGCGAGTTGGGCCAGCCGCCGCGGATCGCATCGTTGCGGCGGGTGGTGTCCTTCGGTGAGCCGGTGGACGCCGAGATCCGGGAGTGGGCGCGGCACGGGTTGGCCTCCGGTGAGGTGAGCGTCGCCGACGGGTGGGGTCAGGTTGAGTTGGCCGGGATCACCCGGCTGGACAACCCGGTGCGCGCCGGCGGGATGCCCGATCTCGGCGAGGCCATCGTCGATCGCGACGGACTTCCCGTGCCGGATGGTGCGCCCGGTGAATTGGTCGTCACGCGCCCGTGGGCGGGGCTCATGGTCGGCCTGGATGCGCCGTCGGTGCTGGTGGATCGGGAGTATTGGGAGCGGGCGCCGGGGGCTTATGCCACCGGTGACCGGGCGCGGATCCTGCCCGGTGGGGAATTGGAGTTTCTCGGGCGCACCGACGAGGTCGTCTCGGTTTCTGGGCAGCTCGTCTCGCTGATGGAGATCCGGGGGTTGCTGGCTGACCACCCGTTCGTGTCTGCGGTGGACGTCATCGAACGCCGTGACCACGCCGGCGGACGCTATATCGCGGCAGCGGTGGTGCTGACGCCTGAGGCGGCGCGATCGGCTGCGGCTGGCGGGCGGGGGCTGGCTGCGGTGGCGCGGGATCTCGGCGAGAGCGTGCGCGAGACCTTGGGCGGGTTGGCCAAGCCACGGCTGGTCATGGTGGTCGATCGGTTCGGCGACGAACTGCGCGGCGACGAGCGGCGGCGGGCGCTTGCCGTGATCCCGGTCGGTGACCTCGTCGAACCCCGCCGAGTGACCTGGGCCCAAGTCCTGGCAGCAGCCGAATACTCCGACTGACGCCGGACTGTGGACCCTGACTCTTCGAGCGTAAGACATCAGCGAGTCGCTGGTCGCGCAGGGCGGGGAACGGCATGCCGGAGCGGTGCTTCCCCTCCGGTATGCCGTCCGGGGTTTATCGAGATCGCGATCAGTTGACTTGGCTGCCTCTATAGCGTGAGCCAAGTTCACTGATCGCGATCCGAGGAGTGGGGCGCTGGGTGAGGGCGTCACGTTCTAGGCTCGCCGGTATGCCGTCCGCCCGTGGAAATCTCGCCTGGCACCTGCTCGCCGATCACCTCGACCTGGTCGCCGAACCCGTCGCTGCCGCCGCCCAGCTCGTCCCGCTCGCCGAGGTCACCGAGATCGACGCCGAGCTGGCCGACACGGCGGCCTTCTGCACGGCATACGACGTCGCGCCGGAGGCGTCCGCGAACTGTGTGGTCGTGGAAGGGCGGCGCGCCGAGCGCACCGTGCGCGCCGCCGTCATGGTGCTCGCGATCGACCGGGCCGACATCAACAAGGTGGTCCGCAAGCACCTGGACGTGCGCAAGCTGTCGTTCATGTCGCAGGAGGCGGCGCAGGAGCTGACCGGAATGCGCCAGGGTGGCATCACGCCGGTGGGCCTGCCCGAGGACTGGCTGATCCTCGTCGACGACGCAGTCGCCGCAGCCGGGCCGGTGGTCATCGGCGCAGGGGTGCGCGGCGCCAAGCTTCTCGTCGATGGCGCTGCCCTCGCGGCCCTGCCTAACGCCGAAGTACTCTCGCTGCACGTGCCCCGCACCGCCTGACCTGCCCCGGATCGGAGGTGGCCGATGAACCCTCAGCGCACAGCCTCAGCGTCCTTCACGTCGAGGCTCCGGCACGCGATCACGGATCGCGGCTACCTGCGCTTCGCCCTCCCCGGCGTGGTGCTCCTCATCGTCTCGGCCGTGTTCTGGGGGCGCGCGCCCTGGATCCCGCTCATCCAACTCGTCGGCGTGGGCCTGGTCGTCATTCCGTTCCCCAGCACGTCGAGTCGCCGCACTGATCGAGGTTGATCCGTTCCACGTCCACCTGACTGGCGTCGGGCTGGGAGGTGGGCGGACGGCATACCGGAGCGGCTGCGGGGAACCCGGTTGCCGCGCGTCGATATCCTGAACCGCATGCCCTCCCCCCACGATGTGCTGGCTCCCGCCGTGTCCGCAGCGATCGCTGCCGCGTTCGGCGACGACTTCCGCGGTGCCGACCCGGTGCTGCGGCCGAGCCAGTTCGCCGACCTGCAGGCCAATGCCGCGCTGCCGCTGGCCAAACGGCTCGGTATGCCGCCCCGCCAGGTTGCCGAGCGCATCGTCGCCGCCCTCGACGTCGCAGGCGTGTGCGAGGGCGTGGAGATCAGCGGGCCGGGGTTCGTCAACCTCACCCTGTCCAACGACTGGATCGCGAGTGCGGCTGAGGGGATGGCGCGCGACGGACGGCTGGGTGTGCCGCTGCAGGCGCAGCAGGTCATCCCGCTGGACTACTCCTCGCCCAATGTCGCCAAGGAGATGCACGTCGGCCACCTGCGCACGACGGTCGTCGGCGACGCGCTCGCGCGGGTGCTCGAGCACCTGGGCCACCGGGTGATCCGGCAGAACCACATCGGTGACTGGGGCACGCCGTTCGGGATGCTCGTCGAACACCTCCTGGAGGTGGGGGAGGGCTCGGACGAGGCGCGGCTGGCCGAGACTGATCCGAACGCCTTCTACGCCGCGGCGCGGGCGAAGTTCGATGAGTCGCCGGACTTCGCCGAGCGGGCTCGGGCGCGGGTGGTCGCGCTGCAGGCCGGCGACCCCGAGACCCTGCACTGGTGGGAGACCTTGCTCGGGGCGTCGAAGCGCTACTTCAACCGGATCTATTCGACCCTTGGCGTGACCTTGACCGACGCCGATCTGGCGGGTGAATCGACCTATAACGACGACCTCCCGCGGATCTGCGACGAGTTGGAGGCGGCGGGGATCGCGGTCGTGTCCGACGGGGCGCTGTGCGTCTTCCTCGACGAGTTCACCGGCCGCGATGGCAAGCCGGTGCCCCTCATCGTCCGCAAGTCGGACGGCGGATTCGGTTATGCCACAACCGATCTGGCGATGATCCGGCAGTGCGTGCGGGAGTTTCACGCCAACCGGATTGTCTACGTCGTCGGCGCGCCACAGGCGCTGCACTTCCAGATGGTGTGGGCAACCGCGCGCAAGGCTGGCTGGCTGCCCGATGACGTCGAGCCGATCCACGTCCAGATCGGCAACGTCCTCGGACCGGACAAGAAGATCCTGCGCACCCGCGAAGGGGCCGCGCTCAAGCTGATGGCCCTGCTCGATGATGGTGTCGCCAAGGCTCGCGCGTATGTCGACGAGGCGCGCCCAGACCTTCCGCAGGACGTGCGGGCCGAGATTGCCCGGCAGGTCGGGATCGGCGCGATCAAGTACGCCGATCTGTCGGTCGCGCACGACACGGCATACGTTTTCGACCTCGACCGGATGGTCGCGCTGACCGGCAATACCGGCCCCTATTTGCAGTATGCCGCCGCGCGAGTTCGCTCGATCTTCCGCACCGCGGGTCTCTCCGCGGGGGGAGTGGAGCGGTCCGTCGCCATCGCCGAGCCCGCCGAGCGGGCGCTCGCGCTGCACCTGCTCGCCTTCGGGTCGGTGGTGGCGCAGGTCGGCGATGAGCTCGAACCCCACCGCCTGTGTGGCTATCTCTACGAGCTGGCCGCGCTGTTCTCCTCGTTCTATGAGAACTGCCCGGTGCTCAAGGCCGAGGGTGAGGTGCGCTCGTCGCGACTGGCCCTGGCCGCGCTGACCCTCGCCGTCATGGAGCAGGGCTTGGGCTTGCTCGGGGTGGAGACCCCGCACGAGATGTGACCTAGCGGGTGGGGCTGTCGTCGCCGACAGGATCAGCCGGCGGCGATGGCTTCCTCGACGGGGGTCGGCGGGGTGTCCGCCGCGACGCTGAGCAGCAGCGCGCAGTCCGACAGCGCGTCGACCGAGTGCCGCTCCGGCGGGATCGCGACGAGCTGGCCCGGCGTGAGCACCCAGGACCGGTCGCCAGCGACGAGGCGGGCGTTGCCGGTGACGCACTGCAGCGTCGCGGCGGGCGGGGCGTTGTGCTCGGCGAGTTGGCCGCCCTCGGTGAGCCCGATGACGACAGCGCGCAGCGGGCCCACGGCATACACCTGCTTGGCGGCGCGACCGGAGGAGGACTCGCGGGCGCGGTCGAGGAGCTCGGCGGCGAGGCTGGGCAGATCGATGATGTCGTCCATTCATCGAGGCTACGTCGGGCTCCGAGCAAAGGACAGCCCCGCCGTCGAACGGGTTGCCGGCTTACCCGTGCCCCGGTGACATGAGCCATTTCGTGGGTTCGCGGGCCGGGAACCCACAGATTGGCTCATCTCGTGTATCCGGAGGCAGCTCCGGGTGACGCGGATGGCCCCTTCGGCCCGCTCGAAAGGGCCACATGGGTCATCGCGTGGCTCCTCGAGCGCGCCCGGCACCGCGAGAAGGCGCAAAGTGCGGTTTCGCGGGTCGATTCAGGCCTTGAAACAGGAGTTTGCGCCCTCTCGCGACAGCGCGGTGACCGAGGGGACCGAGGGGACCGGGGTGCCGAGGTGACCCACCCCGCACACTCCTCGCGCTACGCCGACGCTTGCAGGCGGCGAGTCACGGCCATGGCCGCCGTGCGCACGGCAGGGGCCAGCCGCGGGAGGTCGATGCGGTGGGTCGTGCCGGTCACCGAGAGGGCCGCGACCGGCATACCGCCGCGTCCGAAAACCGGCGCCGCCGCGCAGTAGACGCCGTAGCTCGACTCCTCGTGGTCGTAGGCGACCCCCTCGCGCCGGATCGACTGGAGCGCGCGGTGGAAGGCGCCGGGCATCGCGAGGGTATGCCGGGTGAGCGCAGGCAGCCCGGCCCCCACCCTCGCTGCCGCCACTTCCGGCGCCGAGAACGCGAGGATCGCCTTGCCCACTCCCGTCGCGTGCGCCGGCAGCCGCCCGCCGACCCGCGAGGGCAGCCGCGGGCCGTGCTTGGCGCGCAGGATGTCGACGTAGACGACGTCGACCCCGTCGAGCACGGCCAGGTGCACCGTCGCGCTGGTCGCCTCGTGCAGGTCCTCCATATAGGGCCGGGCAGCTTCACGCACATCCCGTGACCGCGGCGCCAGCTCGCCCAACTCGAACAGCTGCATCCCCAGCCGCATCCCGTCGGGAGTGATCTCCAGCAGACCGAGTCGCGCCATCTCGTGCACCAGTCGGTGGACCGTCGACTTGGGTAGCCCCACCCGACGCGACAGGTCTGAGACGGTGAGCACGGGATGCCTGACATCGAAGGCCCGCAGCACCATGACGGCCCGCTCGAGCACCGACTCGCGGGTCGGGGGCGGCGGCGCAGCGGCCCAGGAATCGGCTCCGCTGTCCCGTTCAGTGGGACACATGCGTTGATTGTCGCCGCGCGACCGGCCAGTGTCCACCCCGTAGCCGCCCCGCGGGGTTCCCATTCGGCGGCCCGAGGCGAAAGGTGTCGCATGACCCTCTCACCGCTCCATCCGCATAGCCCCGGGGGTATGCGCGCGGAGGCGGCACACGGCATACCAGCCGGTATGCCGTCCGGTCGCCTCCCAGCGCCCGGCACGCCCGCTCGTCGCCCGGCACCCACCCCCATCGGGCGGGCCCCGATCTCCGGGTCCGAGACGCTCAAGTCGGTCGCCACGGCGCTTGATGTCCTGGAATGCTTCGCCCTCGACGACGAGCTGGGCGTCTCCGACATCGCCCGCCGCCTGGGCATCGCCAAGAGCACCGCCCACCGGCTGCTCTCGACGCTCTGCTCCCGCGGCCTCACCGAGAAGAACCCCGACAGCGGGCAATACCGCCTCGGCCTGCATCTTTACGAACTCGGCCAACTCGCCCAGAGCCGACTCAAGCTGCGCCAGACCGCGCTTCCGCTGTTGGAGGACCTGCGCCGGGTCAGCGGTCTCAGCGTCCACCTCGGGGTCATCGACGGCGCCGACATCGTGTATGCCGAGCGGCTCGAAACCCCGGCCGGCCGCGAACTCCTCGCCGGCGTCTCGCGCCGCTGGCCCTCGCACTGCACCTCCTCCGGCAAGGCCATCGCGGCCTTCAACGCCGAGCTGGCCCAGGCCCGCCGCGACATCGGCTTCCCGCCGCGCACCACGGGCACGATCCGCTCGATCCGTGACTACGACCTCGCGCTGGCCGAGACCCGGCGTTTGGGCGTCGGGATCGGTCACGGCGAGGCGGTCACCGGCATCTCGTCAGTCGCCGCGCCGGTGCGCGACCTGTCCGGCCGGGCCTACGCCAGCGTCTCGGTCGTCGGCCCGAGCTCGGTGCTCATCGGCGACCTCGATCGCACTGCCCGCCTGGTCCGCACCGTCGCCGGCCACATCGCCCACCGCCTGTCCGCCTGAGGAAGGAACACCGCGTGGATCTCACGCTTCGCTCGCAGGCCGCCGCAGCCTTGCTCGACGCCTACGACACCAAGCTCGCCATCCCCCCGCTCGTGCAGACCTATCCCGGCATGACCACCGAGGACTCGTATGCCGTGCAGCAGCTGCAGATCGAACGTCGCCTTTCCGAGGGCCGCACCATCAAGGGGCACAAGGTCGGTTTGACGTCGGCCGCGATGCAACGCCAGCTGGGCGTCGACCAGCCGGATTACGGCCACCTGCTCGATGACATGTTCTTCCTCGAGCACACGCCGATCCCCAGCTCGATCTATTTGCAGCCCAAGATCGAACCCGAGGTCGCGTTCGTCCTCAAACGGCGGCTGAGCGGCCCGGGAGTGACGGTGCCCGAGGCGATTTCGGCGGTCGACTATGTGCTGCCGGCGCTGGAGATCATCGACTCGCGCATTGAGAACTGGAAGATCGGCATCGTCGACACCATCGCCGACAACGCGTCTTCTGGCGGCCTGGTCCTCGGCAGCCGTCCGACGCGCCTGGAAGACGTCGACCTGAGGCTGGCCGGCTGCACCTTGCTGTGCAACGGCCAGGTCGTCGCGACCGGTGCAGGCGGCGCGGTGCTCGGCTCGCCGATCAATTCCCTTGTCTGGCTGGCGAATACGGTCGGCGCCCTGGGCGTCACCCTCGAACCTGGCCATGTCATCCTGCCGGGCTCGGTCACCGCTGCCCAGCCGGTCGCCCCTGGTGACACCTATGCCGCGGTCTTTGCCGGTCTGGGCACGGTCACCGCTCGTTTCGCCAAGGAGAACTGACGTGACTGTGTCCCATGGCTCGTTGCCCCGGCGCGCTGCGACCGCTGCCATCGTCGGCCCCGGCAACATCGGGACCGACCTCATGTTCAAGCTGCTGCGCCGCAGCGACTGGATCACCCCGAAATGGATGATCGGCGTCGACCCCACCTCCGACGGGCTGCGTCGCGCCGCCTCGATCGGGCTCACCGCCAGCGCCGACGGGGTCGACTGGCTGCTCGCCCAGGACGAGCTGCCTGATGTCGTCTTCGAGTGCACGAGCGCCAAGGCCCACGCGGCGAACGCCCCGCGTTATGAGGCCGCGGGCATCGTCGCGATCGACCTCACCCCGGCCGCCGTCGGCCCGTATTGCTGCCCGCCGGTCAACCTCGATCTCAACCTCGACGCGATGAACTTCAACATGATCACCTGTGGTGGTCAGGCCACCACCCCGGTCGTCGCGGCGGTCTCGCGCGTGGTGCCAGTGCCGTATGCCGAGATCGTCGCCTCGATCGCGTCGAAGTCCGCCGGCCCGGGCACCCGCGCCAATATCGACGAGTTCACCGAGACCACCGCCAAGGCCCTGGAGGTCGTCGGTGGTGCCGAGCGGGGCAAGGCGATCATCATCCTCAACCCGGTCGAGCCGCCGATGAAGATGCGCAACACGGTCTTCTGCGCGATCCCGGCCGAAGCCGCCGAACCCGGTCCGTTGCAGGACCAGCTCAACCAGTCGATCTTCGCGATGCGCGACACCGTGCGCGAATACGTGCCGGGCTACTCGTTCCGGGCCGATCCGCAGTACGACCACGCTCGCGACACGTGGAACGGCATGGCCCGGGTCGCGGTGTTCGTCGAGGTCATCGGACGTGGCGACTACCTGCCCGACTATGCCGGCAACCTCGACATCATCACCGCGGCAGCGGCCCGGGTCGGCGACCTGGTGGTCGAGCACCGCCAGGGCGGGCACGGCATACCAGGTGGTGCTGCGCGCAATGCTGCGACGTCCACCAAGAGCACCCAGATCACCACGAGCGCCGCGCAGCCGGCAGGAGCACAGGCATGAGCGACACGGCATACCGGGCCGACAGCGACACGGTGACCGACCCGACGGCCCCGGCGGCAGATTCGGCAGCTGAGGCGGCAGCGGAAGCCGCCCCGCGCGATCTGCGGATCACCGACTCGACGCTGCGCGACGGTTCGCACGCGATGCGCCACCAGTTCACCGAGGAGCAGGTGCGCGGGGTCGTGCACGCCCTCGACGGTGCCGGGGTGGAGGTCATCGAGGTCGCGCACGGCGATGGCCTGGGCGGGTCGAGCTTCAACTACGGCTTCTCGCTCGTCGACGAGATGCAGCTCATCAAGGCGGCCGTCGAAGAGGCGCACCGGGCCAAGATCGCGATCCTCATGTTGCCGGGCGTCGGGACCATCGAGCATCTCAAGCATGCTCACGAGATGGGCGCATCGGTCGCTCGAATCGCCACGCACTGCACCGAGGCCGACACGGCGATCCAGCACTTCGGTGCGGCACGGGACCTTGGCATGGAGACCGTCGGGTTCCTCATGCTGAGCCACCGAGTCGGGCCGGCGGAGTTGGCGCGGCAGGCGCGGATCCAGGTCGACGCCGGCGCGCAATGTGTCTATGTCGTCGACTCGGCCGGTGCGCTGGTCTTGACCGATTGCCAGGAGCGCGTCGAGGCGCTCATTGCCGAGATCGGTGGCGAGGCCCAGGTCGGCTTCCACGGCCACCAGAACCTCTCGATGGGCGTGGCCAACTCGGTGCTCGCCTATCGCGCCGGAGCCAAGCAGATCGACGGTGCGTTGTGCGCGCTCGGTGCGGGCGCGGGTAACTCGCCCACCGAGGTGCTCGCCGCAACCTTCGACCGGCTCGGCATCAAGACCGGGGTCGACGTCGGTGGCGTGCTCGCTGCGGCCGAGGACGTGGTGCGGCCGTTCCTGCCGAGGCTGCCGTTCATGGACCGGGCATCGATCACCCAGGGCCAGGCGGGGGTCTATTCCTCCTTCCTGTTGCACGCCGAGCGGGCGTCCGAACGCTATGGCGTCCCGGCGCACGCGATCCTGCAGAAGGTCGGCGAGGCGGGCTATGTCGGCGGCCAGGAAGACATGATCATCGAGGTCGCGCTGCGGCTGGCCGAGGAACGCGATCTCGGCGACCTCGCCGGGCAGGGGGTGCGCTGATGACTACGTGGGACGAGGACTCTGTCGCCACCGAGCTGCTGACCTGCGAGGCCGAGCGTCGCGACCGGGTGAAGTTCACCGACGAGTGGCCCGAGCTCGACGTGGCGACCGGCTACCGGATCCAGGACGAGACGTTGCGGCGGCGCCTGGAGCGCGGCGAGAAGCTCATCGGGGTCAAGCTGGGCCTCACCAGTCGGGCCAAGCAGCAGCGGATGGGCGTCGACACGCCGTTCGTCGCGTGGCTCACCGACGCCATGCTGCTGCCCGCCGGTGACCCGATCCCGCAGGACCAGCTCATCCACCCGCGCGTCGAGCCGGAGATCGTCTTCGTCATGCGCGACCGGCTGGAGGGCCCGGGGGTGAGCGCCGCGACCGCGCTCGCCGCCGTCGACGTGGTGCTGGCCGGGGCCGAGGTCATCGACAGCCGCTATCGCGACTTCAAGTTCACCGCCGGTGACGTCGTCGCCGACAACGCCAGCTCGGGCGCTTTCGTCGCCGGCCCGGTGTCGATCCCGCCGACTGACCTCGACCTCGCCGGCGAAGCCGTGCTCGTCGAGGTCGACGGTGCCATCGTCGACTCGGCCACCGGCGCGGCGGTGCAGGGTCACCCGGCCGAGGCGCTCGCGCTCGCGGCCAACGACCTGGCCACCCGTGGGCACGCCATCGAGGCCGGCTGGATCGTCCTCACCGGCGGGATGACTGACGCGGTCTTCGCCCCGCCCGGTGCGTCGATCGCGTGTCACTTCACCTCGCTCGGGTCGGTCTACCTCAACGGCGGCGCAGCCCCGGTTGCGTCCGCCGAGCCCGCTGCCCCCGCCGCTTCCGCAGCCTCCTCCGACAAGGGGCAGTGATTCGTATGCCGTTCGTCTCGATCACGCTCGCCGAGGGCCGCACCCCCGAGGTCCTGCGTGCCCTCATCCACGAGGTCACCCTCGCCGTCGAACGCTCGGGCGCCGCGCCGCGAGAGAACGTGCGAGTGGTCCTGCACGAGGTGCCGCCCACACACTTCGCCGCCGGTGACGTCACCTTGGCCGAGCGCGCCGCCGTGAGTGCGCCTGTGGCCGATGGGTCGGCCAGTGACCCAGCCGGCCCCGCCGCCGCAGCCGACGACGCGAGCCGGCCGGACGGCATACCGGACCGTGCCGTCGAGGCAACCACCCACGAACAGGAGCCGCGCGCATGAGCGACCTGCAGTTCTTCGGCCACATCATCGACAACGAGGAGGTCGAGTCGCTCGACGGCGGGCGGTTCGACGTCTGGAACCCGTGGACCCGCGAGATCTGGGCGCAGGCTGCCGAGGGCTCAGCCGCGGACGCCGACCGGGCCGTGACGAGCGCGCGGAAGGCGTTCGACGAGGGACCGTGGCCGCGGATGGGGCGTAACGAGCGCGCCAAGGCGATCCACAAGCTGGCCGACCTCATGGAGGCCCGCACCGCGGAGATCGCCCGGCTGGACTCGACCAACATGGGCAAGCCGTTCGAGCAGGCCAAGCATGATGTGGCTCGCTCGGTGTGGAATTTCCGGTTCTTCGCCGACCACCAGCGCGACCACTGCGGCGAGGTTTACCCGATGGACTCGGGGCACCACTGCTACAGCGAGTTCGGGCCGGCGGGCGTCGTCGCGGCGATCAGCCCGTGGAACTTCCCGCTCATGATGGCCTCGTGGAAGATCGCTCCCGCGATCGCCTGGGGCAACACCTGCATCATCAAGCCGAGCGAGGACACCCCCGCGTCGGTGACCTACCTCGGCCGGCTGGCCGTCGAGGCCGGCTTCCCGCCTGGCGTGCTCAATGTGCTCAACGGGCACGGCGCCCCCGCGGGGTCCTCGATCACCGGCGACGATCGGGTCGACCGGGTGACCTTCACCGGCTCGTCGCAGACCGGCAAGCTCGTGATGGCCTCTGCCGCAACGCACTTGGCTCCGGTGTCGCTGGAGCTCGGCGGCAAGGGCGCCAACCTGGTCTTCGCCGACGCCGACCTCGACAACGCCGTCTACTGGGCGGTGGAGGCGATCTTCCGCAACGCCGGCCAGATCTGCCTCGCCGGCTCGCGGTTGTTCGTCCAGGACGAGATCTACGACGACTTCATGGCCCGGTTCGTCTCGGCGGCCGAGGCGCTCACCATCGGTGACCCGTTCGACCCGGCAACCCGCTTCTCTGCGCTGGCCAGCCGCCGGCACTTCGAGAAGGTCGTCTCCTATGTCGAGAGCGCCCGCGCGCTCGGCGGCCAGATCCACACCGGCGGCGTCGTTGAGGACGGTTCCTGGGTGGTGCGCCCGACGATTATCGACGGGCTCCCGCTGGACGCCGCGCCCTACTGCGAGGAGATCTTCGGCCCGGTCTGCGTCGTCAACCGGTTCAGCACCGAGGACGAGGTCGTGCACCTGGCCAACGACACCCGCTACGGCCTCAACGCGATGCTCTTCACCGAAAACCTGTCGCGCGCCCACCGAGTCGCCTCGCGCCTGCGGGCCGGCACGGTCTGGGTCAACTGCTTCTTCATCCGCGATCTGCGCACTCCCTTCGGCGGGGTCGGCGACTCCGGCGTCGGCCGCGAGGGCGGCAACTTCAGCCGCGAGTTCTTCACCGAACCCAAGGCCGTCGTCATGCAGATCGACCGCAAGGGCTGATCACTCACGACCTCGCAGGCGCAGCAGTTCATCGACCAGCCCTCCTTCCCGGCGCTCCCGTGGCCGGGAAGGACGGACCGGTATGCCGTGCGCCCGCTCGCGTCCGCCGACCTCGACCGCCCCTGGCGGCTGGACTTCCACCAGCCCAGGGGCGTCGTGCCGCTCGGGCTCACCGTCATTGACGACATCACTGCGGGCAGCCGGACGGCAGCCGCAGCGCTCGGTGTCGACGGTGGGCTGGTGGCCCGGCTGGTCGGGTGCCACGTTTACCTCGGTCCGGCAGCGGACGGCATACCAGGCGGGGAGGCGGGTCCTCCGGGAGGGGGCACGTCTGGCATACCCGCGGCTGGCTTCGGTGTGAATCCGCTTGTCCCGGGCGGCGATCCGGCTGCGTATGCCGTGCGGTTCCGCGCGCTCTGGAGCGAACTCTCCGCGGAGCTGCACGACCAGCTGGCCGCCCTCGACGCGCTGCCCCTGGCCGACCTCGACGCCGGCGGGCTGCTGGATGCGTGGCGGCAGGCCCGGGCGGTGTGTTCGCGGGCCTGGCGGTTGCACTTCGCCGTGATGTATCCGGTCTTCGCTGTCCACGAATGGGTTCTCGCCGGGATGGCGGCCGAGGGGATCTCGGCGCTGGAGGCGTCGGCGCTCATCGAGGTGCCCGACCACACCATCGCCCGCACCGACCGAGCGCTGGCCGATCTCGCCGCCTTCGCCGCGACCGAGGGGCTGGAGTCGATCTTCCTGCACTCCCCGAGCGGGCAACTCCTGCACCGCCTGCAGGCCGAACCCCGCGCGCAGCGGTGGCTGGAGCGGTTCGCGGAGTTCGACACGGCATACGGGCAGCGCAGTGCCGCGGTCGGTGACCTCGACTCGCCGTCCTGGCACGAATCCCCTTCCATCCCCTTGGGATTGGTGCGCGCCGCGCTCGTGGCCGGCCCGAGTACGGCGCGCCCGGCCAGGCCGCCCGTGCCTCTGCGCGACCGGTTTGACGCCGCTGCGGCCGCGCGCGTCCAGGACTGGCTGGATATCGCCGCACAGGCGCCGGCTGCCTGGTGGAACGAGGAGCACAACGTCCTCATCGACCTGCGCGCCCACCTGCCGTTGCGGGCCGTGGCGCTCGCGGCGGGCCGTCATCTGGGGCTTCCGGCAGCCGAGGACGCGCTCTATCTGCACGAGAGCGAACTACTGGGCCTGCTCGCCGGCGATGTGCCGAGCGCAGCCGTGGGGGCGCTCATCGAGCAGCGGCGGGCCGTCGTCGAGTCCTGGCGGGAGCGCCGTCACGACTTGCCTGGGCACCTCGGCGCGCCAGGCGATGGCGGCGACATCGTGCTGCGCCAGATCCTCGGCACCCCGGACGCACGTCCCTCACCCGACGGCCAGGTGGATGCCATCGGCCCTCGACCCGACCACCCGGCATGGTCTCGGCGGCCCCGGCTGCCCGAGCTGGAGGGCATGGGCGTCTCGCCTGGCCTCGCCCGAGGTCGCGCGCGGGTGTTGGCCTCGGCCAACGACATCGACCAGCTGGAGCGCGGTGAGGTGCTGGTCTGCGAAGCAACCTCGCCGAGTTGGACGCCGGCCTTCGACCGGGTCGCGGCCGCCGTATGCGACGCCGGCGGGATGCTCACCCATGCGGCCATCGTCAGCCGCGAATATGGCCTCCCATGTGTGTGCGCCGTGCTGGATGCGACAGCCTTGATCCGCACCGGCGACCTGCTCCTCGTCGACGGTGACCTCGGCGTGGTGAGGGTTCTCGAGCGTGCGTCGGCTGTGGACGGGGACTCGGGAGGTATGCCGTGACGCGGTCCGATCGCGGACCGGTCCGCTGGCTTGACGACCTGGCCGAGGCGCCCGTGGGTCTGGTCGGAGGCAAGGCTGCCGGGCTGGCGGCCCTCGTCGCGGCCGGACTGCCGGTACCGACCGGCTTCGTCACCTGGACTCCTGAGGGAGCCCGGGATGGGTACGCCGTGCTCGCTCACCGCTGCGACACCCACGATCCACTGGTGGCCGTGCGGAGTAGCTCACCCGTCGAGGACGGCGCCACCCGATCGGCTGCCGGTCTGTTGCCCACCGAGCTCGGTGTGCGGGGCGCGGATGCCGTCGCCGCGGCGGTGGAGCGCATCGTCGCGGCCGAAGCGAACCTGGGTGCCGGTGCCGGTGCCGGTGCCGGTGCCGGTGCCGAGCGGCCGCCCGGACAGTTCCCCGTGCTCGTCCAGGCCATGGTGAGAGCCATCGCGGCGGGAGTGAGCTTCTCCGCTCACCCGGTCACCGGCGCGCGCGATCGGATCGTCATCGAAGCCGTCCATGGGCTCGGTGTCCTGCTCACCGACGGACGGGTGGTGCCCGAACACGTTGTCGTGCAACGGCATACCGGCGTTGTCCTCCTGGCACGGGCACCTCGCCAGCGTGAGCTTGCATCGGTGACCGACGCCGGGGTCACCCAGATCGCCCGCGTGGACGGGGGTTCCGGTCAGGTGCCGGTGCTCAGTGCGGCCCAGGTCGCCCGCGTCGTCGACCTCACCCTGCGCTCCGAAGTCGCGATCGGGGCCGCCGCAGACGTCGAGTGGGCCTTCGACTCCAGAGGGCAGCTCTGGGTCGTCCAAGCCCGCCCGATCACTACTCTTCCCGCGCCGTAAGCTGTTCTGACGCAAAGCGATTGGTGAGTTGCACGGCATACGAAAGGGTCCCGGTTGCGGTGAGACCGGGACCCTTTCAGCGTCTGCTTGAACGGATGGGGTTGACCACCGCCGCCGCCGTACAGGCGCTCGACCCACATGTATCGGGGGGAGATGAGACCAAGGCAGATCTCAGGTGAACATTGCCCGTCAGAATGTCACGACCGAGGGTGCGAACGGGGCGGCCCGCAGCTCGGACCGACTCAGATGAACAGCAGCTGGGCGCCGTCGGTGATCTCGATGAAGTCACTCGCGCTGATGATCGCCTCGACGCCGTCGTAGAGGTCGTCCTCGGTGAGCTTGTTCATGTCGGCCGACATCCGACAAGCCCACATGTGGCAGCCGGACGCCGTGAGCAACTCGAGGAACTCCGGCACCTCGGGCACGTCGAGGTCGGCGATCATCTTCTTCATCATCGCGGTGGCGCCGGCGGTCGCTCCGGGCAGCGCCCCGAGCATGTGGTGGATGCCGCTGTTGTGGCCGGGCATGTGCATCGCGGTGTTGCCGACGAAGGTGAACTTGAGATCGCCCATCGTCGCCTTGTTGATGATGTCGAAGCCCCAGAAGGTGAAGAACAGGTGGGTCTCGACACCTTCGCCCAGGGCCGCGTTGGCGAGGATGAGGCCGGGGTAGGCCATGTCGAGGTTGCCCTTCGAGCAGATGATGGCCAGCTTGCGGCCACTGCCTGCGGCGTCGTCGAAGGACGGGACGATCGGGGTGCTCATGACGAACTCGCTTCTTGGAGTGTGGGTTTCAGATTGTGGTCAAGTGAGATGGCGGCGGCAGGATCAGACGCAGGATCAGACGCAACCCTTGGGCTTCTGCAGCCCGGCGATGTAGGACATCTTCTTGGCCGGCTTGCCGGGGAAGAGCGCGAAAAGCTCCTTGACCGGTATGCCGCCCACCGTCGAGACCCGGCGCAGCGTTGCGGTCTCCTTCTGAGTCTCGAAGTCCTTGCGCAGGAAGTGGATTGGCACCCAGTGTGCGTCGGTGAGAGTGATGCCGATGTTGGCGGCCAAGGTCTCGGCGAGCGCCTCGTCCCACTGCTCGGGCTTGGTTAGGAAGCCCTCGGCGTCGACGTCGATCTCGCGACCCGCGATGGTCGTGACTGGCATGGTGCGTTGTTCTCCTTGTGAGCGGGGTTGCTGTGCGGGGTGTCGTGGGGAGTGAAGGGTCTACTCGACGTTCTTCCCCGACATCGACATTGCTGCGGGCAGCGGCATCGGCCGGCCGGGCAGCAGGATGTTCCAGTAGATGTGGCGGAAGGCGAGCTTGCCCAGGTGGTTGGCGCGCGACTCCTTGAGCAGGCTCATCGGGCCGACCTTGGGCAGCGGGAAGGTGCCGGTCAGCGGCTCGGTGTCGTAGTTGAAGTCCAGCAGCAGCGCCTTGCCGCCACCAGACTCGACGAAGCAGTTGGCGTGCCCGTCGAAGGAGTGGGTCATCGGCTTGCCGGCGACCAGTTGCAGGAAGTTCTCGACGAAGATCTCCACCGAGAAGTGCGCAACCGAGCCCGCCTTGGAGGTGGGCAGGTTGCCGGCATCGCCGAGCGCAAAGATCGTCCCGTATGCCGTGCTGCGCATGGTGTGCTTGTCGACCGGCACGTAGTTGAGCTCGTCGCCGAGCCCTGATCGGGCCACGAAGTCGGCCCCCATGTTGAGCGGCACGGTGACGAGCAGGTCATAGGCGACCTCGCGCTCGTCGTAGGACACGATGACCTTGCGCTCTTGGTCGACGCTTTCGATCATGAAGTCGGGCTCGACCTGGATATGGCGCTGCTCCAAGTGGTGGCCGAGTTCCCGGCTGGCGACCGGCTTGGTGAAGGCGCCGTCCAGCGGGGTGACGTAGACGATCTCGGTGCGCTCGCGGAGTCCGCGCTCGCGCAGGTAGTCGTCGGCGAGCATGACGAACTCCAGCGGGGCCACCGGGCACTTGATCGGCAGTTCGGTGATGTGCATGACCAGGCGCCCGCCCTCGAAGCGCCGCAGCGCATCGCGCAGCGCCAGCGCACCCTCGAAGGTGTAGAACTCGTTGACGCTCTTGTGCCACTCGTCGCCGAGCATGCCGGGGGTCTGGTCCGGCCGCGGCGTGGTGCCGGTGGCGATGACGAGGTAGTCGTAGCCGATCTCTCGCCCGCCCTCCAAGCGCACCAGCTTGGCGTCGGGCTCGACGACGTCGACCTCGCCCATGACGAGCTCGACCCCTTCGGCGAGGAAGGTGTGCATCGAACGCCGCACCTGCTCAGGCGTATTGATGCCGAATGGGATGAACAGATAGCCCGGCTGGTAGTCGTGGATGTCGTCCTTGTCCACGACGATCACCCGCCAGTCGGAGCGGGCGAGGCGGGAGCTGAGCTTGTTGGCGATCATCGTCCCGGCGGTGCCGCCACCGAGGATCAACAGGGTCTGCATGGCTGTGGTGCTTCCTCCCAGGGCGCACCGGCGCTGAGTGGCGGTGCTGTGAATCCCCTAGTTCGACCATACCCCTGTGGGTATGCTCTTCCACGTGGCCAAGGTCCCCACCGGATGTGCCCTACGGCACAGTCGCTGCCATCGCCCGGGGGCCCGGAATGCAAGGATGTGCCCATGACGACCGTGCACCTCACGCCCGAGGAGCTCACCAAGCTCGCCAACCGGCTGCGCCGCGCCCAAGGCCAGATCGGCGGCGTGCTGCGGATGATCGAAGAGGGCCGCGAGTGTCAGGACATCGTCATGCAGTTGGCGGCCGTCCGCCGTGCCGTGGACCGGGCTGGTTTCTCGATCATCGCGACGGGACTCAAGCAGTGTGTTGCCGAGGCCCACGAACGCGGTGATGACGAGGTCGACACCGCCCTCATGGAGAAGCTGTTCATCTCCCTCGCCTGAGACGAGTGGCAAGCGGTATGCCGTCGCGTTGCCTCCCAGCGCGATCGTTGCGTCGGCACGGCATACCTCGGGGTGTCAGGCGCGCAGCGCCACCGCGAACTCGTCGTAGAGCCGGTCGCTGAACAGCACAAACCGCACGAGGTCGACGGCGTCGCTCGGCTCGAACCCGCGCACCGCCGCGATGGCGACCCGGGCCACCGTCGCACCCGCCCAGCCATAGACCCCTGCGCTCACGGCGGGGAAGGCGACACTGCGGGCGCCGACGCGCGCCGCTTCGGCCAAGCTGCTGGCGAAGCACGCGGCGAGGTCGGCCTCGTCCCGCTCGCCGCGGTGCCAGTTCGGCCCGACGGTGTGGATCACCCAGCGAGCGGGCAGGTTCCCCGCGCCGGTCGCCACGGCATACCCCACGGGCAAACCGCCCGGGTATGCCGTGCGCCGCACCTCCCGACACTCGGCGAGCAGCGCTGGTCCAGCGGCGGCGTGAATGGCGCCGTCGACTCCACCGCCACCCATCAGGCCGGAATTGGCGGCATTGACGATGGCATCGAGCCGCTGGGTTGTGATGTCGCCCCGGACCGCCTCCACCCGCATATCGACCACGATAACCAGGTTGTCCACAGGCCGTGACTTCTGGCAGTTGCGCCTCGAACTCGTTCTGATACGGTCTTCACATATTGGGGTAAGGGGACACAGCGTGGGGAGCTGGAGGGGTAAAGGCCGTCTGAGAGCGGCGCCAGCATGCCCACGCCGACGAAGGGGCAGGTTGTGGGCAGGGGCATTAGGGGACGTTTCGTCCGGTTTGTCGCTATAGCGATTGTTGCCATTGTTGGCACTGTTACGGGAGGAATTCAGCAGGCTTTTGCCGCTGAACTCAGCGGGGTCATCACCTCCGTCTCCGTGCGTGAAGGCACGGTGGGGGTGTGGGACACCATGCACGTCGACATCGCGTACGCCATTCCGGAAGGGTCGCACGCTGGTGACTTCTTCACGCTGACCCTCGACCCGGCGATGGAGATCGATCCGACCCTCACGTTCACGATCTATGACAGCGAGAGCCCGCCGAATCCGGTGGCGACCGCGGCAGTGGTCGATGGCAAGCTGGTTTTCACCCTGACGAGCTTCGTCGAGAACCACGCTCGCGTCACGGGCACCGCCTTCGTCGAGTCGGCGTGGACGCGGGGCCAGGTGACACCGGGCAGCACCAAGACGGTGACCTTCACCTCCGGCAGCATCATCTTCAACGACACAGTCGAGATCCCGGTCGTGGACACCGACGCCGGAGCCGGCAAGTGGGTCAAGTGGGTG
>Ga0116181_1001539_pt1 | contig 19770 bp, 20 predicted proteins | sample AD_UKC075_MetaG_FD_89752 | JGI IMG/M metagenome (GOLD analysis project Ga0116181, IMG submission 89752) | Active sludge microbial communities of municipal wastewater-treating anaerobic digesters from USA - AD_UKC075_MetaG | ecosystem: Engineered > Bioreactor > Anaerobic > Digestate | place: USA...
ATCGTGGCCACCGGTAGGCCATTGACGAACAGGACCAGATCGACCGACTGCTGGTGGGCGGTGGAGAAGTGCACCTGGCGCATCACCCGCACCCGCACCGCGGCGTAGTCGGCGGTGCGCTTCTCGTTCAGGGTGGACTCCGGCTTGAACACGCACATCTGGAACTTCCCCGACAGGTGCGAGAAGCCTTTGTGCAGCATCTGCAGGGTGCCGCCGCCGTTGTCCAGCGGGGTGTCGAGAACTTTCACGATCCGGTCCAGCAGCTGCGCCTGCTGCTTGGTGACGTCACCGCCGGGCTTGACCACTTTGGCGAGCTGCTCGGGCTGGGTGTCGGCCAGCCACCCGAGCACGTCCTCGGAAAACAGGGCGCGTTCGCGGTCGTAGCCGGCATCGGTCGGCGAGTACAGCCAGCCGTGGGCGGCGAGATATTCGGCGAGGTTCTTCTCGAACGCGATCTCCTTGTGCAGATCCATGTTTCAGGCCGCCGCCCGCACGTCGATCTGCCCGGTGACCGCCGCGGTGATCAGCGCCGAGCGGCGCTCGCGAGCAAGCTCGATGAACGTCTCGGCCTCTTCGATCAAATTGTCGATCTTGGTGGCTCGATTGGCCCATTCCGCGACAAGCGCAGCTTGGACGTCCTTGCTGGGCAATGGAATTTCGACCTGCTGTACGACGGAAGTATTGAGGCGCGCTCGAGTAGCGCCGCGCGCAAGAAGCATCATCTGGGAACGGGTTTGCGGCGCGGTCAAAGCCCAGGCCAGGTAGCTCGGCGTCACAGCACCCGTAGGCCGTGCGCAATAGCAATCTGCTTTGACTATGGCAGGGCCAAGATCGGGGATCACCGTAGCGCGACCCAATGGCATCCGGTCGTCACCCAGCCCAGCAATGACCACGTCCCCCGGCCAAACTGCGTGTTCACGGAGTTGTTCCGCGTAGTCATTTGAAATGTACGCGGCGTCGCTATCGCGGAATGCGCACATTCCGATGTTACCGAGTCTAATCACGCGGGTGCCCTCGTCTGCGTAGTGAGCCGACGTCAGTGAAGACCCGAAGGGTCCGTCAACGATCGAAGCCAAGACCCGCCTCAAGCGCACAGTCGGTCCCGAAGAATGCGCAGACTGGAATCCCCGTGCCCATACTGAATCTCTACGCTCCCGAAGCAGCTCAATCAGCCGCTGCTGCTCCTCGATGAGCGCGTCGATCCGGCCCGTTTCGCGGTCGAGGTAGTCGGCGATGGCGCGCTGCTCGTCGAGGGGCGGGACTAGAACGGGTAGCAGCCGGTAATCGTCGTTGTCGATCTCGACTTGACCGATCCGGACGCCACGCGACAAGAGCATGTAGGCGTGGGTATAGGGCGGTGACCGGAATAGCCAGTTCAGGTAGCGGGCGTCTTCGCTGTGCCGGGGTGCGAAGCAAATGTAGTGGCCGGACACGATTCCCCTCAGAGGGGAGATGCCAACCGACCCTTGCCAGGCTTTCATCCTGTTGGTGACCAACCAGCCGGGATGGACGAGTTGGTAGATGCTGCGGTTCTCAGCGGTCTGGTTTAAGATGCCGGGCGAACCCAAGCGGGTCCAGCCGAGCCGGGATAGGGACTTGAAGAGGGAAAACAGGAAAATCTGAATGAGCTTCGTTCGAGCATGGCCAGAACTCGCCCGGCAACTCCGATACCCTCGACATCATGACGGACACCTTTGAGTCCCACTTGGACAGCTTCAACCTGACCCTGCGGGTAGAGCGCAAGGCCGAGCGCACCCTGGTCCTCTACGGCCAATCCATCCGCTACTTCTCCGGGTGGCTGGAGGAGCAGAACCTGTCGGCCGACGTATCCAACCTGACGCGCGAGAACGTGCGGGGGTGGCTCGACAACCTGCGCAACCGGGGACTCACCGATGGGACTGTCCAGACGCGGTGGCGAGGACTTCGTCGATTCGTCAACTGGCTGCGGGCTGAGGGAATCATCGACGCCGACCCCCTGGCGGGGATCGCGGTCGAGAAGCCGGAGGCACCGTCAGTGCCGGTCTTCACCGACGACGATTTGTCGGCGCTCCTGGGAACCTGCAAGTCCCGCACATTCGTTGACTTGCGAGACCACGCGATCATCAGGCTGCTGGCGGACAGCGGTGTGCGGGTCTCGGAATTGACCGGCATCAACACCGATGACCTGCACATCGCGGACAAGTGGGCCGAAGTCACCGGCAAGGGCAACAGAGTGCGCACAGTTTATTTCGGCGACAAGACCGCACTCGCCTTGGACCGCTACCGCCGCGCTCGGGGTAAGCACCCACACGCTTCCAATCCGGGCTGGTTCCTCGGCGAGCGCGGACGGCTGACCCCGGACGGAGTTCGGGAACGGTTAAAAGTTCGGGCGGCACAGGCCGGACTGGACCCGGCTGCCGTTCACCCGCATCGGTTCCGGCACACCCACGCCCACGACTGGCTGCTCGCCGGTGGGCAGGAACGGGACCTGATGCGCTTGATGGGATGGCGATCAGACGCCATGCTTGACCGGTACGGGGCTAGTGCTGCCGACCAGCGGGCCCGCGAGGCCGTCCAGCGGCTGAAGAGGGGTGACCGGATATGAGCAGTGGACTTGACGCCATTCGCTTCCCGCTAGTCCACACTCGATGTCGCCGGTGCCGGAAATCTGCGGGTGTCTGGGAAGCCAGCAGATCGGGTGAAGGTGCCTGGAAGAACGAAAGCGTCCCCCGATGCAGATGTGATCCGCCACCGGCCATGCCCACAGGACAGAAGCTCGAACGGCTGGTAACCGCAGCATGGCTGAAGATTGACCCGACAGGGGCCAGGCGGTGGACAGTAGAGGCCAATGAGAAATATGGAAGACGGTCCCCCAAGTCGGTAACCGTCTAGTCGGCAGCCGTTCTCGCCGGTAACGCAATTCGCGCGGAACGGCCGCACAATTGTTTCCGGTAGCATGGCCTGTACTACTGTTTCCGGCTCCTGCGTTCGACTGCTGCGCGATCGGCGGCAACCATGGGTGAGAGCGGCCCGCGACCCGAAAGGGTGGCGGCTGCATGCCTCCGACTCCACTTACCCCAACCGAGCGTTCCATCCGCGCCCGCATCGCCGCGAACACGCGGTGGGCGAAGGAACCTGACCGGCTGGCCGCGACAGCTCCTGGCCGCCGCGCTGCCTTTGAGAAGCTGGTCAACGAGGTCGACCCCCATCGCGTCCTGACCGAGACCGAACGCCTGAAGCGCGTCAAGAACGCTCAGCAGGCCCAGATGGCTCGTGTCCGGTTGGAAGCATCCAAGAAGCGCCGCCGCGCCACTGCTGAAGGTGGTGCCCAGTGAATGCCGGGTCTCGGTGCCGGGCGGTGCAGAAGGCCACCACTGGCTCCGGGCGTGCTGTCCCAACCCGTGAGCGCCGCACTCCCCTGAAGGTGGTCGGACGGGAGCCCGTGGTGTGCGGGAATTGCCACCTCGAGCATGCCGGAGAGTGCTGGTGATTGGCGGCGCGGACGGGATCCGCAAGAGCGCCCACGTCGGGGGCAAGCGCGACCACCTGAACCTCTGCGAGAATGCGCTGCTGATCGCTGAGTTCGTCAACGCCCGAGCCAAGACCACGATCGGCGACATCAGAGAAGAGTTCGGCCTCGACCGTCGGTCGGCCAGCCAGTGTCTCCGACGGCTGTGGGTGGGTGGTCTCATTGGCAAGAGGGCGCGCGGTCTGTTCGTACCCGCGACGTCATCACCGGCATTCTCGGCGCACACTGAAGACAATGACGACAGTGAGCAGACTGAAGTCTTCGTCGGCACTGTCGGCACTGACGACGTTGAAGACACTGAGCGGGTTGAGGACTCACGCGTCCCCGACGACAACGACGAGTCCGGCGACACCCTCCAATCCGGCGACGGCGCACAGCCTGAAGACACTGAAGACGCTCAACTCGTCGACCACGAAGTTCCGTCAGCGAGCGGCTTTGGCGTCACTGACGACAGTGACGACAGATCGCTGACTGACGACAGCGGAGCCTCTGACGGCATTGAGCAGTCCGAAGATTTCGACGACACCGCTGCTTCTGAAGACAGCGAAGACTGTTCTGCCTCAGCGGAACTGACTTCGGGGTCGCATTTCACTGCAGTCAGCAAGGCTGACCTCAGGTGTCATGTGCCCAAGGCGATTGTCCGCAGCGCCAGGGCGATCGCCGTATCGAGATCGCGTGCCGCGAGTTCCGTCGCCGTCCGGCAGCCGCCGTTGTGCCTGGACTGCAATCTGGAACATGCCGGGGAGTGCCTGTGAGGTCGGCGTTGGAGGTTCTTGAAGAATTCAATTCGGAGGTTTGGAAGGGCGAGCATCCGCCTCTGGTTCTGGGGTGGAGTGACGACCAGCTTGCTCCTGTTGTGGGGGTGCTGGCCGGGGTGATCCCGGACCACCTACCGGGCAAGGCCGAGGGGTCGATGACGTCGGAGATGCGGCTGGCTATCGCGGCGGTGGCCCGCTCGGTGGTGGTGGGTTTCCGGTTGACCGGGCAGGCGGTGCGGTACTCCCGGCGCAAGGAGCACTATCGCGGCCCGAAGCGCTACCGGCGGACCGAGCGGTTCTACACCTGGTACTTCGTCACACATGCGATCGACGTCCTTGACGCTGCCGGTCTGGTCGTCTGCACCGGGGGTGTGTGGTTTCCCGGCGGTGGGGGCCGTCAGTCGGTGGCCAGACCGGCCGGGGAGCTGCTGGGGCTGCTGGAACCGGTGATCGACGTCCGGGAGCGGCGGTGGGAGCAGCAGCGGTCGGAGACCATCGTGTTGCGCGACCGCAAGGACAAGACCGACCTCGACTACGAGGAGACCTCCGAGACGACACGGATGCGCGTTCAGGTGGAAGCGCTGAATGAAGCGCTGTTCCAACTGGACCTGTACCGGCACGGCAAACGGTTCGCGATCCCAGTCGTACGCCGAATCTTCAACGGCGACTTCGACCGGGGTGGTCGGCTCTACTGCTTCGGATCGTCGTTCCAGAACATCCCGTCAGAAGAACGGTTGGACCTAGAACTGCTCATCGGCGGGGTGCTTCACCCGATGGTGGAGTTCGACTACGGCAACCTGCATGCGGTGATGGCGTATGTGGAAGCTGGGATCGAGCTTCCCCCAGGTGATCTGTATGCGATTGAAGGGTTCAATCGGTCTCTGGTGAAGCGTGCTTTCAACATCCTGCTCAACGCTGCTACTCGGAATCTCGCTGTTGCTGCGATCACGGAGGAACTCCATGTCAAGAACTTCGACCTGTGGCGTCAGTGCGGACTGACAACCCGACGGCGTACGGAGTGTCGGCCCCTCGCCATCAGTGTGGTGGAAGCTATCGAGAACAAGCATCAGGCTATCAAGGCGTCATTCGGTTCTGACTGTGGTGCCTCCTTCCAGAGGAGGGATTCGGAGATGGCAGTGCAAGTGGTGGAACGAGTCCTAGAGAAGACAGGCCGGTGTCCTCTCCCGATGCATGACTCTCTCCTAGTCGCTGATCTGGATGGAGAAGTCCTCCACCAAGTCATGCATGCAGTGGCCTCCGAACATGCTCTCCCACTAGCGATTTGCCAGAAGTCCCCCCAGCCTGACTACAGCAATCGTTGACTCTGATGTCCTCCCCTGTTCCATTTGGGGGTAACAGGCTCTGACCAGGGAAGATGGAAACACCCGAAAAGCCTATAGAAATAACAACAATGGGCTGAAGAACAGCACGGGGCACATGTAGCTGGCAGCCAGGAAGATGAATTGAGTTCAGCATCAGCAGAACTCACCCAGAACCTTCAGCCGGACCCCCTGACGGTGATGGCCATCTCTAGTGGCCCCTCACATGCGGGGATGATCCAAGGGGGAGCAGGTGCTGGGCCACGACGACGAGGTGCTGCCCGTGCAGCCGGGGATGATCCGGTGTCACCGTGGTCGGACTCGCAATCTGACCAATGCGTCGCTACGGCCGGATGTCTCGGTGGCCTTGTTGGCGTCGGTTGTGTACCAGTCTGGCGGCCAGCCTTTGCACGAAGTTTCCGGCGAGGACTAAGTCGTCGACGACGGGTGCTGTGCGGTTGAAGCTGGCATTGCGGGTGATCTTCACCTCTAGGAAGACGGCCCGGTCATCGGCGTCGAAGAAACTGCCGTTGCGTTCGTAGAAGCGCCCACCGATACCGTCTCGTCTCCAACGGCTGTTGAAGATGTCGGCGACCTCGTCGAGGACCTCCGACAGTCCGGTCACGGGATTCCTGCGGTCCCCGTCGGGGAAGCTATAGCCGTCGGTGTCGGCGGTGAATACCGATCCGTCCGGGGAGCACCCGAACTGCGCGGCACCCCAGGTCCGTGCGACGGCCCGCACGATCATCATCTCCCGAGGGTTGGCCTCAATCTTGATCACCGAGGCGGCGCGGGTCAGCGGCGACTTGTACGTCCTGGAACGGGTGCGCGGCGGCAAGACCAATCCCCGCTGAGACAGTCGGTGCTCAAGTTCGGCCGCCGCTGCCGCGACCGCATCATCCAAGTCCTCGCCGTCGAGCACCTGCAGCCGGACTTCCTGACCGAGATAGTCAGAATGCATCCGTTCCGCGATTTCGGCCCGCAGGCTTTTCTCCCCCTCCACCCCGGCATCCTAAATCCAACTTCCGTCGGCCAGGAGTGCCTGAAGTCTGTCCGGTGCTAGGAGGTGGCCCGACTGCCTTCAGGGCCGGTGGTCATCCTGTCGAGGACATCCCGCAAGGTCCGGGCGGTGGCCTGGGCGTCGGCAGCAGCCACCTCGGCGGCGTGGGCGGCGGTACGGGCGGTGGCGGCGTCCTGGTTCGCGGTGGCGACCAGGGCGACCTGCTCATCACGGGCGGCCTCGGCCTCGGCCAGGCGGGCGCTCAGCGCGGCCAGTTCCCGGTGCATCGTCGCTAGCTCGGCGTCGGCCGCCTCAGCGCGTACGGTCATCGCCTCCAGGTCGGTCAGGGCGTCGGCCTCGGCGGCCACCAGGGCGGCCCGCTCGGTGGCGTCGGCTTCAGCCTGCTCGTCACGCGCGGCGGCGACGGCCGCCGACCACAGTGGTTGGAGGACCCGCCCGAGGGTCTCGGTCGGTAACGGCGGGACGTCACGGGTGGGCCGGTTGGCCCGCAACCAGGCACTGGCCGCATCAGTGGAGACCTTGGCACGTTCCCTCAGCGCCCGCACGGTGACTGGCTTGCCCTCCACCGCCAGGGCGGCGAAGGCATCAGCGAGGGCGGTGGTGGTGGTCTTGACGGCGATAGCGGGGACTCCTTACGGGAACGGTAAAAACGTACCGTGTACCGGGTACGTTTCTATTGTACCTATAAGTGTGATCCGGTCGCCGGTTCGGACGGGTGGTGCTGTCGTACTCTTCCCGCTACAGGGGTCATTGGACGGGGGATGTTGTCGATGCCGATTCCGGATTTCCAGACCGCGATGCGTCCGGCACTGGTGGCCGTCGACGGCGACGAGCCGAGGTCTCATGCCCAGATACGGGACAGTGTCGCCGCCGCTCTCGGCGTGACTGATGCCGAACGTCTGCTGATGATCCCCAGCGGGCGGCAGGAGTTGTTCACCAACCGGGTGGCGTGGGCGCTGACCCACATGACCCAGGCCGGTCTTCTGACTCGCCCCCAGCGTGGCCGGTACCTGCTGACCGAGCGCGGCAGGAAGGTGTTGCGGGATCACCCCGAGCGGGTCGATGTGGCGGTGCTGTCCCAGTTCCCCGAGTATCAGGAGTTCCGCGCCCGCAAGGGAGGGGCGAACCTGGCCGATGCCGAGACCAGCGCTGCAGCAGGTGAGCTGTCCCCGAGTGAGGCGGTCGGGGCGATCGTCGAGGACCACTACGACGCACTGGCTGCCGAGCTGCTCGACCGCATCCTGGCCCAGCCCCCGACATTCCTGGAGACCCTGGCGCTCAAACTGCTGCGGGCGATGGGCTACGGCGGGCGGGAGGCGCTGCTGGAACACACCGGCAAGTCCGGCGACAGCGGTCTGGACGGGATCGTCCGCCAGGACGCCCTCGGACTGGACCTGGTCGGGGTGCAGGCCAAGCGGTATGACCGGGACAACGCTGTGGGCCGCCCCGAGATACAGGCGTTCGTTGGGGCGCTGCAGGGTGCCCAGACCAGCCGGGGTGTGTTCGTCACCACCGGCAGGTTCTCCGCCGGAGCGCGGCAGTTCGCCGATGGTGTCGGGATGCGGCTGCGCCTGATCGACGGACGTGAACTGACCAAGCTGATGGTCCGCTACAACGTCGGCGTCCAGGTCCGCGAGACCTTCGACCTCAAACAGATCGACGAGGAAGAGTTCGACTCCTAGGGGCGGCCAGCGGCCAGCGATCCGCTTTCCCGATTCTGCGCGGCGATGTTTGTAGACTCAGCCGCACCCGACGCGGGGCATTTTGGCACGGCTCGGGTAGACGTATGGCGAACGAGGGGACGCCGGGGTGGCGCTGAGTAGTGACGGGCACGAGTCGGTTGAGGCCGGACTTCCCGGAGACCCGGCATTGTTCATGGCCGACCAGATCAAGCACCGCGACCGGGTGCGCGACCTGGCCGAGGTCTACACCCACTACCGCGAAGTCACCGCGATGCTGGACCTGGTGCCGGACATGTTCCCCAGTATCGAGGACCCGGGCAATCACGACCGGACCTTCCTAGAACCGGCCTGCGGCCATGGAAACTTCTTGGTCGAGATACTTCGCCGCAAGCTCAGCACCGTCACAACGGCCCGCTACGGCGCTGGCGATGAGTATGAGCACCGGATTTTGCGGTGCTTGGCCTCGATCTACGGCATCGACATCGACCAGGAGAACGTCCTCGACTCGCGTCAACGGATGAACGCGGTGATCGCGGCCCGCGTTGGCGATCCGGACGCCCGTTCGGTGGGATTTTGGAGCGCCGTGGCCACCGTCCTGGGCACCAACATCATCCGCGCCGACACACTGGCCGATGCCCAGAAGATTGAGTTGGTGTCGTACATACCTGGAAAAGACTGCACCTTCGTCAGGGAGTGGTCCACCTTGGAGGAACCCGAACCGGATTCACAACTGGACCTATTCGACGCGTCGCACGGGGAACCGCGGCGCGATGCGGTGCCGGTCCACTACACGGAGTTGGCCGCCAATCCGAAGCCGACGACAGCTAGGGCGAGAAAGCGATGACGGGGGTCCTACGCAGCAGGTTCGGTAACCACGTCCCGGACATCCTGGACTGCCTCGCGCAATTGTCCAACGACGAAGTGCCGACCCCGCCGCGCATCGCGCGGGACATGCTGAACCTCCTGCCTGCCGATGTCTGGTCCAACCCGAACTACAAGTGGCTGGACCCCTTCAGCAAGTCGGGGGTGTACCTGCGGGAGGTGGCCGCGCGACTACTTGAAGGGTTAGCCGAGTGGGAACCCGACTTCGAAAAGCGCCGCGACCACGTCTTCCGGAACATGCTCTACGGGGCGGCCATCACCACCATGACGGGAATGATCGCCCGGCGCTCGCTGTACTGCGCCCGCGACGCCTCCTCGGAGTTGTCGGTCGTGAAGTTCGACTCCCCGGACGGGAACCTGCCCTTTATCCACGCTGAGCACACCTGGTCGGGCAACACCTGCAAGGTCTGCGGCGGTCCCCGATCCCTCGACCGCGAAGGCCGGGAGAACTACGCCTACGCCTTCATCCACGGCGCGTACCCGACGAAGGAAATGAAAGACATGAAGTTCGACATCATCGTCGGGAACCCGCCCTACCAGATCGACTCCGACGGCAACACGCGCACCCGCGCCGTCTACCACCTGTTCGTCGAGCGGGCCATCGCCATGGACCCGAAGCACGTTCTCATGATTACTCCGTCCCGGTGGTTCGCCGGAGGACTCGGACTGGACAACTTCCGCGCCAGGATGCTGGCCGACTCGCAGATGGTTCACATCGTCGACTATCCCCAGTCCAAGGACTGCTTCCCCGGCGTCAAGATTCGCGGCGGTGTCAGTTACTTCCTGTGGACCAAGGGCCACAGCGGCGGCTGCACTGTCCGCACCGGGCGGGGAGACATCATCGGGCCACCGATGGTCCGCAGCCTCAACGACTACGACGTGTTCGTGCGCTTCAACGAGGGCGTCGGCATCATCGAGAAGGTCCGCGCCAAGAACGAGCCGACGATGGACAACCGTGTGTCGTCACTGGTCCCGTTTGGTCTCCGCGCCAAGTTCCGGGACTATGTGCCGGAGGGCACCTCTGGTGCCATCGCACTGCATGTCATGGGGCGCAAGCAGGAATGGATCGACCCGGAGTCGGTCACGGTCAACCGAGACCTAGTGCCCAAATACAAGACGTTGCTGCATGCGGCCTACGGCGAGGACCACGACGGACCGTATTCGGTGATAGCGAACCCTTTCGTCGCCGGTCCGGATTCCGCCTGCACCGAAACGTACTTGGTCATCGGTTCCTTCGATTCCGAGGAGGAGGCTAAGAACCTCGCGGGCTTCCTCCGCAGCAAGTTCGCTCGATTCCTGATCTGGCTGCGGATGAATACTCAGCACGTTCGCAAGGACCTATTCGCCTTCGTCCCGGACCTTGATTGGACGCGGCCCTGGACCGACGACGACCTCTATGCCCGGTACGGCCTCACCGAAGAGGAGGTCGACGTGATTGAGCACCAGATTCGGGAGATGAAGACCCCTGTTGATGGCGCACCGGAGGACGACCCCGCCGAAATCGCCAATGAGGACGAGAAGTGACCACCCTCGGAAAGGCGTCGCTGGCTCCCGAGGAATTGGAGACCGTCGGCTCTGCGGTCGCCGCGAGGCGCATCTACGCCTACACGCTTCCTGGTAAGGACTCCCAGCCGTGGGAGCGGACGGTAGGGGCCACCCAGACCACCGGGACCGGCCTCATCAAGGTCGGCGACACCACCAAAGCCAACGTGCTGGACCGGATCAAGCAGCAACTTGGCACTGCCTACCCCAACCTCGAGGGCGTCACGCTGCTGCTGGACACCGAGGCGCTGCGAGCCGACGGCACCCATTTCCGCGACCATGACGTTCACCGGGCGCTGGTGGCCAAGGGCATCCGCAGGGACGCCGAGTGGTTCGAGGCCACCGTCGACGACGTGCAGGCAGCCATCGTCGCGGTCCGCAACGGCAAGCCCTACGACGGCACCCGTACCGCCGACTTCGGGATGCGTCCGGAGCAGGAGGAGGCCGTCGCCCAGACCGCCGGGTATTTCCGCTCCCACGCCGACGACGGCAAGTCACCCCGGTTCCTGTGGAACGCCAAAATGCGCTTCGGCAAGACCTTCACCAGCTACCAGTTGGCCCGCGAGATGGGCTGGAAGCGCGTCCTGGTGCTCACCTACAAGCCGGTGGTCCAAACGGCCTGGAAGGAAGACCTACTCACCCACGTCGACTTCGAGGGCTGGCGCTTCGTCGACCGGGAGACAGCGCCGGAGGAACGCGACAGCGCCGCCGACGCCAACGAGCCGGTGGTGTGGTTCGCCTCCTTCCAGGACCTGGACGGCAAGGACGCCCAGGGAAACATCAAGAAGCACAACGAGGTCATCCACCTCACCCAGTGGGACGCCATCATCCTCGACGAGTACCACTTCGGCGCGTGGCGCGATTCAGCGCGGGAACTGTACGACCCCACCGAGGCCCAGATCGCCGAGGCCGAGGAACCCGACGAGTCCGTCACCGAGGATGACCTCGGGCTGACCAGTCGGCACTATCTATACCTGTCGGGCACCCCGTTCCGGGCCATCACCAACGGCGAATTCACCGAGGACCAGATATTCAACTGGACCTACGTCGACGAACAGCGCGAGAAAGAGCACTGGGGTGCCGACCAGGGGCCGAACCCCTACATCGACCTGCCGGGGATGCAGATTTTCTCCTACGACATCGGCGGCGACGCCGAGAAGTGGGCCGCCGACGGGGAGTTCAACGGCTTCAGCCTCAACGAATACTTCAAGGCCAAGAAGGTCGACCCGACGAGCACTTCAATCCAGCCCGGCGCTCACGTCTTCGAGGACCAAGACCGGGTCTACAAGTTCCTTGAAATGCTGCGCGGCACCCTGCCCGACCAGATGAAGCTCCAAATCGTCGCGGGCCAGAAGCCCCCTTTCCCGTACCAGGCGCAGGTGTTCGCCAAGGCCATCACCCACTCCGTCTGGTACATGAACGACGTGGCGGCGTGCTTCGCCATGCGCGACGCCCTCCAGACGCACCCCTACTTCTCCACCTTCCAGATCGTGGTCGCCGCCGGAGCCGGTGTCGGCATGGGCGCTGCCGCCAAGCCCCCCGTCGAGGACGCCATCACCAAGGCCAGCAAGAACGGCACCGGCTCGATCACCCTCACCTGCGGCAAGCTCATGACCGGGGTGACCGTCCGGGAGTGGGGAGCGATCCTCATGCTCCGCTCTCTGAAGTCGCCGGAGACCTACTTCCAGGCCGCGTTCCGGGTCCAGTCACCCTGGTCGCACCGCCTGCCCGACGGCACCGTCGAGGTGCTCAAGGACCCCGTCTACGTCTTTGAGTTCGACCCCAACCGGGCGCTGACACTGGTGGGCGAGTACGGGATGCGGTTGGGGGCACTCGGTGAAACCACCCCGCAGGAAGCCATCGAGCAACTCCTGAACTACCTCCCGATCTTCGCCTTCGCGGGCGGGATGATGACCGAGCTCGACGCCGCCGACGTGCTCAACTGGGCCACCACCGGCATCGGGGCGACGGCGCTGGCGCAGCGATGGAACTCGCCGCTGCTGGTCAACATCAACGAGCACACGCTGACGGCGTTGTTGGATCACCCGGACTTGCTTGAGGCCCTGGGCAAGATCGAGGACTTCCGCAACCTCGCCCAGACCGCCGAGCAGATCATCACCTCTTCCAAGCTTCTGAAGAACGTCAAGCGGGAGAACAACAACAAGCTCACCCGCGAGCAGAAGAAGGAGCAGTCCGAGACCGCCAAGCGCCGCAAGGAAGTCCGGGAGAAGCTTCAGAAGCTCCTGGCCAAGATTCCGGTGTTCATGTATGTGACCCAGATACGGGAGCAGGCGCTCAAAGACATCATCCTCGGCGTGGACAGCGACCTATTCGAGCGCGTGACCGGCCTGGCGGTCGCCGACTTCAAACTGCTCAACCAGATCGGGGTTTTCAACCCGATCCACATGAACGCGGCCATCTACCAGTTCAAGGCGTTCGAGGACTCCAGCCTGGAATACGCCAGCGAGCCGGGGACCACGGTCGTGCGCAAACCCATCGGCCTGTGGGACACCGTCATGCAGCCGGACGAGTCCATCGACGAGGTTCTCGAACGGGTCGCCAGCGACGACGTTCCCACGGACGCGTCCCCGGCTCCCAAGAAGACCAAGACGAAGCCCAAACGCAAGAAGAAATGAAACGTCCTGCCATCCCGATGGCGGGACCCCACTTGCTGTTCTCCCGGTGAGGCGAACAGCGATTCTCAAATCTTTAGTTGTGAGAGCGCCCGGCCGAGGCGGGATCAAGCCGGATGAGGGCTGAGAACACCCAGGTGGGCTTTCGCATAAGTCGTTGCAGAATGATCCTCGCAATACTGTAATTATGAGAGACTTTTGAAGTAGAATAGAAGCATGCCCACCACCGCCGGAGTCCTGCTCGGTTACGCCAGGGTCAGCACCGACCACCAGTCGCTCAATCAGCAGCATGACGCTCTCGCCGCCGCCGGGGTGCGCGCCAAAGACGTCTACTCCGACAAGCTGTCGGGCACCTCGACCCGCGAGCAGCGACCCGGCCTGAACGAGCTCCTGGCCGACGCGATCCCCGGCGACACGATCGTCGTCGTCGGGATCGACCGCCTGGGCCGCAACGCCGCCGAGGTCATGACCACCATCCGCGATCTCGACCAACGCGGGATCGTGTTGCGCTCGTTGCGCGAGGGGATCGACACCTCGACCGCTGCCGGGCGCATGGTGGCCGGGGTGCTGGCCAGCCTCGCCGAGCTGGAGCTGGAGCTGGGCCGGGAACGCCGCGCCGCAGCCCGTGACGCCCGCCGAGCGCGGGGCCAGCACGTCGGTCGGCCCAAAGCTCTGGATTCCGAGAAGGCAGCGTTGGCCCGGCGGATGCACGCCGCTGGGGAACCGGTGAAGACCATCGCCGAGATGCTCGGGGTCTCGGCGGCGACGGTCTACCGGGTAGTTGCCGGGGACTAGTGCCCGCCCGTTTCGGCAACCTAGTACTCGTACCGCCGGGGCGGGCCGCGTTACAGCCCTGTAGACGTCCGGCCCAGGTCGGACGCGCTCGCGCCCCCTGGCCGCGACACACGCGGCAGGTGGTTTGGATCGCCCCCGGCGCGCCTATTGCCCAATGAGGGATTCCTGGAGGGCGGCATCCGGGCGCAGTCGCGGCCGGAACACCGTGACGATCGTGGGGGAGTCCGAGGCGGCCATCACATGATCTCGAGTACTCCATTGGATTCATCAACGAGGACGGCGTGCTCCCCGCGCATGCGGGGGTGATCCTCTTGGTCGCGTCTCAAACGCGACCAAGCCGAAGTGCTCCCTGCGCATGCGGGGGTGATCCGGGAGGGTCGCGTTTGAAACGCGACCCTTTGAGTGCTCCCTGCGCATGCGGGGGTGATCCCCACCGCGAACGCCTCGACCGGCGAGATGACGGAGTGCTCCCCGCGCATGCGGGGGTGATCCGGGAGGGTCGCATTTAGAATGCGACCCTTTGAGTGCTCCCCGCGCATGCGGGAGTGATGCCGTGGTTTACCGGTTTGAAACCGGATAACCCCAAGTGCTCCCCGCGCATGCGGGGGTGATCCCCACCCTCCAAGGAGGCTGTACCTATGAGCGAAGCAAAGATCGTCGGACCCGTTACCGTCGGACCCAGCGGAGAGACCCAAGTCCTGAAGTTGGTTCAGGACGGCCAGGTTCTCGGGGAACTCATCTACTACAACTCCACTCGCACCGTGGTGGACGTGAATCCCTACAAGGGTACGGTTCATGACCGTCTCGTTCAGGAAGCCAAGAATCGCGGGTTGCTGCACGGCAAAGACATCCCTGATCACCTCCAGCACGACCAAGAGCATCGGTGATCGTGATTGAGATCATCAAGGACAAGGCAGGCAAGTACCGGTTCCGGCTCAAGTCGGGAAACGGCGAGATCATCGCCGTCAGCGAGGCCTACGAGACCAAGGCCAGCGCCAAGATTGGCATTGAGTCGGTGAAGAAGAGTGCCCCCGATGCTCAGGTCGTCGATCTGACGGAGTAGCCGAGAAGCCTCGGCCTAGTCGTCGAGGCCCAGGTACCGGTACAAGGTCGTCCTCCCGATCGACAACGTCTTGCAGATTGTGGCGGCAGTCTCGCCGGAGTCCTTCATCCGGCGGGCGAGGGCTGCCTGGTCGGCGTCGAGCTTGGCGGGGCGACCGAACTTCACCCCGGACTTGCGGGCGTGTTCCAACTTCAGTGCGGTGCGTTCCCGGACGAGTTCGCGCTCGTACTCGGCGATGGACATCAGGATTCCGGCGACCATCCGCCCGGTGCTGGTGGAGGTGTCGACCCCGTCGTGGATCGAGCGGACGGTGATCCCGCGCTCGGTCAGCTCGTGCAAGGTGTTCACGATCGAGCGCATGTTGCGGCCCAGCCGGTCGAGCCGCCAGACGACCAGGGTGTCGCCGTCGCGGAGATAGTTGAGGCATTCGGTGAAGCCGGGCCGGTCGTCGCGGGCACCGGACATCACGTCGTGGAAGATGCGGCCCGCCCCGGCGGCGGTCAACTGCTCGGTCTGCTGTTCCAACGTTTGAGTCAGGGTCGACACTCGGGCGTAGCCGACGATGGTGGACGAGGGGGCCGAAGCGGTGGTGGCGGCGGGCATGCACCTATTGTACCGAAAGTGTCCGACGGAATACTTTCCGAACAGTGGGAAACGGGACAGGCTTTCCGAACACAGGGGTCCTGGGGAAACCGGTCAGCGATTGCAGATGGTGGTGGTGTTCGGGAATCGACCGGTTTCGGGATGTCCGCATGGCCAGCCTCGACTGATGCCGGTCCGCGCCGGGGCGGCCGGACTAGTCCATGCGAGCCGACCGCCTGGCCTTCTTGGCGGCTCGGGAATTGCTGTGGCGCATCCATGTCGCGGCGTCGAGCAGTCGCAGGGTTGAGATGGTCGACGTGACCCCTGGCGGACGGATGTCCTCAATGCGTTCCCGTACGTGCTCATCTCGAAGGGCTGACCGAAGCGATTCCCAGGAATCTTCCCCGAGGGGGAGCGCGTTTCGGATCACGCTGTCAACGATCGGGATCAGGCGTGGCCTTTTGCGGGCCAGCAGCTTGCTCGTTCTGGTCCGACCTACTCCTGGGAGTCCTCGTAGGGCATCCCACAACTCGTAGGCTGGAGAGAGGTCATCGTCGGTGGCGTTCCAGAGATCGACGTCGTCAGGGATTTCTGCAAGATACTTCGAGAAGGAGTTTGGCCCCGCCGCAAGTAGGGGCCGGACTGCTTGGGGTCCGAATCGCACGTCGAGCAGGCTCGCTGCCAGCAGGTCGCTCGCGCAGAAGTGGTCTCTGGGGTTTTCGGGCAGGTCGTCGAAGGTACTGCCCTCGAACGGACCGTCAGGTTCGAAGTACGCAACAAGTAGTTGATCTGCCGGGGCGCTGACGACTTCGATAATTCTCGAGCCGAGGTCGTTGTCAGTTCCCAAATTTCAGCCCCCCGAGCGCCCACCGGCCGATTGCCGACCTGCCAGGAACACCTTATTGGCGAACTTAGCGCGCCGGGGTCAGTTTCTGACCGCGCCAGCATTTGTCACCGGCTGGTTGTCTGGTCGGGGAGCTGCTCACCCCAATTGTCCAGGCCGCAGGCCCCGAAGAACCACTCGTAGCTGAAGGATGGGCAGTCGGACTTGAGGCGGTCGGCGGCTTTGCGGCTGAACGATGCCGCCAACTCCCGGCTACGGTCTGACACTTCCGGGTCGATCACCACCTGTCTGATGGTCGCGGCCATCTCACGATGAAGCTGTTGGACCACGGTGCCCCCTCCCTGTCGACCTTCGCCATCCAGTGTCGTGCGGGGCTCCGACACCCCGAGCATCCCTTCGGCCGCATATGGAGTTTTGGCGATACCGAAGCGCATTCCGAATCCGTTGCTGCACCAGCCGAGAATTTTGAATTCGCAAGTAAATGAATTGTTCAATATGCATTCAGCTACTGCGCATTACACCCTGTTCTCATTTGATCGCAGACATACCTTTATGGAATATTCGCCATTGAATAGCGGTATGTAACCGCGACGACGTTGCCGGGGGATTCCTGTGGTGGACGTCGAGTGGCCGACTGGGGGGCGTCATGCGGGGATCGGTGTGTGTGGGCAGGGTCAGGGGCTTGGCGGTGGCCGTGGGTATCGGCGCTGCAGTCGGGGGGCTGGGCGCTGGTGTCGCCGGGGCTTCGACTGAAGAGTCGACTGAGTCGTCGGCGCAGACTGAGTCCGCCGCATCGTCGGCGACGCGAGCTGCAGCTTCGGTGTCGCGGTCACGAGATGGGCGAGCCCATGTTGATCAGCCTTCCGGGGGTCGGGAGTCCGGTGGGGCGGATCGTGCCCGTGGACCGGTTGTCAAGAATGACGTCGACCGTGACTCGGTATTGGCCCGGGTGGATTCCGATGGGTTGACCTCAGCTCTTCCTGACAGGACGGGTTTCCCGTCTGTTCCGGTTCCGGCCGAGGTCGTCGAGGATCGGGTTGTGCTCCCATCCGCTTCGGCTCCGGCCGAGGTGATGCCAGCAGCGCCTGTGGTGATCAGTGTCGTCCCGAACGCGCCGGAGGCGGTCGCCGAAGCGCCGGTGATGGTTCCGGTGGCCGCGAGAAACGAGACGGTGGATGCCCTTGATGGGGGCTGGTCGGGGTTGCTTCCGGGTGGACCGGGGGAGTTGGCGGCATCGTGGGTGATGGTCGCTGCTGCGCGCCGGGAGACTGGCAGACCTGCGGCCGCACAGGATGAACCGACCGTGGCGGTGCCTACCGGGTCTCTGCTGGACATGGAGGCGGCAATCGTCGATCAGACGGCCGAGGGGCCCACCCGATCTGCCTCGGCAGTCGCGGGCGCTCCTGGTCGCGAGGCCTCAGCGTTCGTCTCGATCTCCTTGAAAGACGAACTCGACATTCAATTCAGCGGCCTTAATGGTTCAATCGGGTGGATTCCGTTGGTGGGCACCGCCATCAACGGAGTCAAGTTCGCGATCGACGCCGTCAGCCTTGTTAGCTCGGTTATCACTCTCGACTTTGTCCAAGTCATCACCGAAGTGGGGAACCTGATCGTCGACACGATCGGGCTGGTTCCTGTCGTCGGCGCACCCATTGCCTCACTGCTCTCCCAGACGGTTCTGGGAGTCAACGTCAAGCTGGGCGCACTGGTGCAGGAGAGCTTGCAGGCCTATTTCGACGGCGACTCTGTCTGGTCTGAGGATCAGTTCCATGTCGATGTCGTCGATGTCCCTGTTGCGCTCGGCGGCTCGCACGCAGCCGTCGCTACGGTCAGTAAACCGAATCACGCGGGCGTCGGAGTCTTGGTCGATGTCACAAACACAGGGTTTGAGCTTGGTTGGTCTGTGCCGCTTGAGGGTCGCCTGCAACTGCTCGCCCTGTCGTGGTCTTGATGGACGGCCAGTAGCAAGATCCGGTCAATGACTAGCTCTTCAAACAGGTAACCACGGCACTTTTTCGATCTGGTGCTGTGCCGATGGCCGGTTACCTTCGAGATGAGTCTCGTGCGAGGACGATGGGCGCGTTTTCGACCCGTTGGGGTCTGGGATTGGACTGTCCCGTTTGGGTGGTCACCAAAGCCAGGCTCAAGACTCTCGGCCGGTGTAGCGATGCCGCCGGATGACCTCCCCGACGGTGATCTGGTACCCGGCGTAGAACTCCTCAATGCCGCGCTGCTGGGCCGCGAGATGCTCGGCGTCATCGCGCCAGGCGTTGTGGTGGTCGATGTCATCGAAGACGACGATGGATACCCGCTCATCGTCGTCGCCGGTGAAGGTCTTGAAGTCCACGAATCCCGGCATCGCCCGCGCCCGGCGCTCCATCTCCTCGGCCAACTCGTGGTAGCCCAGGGCGGCGGCCTCGGGGCGCAGTCGTGACCGGAACACCGTGACGATGGCGGGGGAGTCCGCGTCGACCATCTCATCACCCTGGCAGAGATCCCATCGGCGGTGAGGGAACTGCTCTGTTCGCCGTCCAGGTGACTGCTGCGGACATCGTCGGGGTGGCCTCAACCGGTCAATGTATTTGCACTTGCAAATATCTCCTTTGGTGGTGTAGCCACGGATCAATTGCCGCATCTCGACGGGTGCCGGACCGGGAACCTTCCACGATCGGCCAGGTCGTGGTGAGGGAACGGGCGACGACTCGGTTGCCAGCATCCGGCTGGATCGCGCCCAGGCGTGCTCAACGCCTTTGCACTCTATTGATAGGTTTGGCTGCGTTGCGTAGGTCAGAAATTGATCGGCGCAAACCTATAGAAGTGCGGTGAGTATTCGCCCGACAACCTTCCGTATGGCTGATCAAAACCACCTGCGTAATCGCAGGTGAGCATGGCCTACACGCCGCAAGCACCCCCAAGATGCCGGGCGAACCCAAGCGGGTGCAGCCGAGCCGGGACAGGGACTTGAAGGGGAATCGGTCCGGCTGACGTGCTTCCCCGCAACGCCGTCGACCGACCGAGCAGCGGTTCACGCCGGGTGGCCCGCCGATCGGTCGGTCGGACAGCGAGCGGCTCAGTCCGCGTCGACGGTTGTCGGGCCAATCGAGGTGGCCGACTTGTTATGGGTGACCTCGATGCGTCGGG
>Ga0116181_1001540_pt1 | contig 19763 bp, 16 predicted proteins | sample AD_UKC075_MetaG_FD_89752 | JGI IMG/M metagenome (GOLD analysis project Ga0116181, IMG submission 89752) | Active sludge microbial communities of municipal wastewater-treating anaerobic digesters from USA - AD_UKC075_MetaG | ecosystem: Engineered > Bioreactor > Anaerobic > Digestate | place: USA...
CGTCCAGCACACCCGACAGGCGCTCAAATTTTCCACGAACTTTGCTGATGATGTCCTCTTTATCCATGAGGATATCATGCGTTCAGCGAGCTAACTTGTACAACTTATTTTTTGACAGGCCCTTAATGAATTGGCATTGGATATCTTCGCGATTCCATGCACGGTGTTCTGCGTGGTCGGTGTCATCAATGCCTTCAACATGATCGACGGCCTCGACGGCCTGGCCGGCGGTCTGGGGCTGATCGCTGCGGGCTGGCTGGTTGCCCTGAGCCTGACCGATCCGGATGCCTATCCCGGTGCTGTCAGCGGGTTGCTGCTGCTGATCATGGTCATCGCTGGCTTCCTGGTCTACAACCTGCGTCATCCCTGGCGGGCGCGGGCTAGCGTCTTCATGGGCGATGCTGGCAGCACCATGCTCGGATTCGCCTTCTGTTGGTTCATGGTCCACCTGTCGCAAGACCCACGGGCAGTGATGACGCCGATCACGGCCGTCTGGATCCTGGCCGTGCCGTTGATGGATACGGTCACTCTGATGGTCAGTCGGATGCGCGCTGGCCAGAGTCCGTTCTGTCCCGACCGTCGACATTTGCACCATCTATTGCTCAGCTACGGTTTTTCGGACGGCCAAGTTACCGCCATCCTGCTCGGGACCGCATTCACGAGCGGGGCCGTCGGCGCTGGCGCCTACTGGCTGGGTATCCCCGAACATCAGCAATTCTACGCGTTCATGACCCTATTCCTGCTGTACTACGGGATCACGACCCGGATCTGGAGGAAACGCGCAAATGCCGCAGCCGCTGTCGACCCGGATCGCCGGCAACCGCCGATCAGCAAGTCCGACGGCTCCGCAAATCTGCTCCAGGCAGTACCGCAACAAAACGAGCCGTGATCGTTCCATTCAGCCGTCGAGTGCCCGACTGATCGCGAAGGGCGCGAACGCCTGACAGACCGGCATCACTTCCACCCGGTTGACATTCACGTGCGCCGGTCGGGTGGCGACCCAAAACACGATATCGGCAATATCCTCCGGGCCAAGCGGCCGGGTTCCCTCGTAGACCTGACCAGCCTTGGCGCTATCGCCTTTGAACCGCACCAGGGAAAATTCGCTTTCCGCCAGACCAGGTTCGATATTGGTCACGCGCACCCGCGTTCCCAGCAAATCGGCGCGCAGATCAAGGGAAAACTGCTTGACGAAAGCCTTGGTGCCGCCATAGACATTACCACCGGGGTATGGATAGCTACCCGCCACCGAACCGATATTGACGACATGGCCACGATTGCGCTCGACCATGCCGGGCAAAATGGCGCGGGTGCAATACAGCAAGCCCTTGATATTAGTATCCACCATATCGTGCCAATCCTGCATATCGCAGCGCTGCGCCGGCTCCAGCCCCAGCGCGAGCCCAGCGTTGTTGAGCAGCAGATCGACAGCAGCGAATTCATCCGGCAAGGCTGCTACAGCAGCATTCACCGCCGCCTCGTCGCGCACATCAAGCGGGAAGGCGTGAACCGGGACGCTAGCAGCCAGCTCGGCCCGCAAGGATTCCAGGCGATCCTGACGCCGGCCGCAAATGATCAATTTCCAGCCATGGGTGGCGAACAGGCGGGCGCAAGCCGCGCCAAATCCGGACGTCGCGCCGGTCACGAAAGCAATATTGGCCATTGATTTTTCCTCTGATTTTGGAGTGAAGGTTCAGAGCCTGTTCTTTCGGGGATCGAAGGCATCCCGCACCGCCTCGCCGACGAACACCAGCAGGCTCAGCATCAGGGCCACCACCACGAACCCGGAAATGCCCAACCATGGCGCTTGCAGATTATCCTTACCCTGGCGCAATAGATCGCCCAGCGAGGCCGAACCCGGTGGTAATCCCAAGCCAAGAAAATCCAGTGCCGTCAGCGCGACAATGGAACCGGACAGGATAAACGGCATGAAAGTCAGGGTTGCCACCATCGCGTTCGGCAACACATGCTTGAACATGATCCGCCCATCTTTCATCCCCAGGGCGCGGGCAGCGCGGACATAATCGAAATTGCGGGCGCGCAGAAACTCCGCCCGCACCACCCCAACCAGCGAAGTCCAGCCGAACAGCATCAGGATAAACAGCAGGGTCCAAAAACCGGGCGTCACCACGCTGGAAATGATGATCAGCACGAACAACTGCGGCAAACCGCCCCAGATTTCCAGAAAACGCTGGAGCAATAAATCGACCCGACCACCGAAGTAGCCCTGTACCGCGCCCGCCGCCACCCCAATCAGGGAGGAACTCAGGGTCAGCAATAGACCAAACAGCACCGAGACCCGTAAGCCGTAGATCAGGCGCGCCAAGACATCGCGACCCTGATCGTCGGTACCCAACCAATTCTCGGCCGAGGGCGGGGCGGGAGCCGGGACTGGGAGCTGATAATTGACGGTGTCGTAGCGAAAGCGGATGGGTGGCCACAGCATCCAGCCGTGCTCGTCGATGAGCTGGGCTAGATAGGGATCGCGGTAATGGGCCTCGCTGGGAAAAACGCCACCGAAATCGGTTTCGGCGTAATCCTTGAGAACCGGAAAATAAAAGGAGTTCTGGTAATAGATCAGCAGCGGCCGGTCGTTGGCGATGAACTCCGCGCTCAAGCTCAGCCCGAACAACAGCAGAAACAGCCACAGCGACCAGCAACCGCGCCGATTCGCTCGAAATTGCGCCAATCGGCGGCGCGTCAGCGGACTGAGATGGAACCGTGGCAAAGCCATTCAGCGCAGCGGAAACTAACGGCGGAATCCCGAAGTGATCGGATAGCGCCGGTCCCGCCCGAAGGCGCGCGGGGTAATCCGGACTCCTGGCGCGGCCTGGCGGCGTTTGTACTCGTTCAAGATCACCAGTCGCGCCACCCGCTCGACCGTGGCCTGATCGAAACCAGCCGCGATCAGTTCTTCCACCGAATGATCTTCTTCGACATAGCCATGCAGAATGGCATCCAGCACTTCATAAGGCGGCAGACTGTCCTGATCGGTCTGATCGGGGCGCAGCTCGGCCGAGGGCGGCCGGTCGAAAACCCGCTGTGGAATGACCGGTGACTGACGATTGCGCCAAGCCGCCAGCCGGTACACCATGGTCTTCAACACATCCTTGATCGGGGCGAAACCGCCGGCCATGTCGCCGTACAGGGTCGAGTAACCGACCGCCGTCTCGCTCTTGTTGCCGGTGGTCAGCACCAGCTTGCCGGTCTTGTTGGAAATCGCCATCAGCAACACGCCCCGGCAGCGGGCCTGCAAATTCTCCTCGGTCGTGTCGGACGGCAAACCCGCGATGAGCGGCTCCAGAATCTGCAGGAACGCCAGAAAAGCCGGCTCGATCGGCAAAACGTGATAGCGCACGCCCAATGCCTGGGCTTCGGCCTCGGCATCGGTGTTGCTCATGTCAGCGGTATAGCGCGACGGCAACAAAACCGCTTCGACCCGCTCTGGCCCCAGGGCATCGACCGCGATCGCGAGGGTCAGCGCCGAGTCGATACCGCCGGACAAGCCCAGCACCACGCCAGGAAATCCGTTCTTCTCGACGTAATCGCGCACCCCCAACACCAGCGCTCGATAGATGCCCTCCTCCAATATCGGCTCTGCGACCACCTCTCCCGGCATTGGCGTCACCGCGCGGGCGGACGCCTGGAAATCCACCGGATACAGGCCCGCCTCGAACAAGGGCGCCTGGTGAGTCAGCACGCCATCGGCGCTCACTACCAGCGAGCCGCCATCGAACACCAGCTCATCCTGTCCACCCAGCAGATTGACATAGACGATGGGAATCCCACCCTCCTGCACCCGCTGACGCAATACCGCCACCCGCTGGTCACCCTTGCCGGCGTGATAAGGCGAGGCATTGAGATTGACCAGCAGTTGCGCACCCGCCGCCGCGGCCTGTGCAACGGGACCCGGCAGCCAGACATCCTCGCAGACGGTCATACCGACCCGGACGCCAGCCACCTCGAATACGGTTGGATCGGCCCCCGGCACAAAATAGCGCTTCTCGTCGAACACGCTGTAGTTGGGCAGCAACTGCTTGTAATAGGTGGCCCGCAATTGGCCATCCGCCAGCGCCACGGCCGCATTGCGCAAACCTTCCGGGGTAGGCAGCGGACAACCGAGCACGGCAACGATACCGTGGATTTCGCGACAGAGCCGCTGCAACGTCGGCTCGATTTGCTGAATGAAACCGGGGCGCAACAGCAGATCTTCCGGCGGGTAGCCGGTCAGAGTCAGTTCGGGAAATACGATCAGATCCGCTGCCAGCCGTTCGCGCGCTTCCTGGGCGGCAGCGATGACCTTGCCGGCGTTGCCTGGGATGTCGCCGACCAGAAAATCCAGCTGGGCCATGACGACCCGGAGAGATGAGGATATGTCAGTCATGGGTTTCTACCGGAGCCGAGAACAGCGTGCCCACCGTGGCTGGCGATGAACACGTTCGAAAGACGATGCGGCGGATGCCAGCCCGCCTCAGGATCCGGCGCGAAGCCCTTGCAGTCCCTGGAGAAGGATTCCGCGCTTGGATGACAGCGATCCGGCGCATGGAACCCATGCTTCGTTGCGATAGGTCACCGCCCGCTGTCTTCCGATGGAAAGAGCGGCGGGCGGGTGAATGCATCAGCTGAAGAACGACTTCATCGCCTCGCCGATATCGGCCGGCGAGCGGACGATCTTGGCGCCAGCCGCTTCCAGGGCCGCGAACTTGTCCTTGGCCGTGCCCTTGCCGCCCATGATGATGGCGCCGGCATGACCCATGCGCTTGCCGGGAGGCGCGGTGACGCCCGCGATGTAGGCCACCACCGGCTTGGAGATGTTGGCCTTGATGAAGGCTGCGCCTTCTTCTTCGGCGCTGCCGCCGATCTCACCGACCATCACGATGCCTTCGGTCTGCGGATCGTCCTTGAACAGTTTCAGCACGTCCACGAAGCTCATGCCGTGGATCGGATCGCCGCCGATGCCGACGCAGGTGGACTGTCCCAGACCGGCCTGGGTGGTCTGATAGACCGCCTCGTAGGTCAGGGTGCCGGAGCGCGACACGATGCCGATCTTGCCGGGCATGTGGATATGGCCGGGCATGATGCCCATCTTGCAGGCGCCGGGGGTGATGACGCCTGGGCAGTTGGGACCGATCAGATAGACGTCGGGATAGTTGTTGGTCAGTACCGCCTTGACCTTGAGCATGTCCATGACCGGAATGCCTTCGGTGATGCAGGCGATGACCTTGATGCCAGCGTCGGCCGCTTCCAGGATGGCGTCGCCGGCGAACGGGGCCGGGACGTAGATCATGGTGGCGTTGGCGCCGGTTTCGGCGACGGCTTCATACACGGTGTTGAAGACCGGCTTGCCCAGATGGACGCTGCCGCCCTTGCCGGGGCTGATGCCGCCGACCAGGTTGGTGCCGTACGCAATGGCCTGCTCGGAGTGGAACGTGCCCTGCGAGCCGGTGAAACCCTGGCAAATGACTTTGGTGTTCTTGTCGATCAGAATACTCATGGTGCGCGATTTCCCTTGATAGGTAAGAGGGCTGGCTGGTCCGGCTTATTGAGCGGCCGCAGCCACCGCCAACTTGGCGGCGCTGGTCAGGTCGTCGGCGGCCATGATGTTCATGCCGGACTTGGCCAGCATCTCGCGCCCGGCCTCCACGTTGGTGCCCTGCAACCGCACCACCACAGGCAGGGTCAGCCCCACCTCCTTGACAGCGGCGATGATACCCTCGGCGATGGTGTCGCAACGGACGATACCACCGAAGATGTTGACCAGAATGGCCTTGACCTTGGAGGAGGACAGAATCAGCTTGAAGGCCCGCGCTACCCGCTCAGCGGTTGCGCCGCCGCCGACATCGAGGAAGTTGGCCGGCTCGCCGCCATGCAGCTTGATCACGTCCATGGTGGCCATCGCCAGACCGGCGCCGTTGACCATGCAGCCGATGTTGCCATCCAGCGCGACATAGTTGAGGCCGATCTCGTGGGCAATGTGCTCGCGTTCGTCTTCCTGGGTGGGATCGCGCAGCTCGGCGGTATCCTTATGACGATACAGGGCGTTGTCGTCCAGGCTGACCTTGGCGTCCAGCGCCATCAACTGGCCTTCGGTGGTCACGATCAACGGGTTGATCTCGACCATGCTGCAGTCTTTTTGCACAAACAGGTTGTAGATGCCGCCCAGTACCTTGACCAGCTGGTCGATCTGCTTCTTGTCCATGCCCATCTTGAAGCCCATATCGCGGGCTTGATAGGGCTGCACGCCGGCGATGGGATCGACGGTCAGGGTCAGGATCTTCTCGGGCGTCTTGGCGGCGACTTCTTCGATATCCATGCCGCCTTCGGAGGAACCGATCAGAATAATGCGTTTCTTGCTGCGATCCACCAGACAGCTCAAATAATATTCCTTGGCGATGTCCACACCATCCTGAATCAGCAGGCAATGGACCTTCACCCCGTCTGGACCGGTCTGATGGGTGTGCAGGATCGAGCCGAGCAGACGGCCGGCCTGGGCTTCCACATCCTGGATGGAGCGGACGAACTTGACGCCACCCGCCTTGCCGCGACCGCCAGCATGGACCTGGGCCTTGACCACCCAGGGTCCGCTGGGCCGGATCTCCTTGGCTGCCTCGATCGCTTCCTGCTGCGAGGTTGCCTTGATGCCGGCTGGGATCGCCACGCCGAACTGATGAAGGAGCTCTTTTGCTTGATATTCGTGCAGGTTCATGCGATTTACATCCCCCTTTTCTAGTGAGGTTGCGATTATATCCCGAAACGCCCCGATCTTCACGCGTTCACGGCGAGCCGGAATCCTGGCCGCGCCATCCCGGCGTAGCGCGGCTAAAATTATAATCGTGAATCCACCCCAGCAGAACCGCTCCATGCAGAGGAACTCTCTCCACGGCCCGCGCCATCATGACCACGACCGATGCCTTATCTAAACTCCACGGCGATGTCATTCACGATCGACGACACCTCTGGGTGGTGTTTCGGGCGTCCAACATCTATCGCTTGATTCTGGCGACACTGTTGCTGGTGGTATTCATGGCCGATGGCCAGAATCAATTGTTCGGTAAACAGGACCCACGGCTGTTCCTGGCCACTGCTGGAACCTACATGGCGCTGGCCGTGATCGCCATCGTCGGCAGCTACTGGCGACGGCCGCGCTTGATGGTGCAAGCCCACTTGCAAATACTGATCGATCTGCTGGCGCTGACCCTCATGATCAGCGCCTCGGGCGGCTTGTCCAGCAGCCTAAACAGCCTGCTGATCGCTGCCGTGGCCGCCGGCAGCATCCTGCTACCGCTGGCCTCGTCATTGGCGTCGGCGGCGCTGGGTTTCTTTCTGCTGACAGGCGCCTGGCTCCTGGATTGCTGGGAAACGGCGCTCCGGCTCGAACGGCTTGGGCGTGGACCGGGCGGCTGGCCTGGCCTCTGGGACCAGTTGCACAGCTCGGCCGATGATCTGGTCCGATTGGGGGTGCTGGGCGCCGTGCTGTTCATCGCCGCCCTGCTGACCCATGCCTTGGCCGAGCGGGCTCGGCGCGGAGAGGCGCTGGCCCGACAGCGCAGTCAGGAATTGCTGCAGATCGCCGAGCTGAACCAGGGCATCATCCGTCACCTACAAAACGGTATCGTGGTGATCGACACCGACAACCGGGTCCAACTGCTGAACGACACCGCCCGGACCCTGCTCGGTTGTGCGCAGGCCAGACCCGGCATGGCAGTGAGCGAGCTGTCCCTGCCGCTGGCCCAGCAACTGCAGGCGTGGCAAACCAGCGGTGGGTTTGAGAGCAGCGCGTTCCGCCCGGCGGACCACCGGCCGGAATTGATTCCGCGCTTCACTCGGCTCAGCGGCCGTCAGGCGACAAACATCATGGTCATGCTGGAAGACTCCGAGCAAACAGCCCAGCAATTGCAACAGATCAAGCTAGCCGCGCTGGGACGGCTGACCGCCGGCATCGCCCATGAAATCCGCAATCCGCTGGCTGCCATCAGCCATGCCGCGCAATTGCTGCTGGAAGCGACCCAGTCCGCCGGCCACACCCAGCAGCGCCTGAGCCAGATCGTTTACGATAATGTCAAGCGCGCCAATCGCATCATCAGCGACGTGCTCGATCTGGCTCGCCGCGATCGCGTCAAACCGGAATGGCTGGTGCTCGACCCTTGGCTGGAAGCCTTCAGGCATGACTTCCCACGAGGGCTGGATGGGCCAGCCCCTGAGTGGGGTCAGCAGGTGGAACCCGCCGATCTGACGATTAGCTTCGATTCCAATCAGCTGCAACAAATCCTGTGGAACCTATGCACCAACGCCTGTCTGCACGGCACCCGCTCCGGCGAAATCCCGCACATCGAATTGCACGCGGGACTGGAAGGCAATAGCGGTCGGCCCTTTCTGGACGTGCGGGATGCAGGGCCTGGCGTATCTGTCGAAAACATCAGTCACCTGTTCGAGCCGTTCTTTACCACCCGCACCACGGGGACTGGCTTGGGACTGTATCTTGCGCGGGAATTGTGCGAGGCCAACCGAGCTCAACTACAATATCGCCCTCCACCCGAAGGCGGTGGTTGTTTCCGCATCACTTTCACGGTCGCAAATCCGGTCATGGAGGCCAATTGATGGATGCATGCAATGCCCTGATCGTGGATGACGAAGCCGACATCCGCGAATTGATCGAGATGACCTTGCTACCCATGGGGGTGACCTGCCATGCGGCGGAAACCCTGGGTGAGGCGCGCGCCCTGCTCAAGCGGCGGACGTTCAATTTCTGCATCACCGACCTGCGTTTGCCGGATGGCAGCGGGCTCGATCTGGTGGCGCACATCCAGAAGCATCACCCCAGCCTGCCCGCCGCTGTGATCACCGCCCACGGCAATGTCGAAACCGCCGTCGAGGCGTTGAAACTGGGGGCTTTCGACTTCGTGTCCAAACCCTTCGAACTGACCGCGCTGCGCAATATGGTGGCGACCGCGCTGCGGCTGAATCGAAATGGCGACCGGCGACCGGCCGAAAACCGCCCTACTCTGCTAGGCCAGTCAAATGCGATGGCCGAAGTGCGGGGCCTGATCGCCAAGCTGGCGCGCAGCCAGGCACCGATCATCATCAAGGGCGAATCCGGCACCGGCAAGGAATTGGCAGCGCGCCTGATCCACCTGTCCGGACCGCGGGTCGAGCGCCCGTTCGTGCCGGTCAACTGCGGAGCAATCCCCGAGCACCTGATGGAAAGCGAGCTGTTCGGCTACAAGAAGGGCAGTTTTACCGGTGCCATGCAGGACAAGGCGGGATTGTTCCAGGCCGCCCAAGGAGGCACCCTGTTCCTGGACGAGGTGGGAGAGCTCCCTGCGCATATGCAGGTCAAGCTGCTGCGCGCCATCCAGGAGCGCGCGGTGCGACCGGTGGGCGCGCAGGCCGAGATCCCCATCGATGTGCGGATTCTCAGCGCCACCCACAAGGATCTAGCGGCATTGGTGCGCAATGGCTTGTTCCGCCAGGATCTGTTCTACCGCTTGAACGTGATCGAACTGCGCTTGCCCAGCCTGCGCGAGCACCCGGAAGACATTCCAGAGTTGGTCGACGCCATCCTCGAACGCCTGACCCGACAAACGGGCCTGGCGCAACCCCGACTGTCGCCCACGGCGCTGGCGGCGCTACAGGATTACCCCTTTCCCGGCAATATCCGCGAACTGGAAAACATTCTGGAGCGAGCCTTTACCCTGTGCGAAGACGCCGTGATTCAGCGCGAGGACTTGCTGTTGCCGGCCGGCGCATCGATCTCGCTGCCATCGCCAGCGCCATCGATAGCGGTCCCGTCGTTCCAGGAAATGGCCGACGACGAACCCTTCTCTCCGCCGGCCGAGATGGAGCCCAAAACGATCCCTTATCCACCGACTCCGGTGGTGAACGATCTGGAAGGGTATCTGGAAGGTCTGGAGAAAGCCGCCATCCTGCGCGCATTGGAAGCGACCCGCTACAACAAGACCGCCGCCGCCGAAAAGCTGGGCATCAGCTTTCGGGCTTTGCGCTATCGGTTGAAGAAGTTGAAGCTGGATTGAAAGCACTGGCGCATTGAAGAAAATGAATTTCGCTACAATCCATTGAGATTTGTGACCAAATCTGTCAATTCACGTCTTTCATGGGCATTTTGCCTGCCTAGCACCCGAACGATCCCAGCGTCCCAATGTAAAGTCATTGCGCATTTTATCTATGATTTTCATGATATTATAAATATCATGTCACTATTGACTTTTGCCATGGCACGCCTAGTGCTTATCCAAAGGCTACAACGGGACGGCAAGAGTCGCTCTCGATTTGCTCTCAGTCTCCGACTGAGTTTCCTAGAAGATGTATTGTTAAGGAGTACCCCATGAAGAAGTTCCAGCAAGGCTTCACCCTGATCGAACTCATGATCGTCGTGGCGATCATCGGTATCTTGGCTGCCATCGCGATTCCCGCGTATCAGGATTACACTATCCGTTCACAGGTTACTGAAGGTCTGAATCTGGCCGCCGAAGCCAAGACCGCCATCAGCGAATTCAATTCAGATCGTGGCCGTCTGCCAGCGAACAACACCTCTGCAGGCGTCTCGGTTGCTACCAGCATCACCGGCAACTATGTTACTAGTGTCGCAATCTCTGGCAGCGGTTTGATCACCATCACCTACGGCAATAAAGCGAATGCAGCGAATCTGGCCGGCAAGACGATCGGACTCGCCCCTGTCCGCAATGCAGCCGGTGGTTTGGTGTGGTTCTGCGGTCATGCCCCATCTGCTGGCAGCGTCACCGCCCCCGCCGGTGCCAGCACTGCCACTACCGCCGCGGACAAATACATGCCAGCTTCTTGCCGTCCATAAGCTAGGCTTTAAGCTAAACTGATTTTGATTATTCTCCACCGCCACCATGACTAAGTGGCGGTTTTTATTTTAGAAAGTTCCTTTATGGATCGCATCTGTTCTCAGTATGGCATTGCCCTGCCGCTCTTGGCGATATTATTTATTACTACAATAGTGTACTGGCTTGGGCTGACGGGTGGTTTTTTGTTCGACGACACCATCAATATAACTGACAATCCCAAGGTACTGATCGATGACCTAAGTTGGAACCACCTGCAGCAAGCGATGTTTTCCTTCGGCGGAGGCGGTTTGAAGCGTCCTATCAGCATGTTGAGTCTTGGCCTCAATCATGCGCTAACCGGCCTTGATCCATTTTACTTCAAGCTCACCAATCTGATCATCCACCTGCTTTGTGGGCTTGGTTTGTGGTTGTTAACTCGCCTATTGTTGACAGCCTACCAGATTAGATACCACCCGGAATTGAATGAACTGGAAATCGCTTGGCTGAGTCTCGCGGTGAGCGCTGCTTGGCTGTTGCATCCATTCAATCTTACTGGCGTACTTTACATCGTGCAGCGCATGGCCAGTCTTACCGCGCTGTTCATGGTTTTCGGGTTAGTCTTATACGTTGAGGGGCGACTTCGTCAATTACGAGGACAAACAGGTGCTGCACGGATTGTGGTTGGCGTTGGAGTTTTTGGAGCACTGGCGGTATTCTGCAAGGAAAATGGTATCCTGTTACCTCTGCTAGTTTTAATCACCGAATACTCGATATTTGGTTTTCAAGCTCCCAAAGTGACTGCCCGTCGTTTTGTGGTCAGTTTCAATATCATCGTCGCGATCATCCCCAGCTTGCTGGCACTCGGATTTCTCGTTACCCATTTTAACTGGGTGTTGGGAGGCTATGATACCCGCAACTTCACCCTAAGCGAGCGCTTGCTCACCGAAGCCCGAGTGGTCTGGTTCTACATTCAGATGGTCGTATTGCCAGATATTCGTCAAATGGGCTTATACCACGACGATATAATTCTATCGAAAAATTGGCTTGAACCCATCACCACTCTTCCCGCAATACTGGGCATTCTTGCATTGCTAATCGGCGCTATGGTAGGGCGACGACGCGCGCCGCTTTTGAGCTTTGGCATATTATTTTTTCTAGTCGGCCATCTTTTAGAATCCACTGTTATCCCTTTAGAAATTGCGCACGAACATCGCAATTACCTGCCAGATTATGGATTATTATTAGTTATTATCTATTATTTAGGCCACTCTAAAATACGAAAATGGCTATCGCTGGGAGCACAAATTGGATTGATCAGCATTCTTCTCCTATTATTCGCGAGCGGAACAGCAGTTCGCGCCAGCTACTGGGCGAATGATGTGGATATGACCTTGATGGAAGTCCAGCATCACCCTGGATCGGCTCGCGCCAACATGCAAGCAGGTTATATTTTCTTTCTTCTGGACCAGCAGGGCATCAGTTCCGAACAGAATTTGCAACGCGCACGATACTACTTTGAAGCTGCTCAGCGACTTGACGATTATGCACTCAACGCCAGCTTCGCGTTATTGGCTCTTGACGATAGGGAGCAACGGCCAATCCCTAGAGCCTTGATGGACGAATTAACTGACCGTCTCGCTCATCGGCCTCTGGCTTCGTCTAGCATCAATGCCTTGCTCAAATTCAGCCAATGCCAGAATCAGGGCCCCTGTCAGCAACCTCCCGAAGTGCTTAACCGCTTACTTCAAGCCATCATGCAAAACCCCTCGCTGCGCGGGCGACCGCGTGCTCAAGTACTTACAGAATTAGCACAATTTGCCATTTCTCAAAACGAGTGGGAAATCGCTCTCTATGCAACTCAACAAGCATTAGCAATTGATTCAAATAACCCACAAATCTATCTGAACCAAGCCAATATATTGATCCACCTAGGAGAATTCGATGCGGCGCGGCAGGCTATCGAAGAGGCTCGCCAAGTGGATCGCGATGCCTTTTTCGCCAGCCGGATTCACACCCAAAAAGCACTGCTGGAGCAAACGATCGCCGCTGCCCAGCACTCAGTGCATCCCCCTACAGCTAACCAGTAATTCTGCTTGTAAGTCAAAAGGCAGCTACTCACTGATCATAGCCGCGTTCAACTGAACCACCACATTTACAACTCTCATATTACGATATAGCATGCAAGCGATCACTATCATCCTACCTGCTAAAAACGAAGCGTCCAGCTTACCTTCTTTGCTTTCTCGCATAGCAAAGATTTATCCTGACGCGGAAATTATAGTGGTCAATGATGGTTCGACTGATGACACCGCTGAAGCTTGTTTACGCCAAGGAGTCAGAGTCATCAACCACCCTTACAGCATGGGTAATGGTGCTGCAATCAAGAGCGGGGCTCGAATGGCTAATGGTGACATTCTGGTGTTCATGGATGCCGATGGTCAGCATGACCCTGCCGATATCCCTCGTTTGCTGGTAAAAATGGAAGAAGGCTATGAAATGGTAGTAGGGGCGCGACAAGCGGACACCCATGCTTCTTTAGGACGACGGTTGGCTAACCATACTTATAATCGACTGTCTTCCTGGATGACAGGCTACCGCATCGAGGATCTCACTTCTGGGTTTCGAGCTGCCCGCACACGCCACTTCCGTAAATTTCTTTATCTGTTACCGAATGGCTTCTCCTATCCCACGACTAGCACCATGGCTTTTTTCCGCTCAGGACTTCCAGTCGCCTACGTTCCGATTCGTGCCAACCAGCGCACTGGGAAAAGCCATATCCGCCTTCTGCAAGACGGAGCACGCTTTTTTGTTATCATCTTAAAAATCGGTGCTCTTTTCTCTCCGATGCGATTTTTTCTACCTCTAAGTCTGGTGTTTTTTCTGATTGCCACTTTCTACTACGGCTATACCTACATCACTGCACACCGCTTTACTAATATGACCGCTGTGCTGTTTATCTATTCACTGCTGATCTTTCTAATCGGGATGCTCTCGGAGCAAATCTCTGCATTACACTATAAAGGCGTCGAGGATGACCAACGTAACATTTAACGGGATTAGTATAGTAGATACAGCCGCGAATGTAATAACCGAGACATGGATTACATGTTAATTATACAACGCGCAGAATCCACGGAACATCATGAATTATAAAAAGCTATTAGTCCTTTCATCAACTTATCCACGTTGGCGGGGCGATCCAGAACCGGGTTTCGTACATGAATTGGCAAAAAGGATGACTGCACAGCTTGAAGTTCGTGTTCTGTGTCCTCATGCACAAGGTGCTTTAACGCAAGAAACTCTCGAAGGAGTTGAGATTGTGCGTTATCGCTATGCACCTAGCAGATTTGAAACATTAGTCAATAATGGTGGCATCATCAATAATCTAAAATGCCAACCTTGGAAATGGCTACTCGTGCCATTTTTTCTTCTAAGATTACTTTGGTGTACTTGGCGTGAAGTCCGCGGTTGGCACCCAGACATTATTCACGCTCACTGGTTGCTACCACAAGGTTTAACCGTAGCATTACTTGGTCTATTAGATCATCGCACACCACCTTTATTCGTTACTTCACATGGCGCTGACTTATTCGCGCTGCGCGCCTACCCTTTAACCGCTCTGAAACGATTTGTCGCCCGCCATGCTGCTGCATTGACCGTCGTTAGCCAAGCAATCAAAGATGAATTGGCGCGAATCGGCGTATCCATACATAAGGTGACTGTGCAATCGATGGGGGTGAACCTCACCTCTCGCTTTATCACAGCGCCCGACCAGTTGCGCTCGCGCGATGAAATTCTATTTGTCGGACGCCTAGTGGAGAAGAAGGGATTACGGTTTTTACTCGCTGCGCTACCGGAAATCCTCTCCAATCACCCTTCAGCTTTCCTGACAGTTGTAGGATACGGGCCTGAAGAAAACGAACGGCGCGCTCAAGCCGAATCCTTAGGCATCACCCATAAAGTGAATTTTCTCGGAGCGCTCACACAGGCAGAGCTACCCACTCTGTATCAGCGTGCAGCAGTCTTTGTCGCTCCCTTTATCCAAGCAGATTCAGGCGATCAGGAAGGACTGGGGCTAGTACTGGTTGAAGCGCTGGGTTGCGGTTGTCCAGTGGTCGCTAGTCACCTACCCGCTACTTTGGATGTCGTTCGCGACAAGGTCACAGGATTATTGACGCAACCTGGCGACACCGCTGACCTTGTAGTTAAAATTAATCGGTTGCTCAATGAGCCCAAACTGGGCGTACAGCTGGGACAAGCTGGGCGCAAACTAGTAGCATCTCATTATGATTGGAACCAAGTTACTGAACGATATCTAGCAATATTAAATCAGGTTGCTGTACAGGTACGAGAACAAATACCATGATCAAATCTCCCCCGCATCATTATTCATGAACGAATTTCTGCTGATCATCGAGCCTGGCCGAGCCGAGAAGAACTACTGGACGGATCTATGGCGCTATCGGGAGCTGTTTCTAATTTTAGCTTGGCGTGACATCGCTGTGCGCTATAAACAGACCATCATCGGGGTAGCTTGGGCGGTACTCCGGCCGCTATTGACTATGGTGGTTTTTACTTCGATCTTTAGCACGCTGGCCAAGCTGCCAAGCGACGGCACCGCGCCCTATGCGCTATTAGTTTTTGCGGGGATGCTTCCTTGGTCGCTGTTCGCCACCGCATTGGGTGATGCCTCTAATAGCCTGATCAATAATGCCAACCTCATTAGTAAGGTGTATTTTCCCCGCATCATCGTACCGGCAGCGGCAGTAATATCGGCCTTTGTGGATTTTCTGATCAGTTTTGCGATCCTGCTAGTTTTACTGGTTCTCTACCGGTTCGCGCCTGGTTGGCAAATTCTTTTGTTACCGCTATTCGTGTTGATGGCGGTCTTGGCTAGTCTGGGGCCAAGTCTGTGGATCACGTCCTTAAATGTGAAGTATCGTGATTTCCGTTACGTCATCCCGTTTCTGGTACAGTTCGGGCTCTATATATCGCCGGTGGGTTTCAGCAGTCAAGTCGTTCCACAAGGCTGGCGTTTGTTGTACAGTCTAAATCCAATGGTAGGAGTGATTGACGGCTTCCGGTGGTGCATCTTGGGTGGCGAAAGTCCGCTATACTGGCTTGGTTTTAGCCTGAGCCTAGTGATTATGGCTGGTTTTCTCTATCTAGGTATTACTTCTTTTAGAAGGATGGAAAAATCATTTGCTGATTTGATCTAGGCTATCAAGTCGGTTTTCCTTTGCGAATTGACTAAATACTGAATATTTTCAATGTCCGATATTGTTATAAAGGCTGAATGCCTCGGTAAGAAATATTTGATCGGCCACCAAGCTGAACGGGAGCGCTATACTGCTTTGCGTGATGTGTTAGTAGGAAATGTGCGTGATTACTGGCGCAAAGCAAGATCCTTAGCTTATGGTGCGCCCATCGTACAAGGTGACGAGCAGGAGGAAATTTGGGCGCTGCGGGATGTGAGTTTTGAGGTTCGCCAAGGAGATGCGGTGGGCATCATTGGCCGTAATGGGGCAGGTAAAAGTACGTTGTTGAAAATTTTGAGCCGGATTACTGAGCCGTCAGCAGGCCGAGTGACGATCAAGGGACGAGTAGCAAGTTTGCTAGAAGTTGGAACAGGGTTCCATCCGGAGTTGACTGGCAGGGAGAATATTTATTTGAATGGTGCTATTTTGGGTATGACCCACAAAGAGATTAAGTATAAGTTTGATGAGATTGTGGATTTTGCAGAAGTGGAGAAGTTTTTGGATACACCAGTGAAACGTTACTCTTCAGGGATGTATATGAGATTAGCGTTTGCGGTGGCGGCGCACTTGGAACCAGAGATTTTGGTAGTCGATGAGATATTAGCAGTTGGCGATAGCGCATTTCAAAAAAAATCTATTGGGAAAATGCAAGATATAGCAAGTTGCGGGAGAACTGTTGTTTTAGTCAGCCACAACATGTCAGTAATCAGAAATATGACCACAACTGCAATATTATTAAATAATGGAATGATTGTTGGAATTAACAACTCTCCAGAAATTATAGAACAATATCTAAGGATAACTAAGGTTTTTTCTATTAATCACTCAGATTTAGATGAACGGAACCCTCATATAAGATATGTTGAACTTTTCTTATCGAGTTGCAAGGAGGTTAACATAATAAATCATGATGAAGATGCATACTTAGTTTTCAAAATCCATACAGCACAAAATAAAAGATTGATATTTGGATTTACTATCTTTAATTTAGAAGACATTGGAGTTTTCTCAGGAATAACTTCAGATGAGGTGGAGTCTATACCTGCAAGCTGCAGTGAGCTAAGAATAAAGCTGCCCTCAAAATTCCTGAACCCTGGAGAGTATAGAGTTGAGGGGGCTTTATTAGAAGAAGGTAGAGTTATTGAACAAAATGAGCGTTATTTTACTTTTTCAGTAAATAGGAATAATCGATTTGATTTAATGGCAGGGAAACCCAGAGGTCTTTTGCGCCTATCCGAAGGGTGGGAGTTTAACTAATGAAATTATTACTAAACCACATCACTAATAAAATGCGTGGAGCGATTCGTAGATTCATTGGAGTTGAAATGCTTTATAAAGAATTTGAGTTAATCAATGCGAAATTCGCTGATCTTTCGGAAATTGCTTCTCTAGTTGCAAAAATATCAACAGCTGAATATATTGAAAATAACATGGTTATGGCAAAAGCGCTAAATAGTAAATTTGAAGTTTTTGACTTTTGCTTCTCACAAGAAGATAAATTAACGGATGGCCTAGTTTGTGAATTTGGCGTATACAAAGGTGAAACAATAAATTATATTGCAAAAAAATTGCAATGTGATGTTTTTGGATTTGATTCATTCGAGGGTTTACCAGAAAATTGGCGTAATGGTTTTGAACAAGGAATATTTAAAATAAATAAAGAAAGTTTTTCAAAGTATGAAAATAATATTCAAATAATCCAAGGCTTATTTAATCAAAGCCTTCCAATTTTTTTGTCAAATCATGCAAAACCCATTAGTTTTTTGCATATTGACTGTGATTTATATTCTTCTACAAAAACGATTTTTGATTTATTAGGCGATCGTTTATTACCTGGAACTATTATTGTTTTTGATGAGTACTTTAATTATCCAAGTTGGAAAAAACATGAGTATTTAGCTTTCTCTGAATTTATCAACAATTCCACTCTAAATTATGAGTACCTTTGTTATAATAAGTTTCATGAGCAGGTTGCGGTTAAGCTTATTTAATACTAATTTAGTGGATAGGCTTAAAAATATAAGCCCATCCACTCATTGGCTTATTTATCGCTATCGCTGATCTATGATTCAAATCGACACCAAAGGTTTATAAATATGGATACTAGAGAGACTAAAAAGATACTATATTACAACTGGGTTGACTATGAGAATGATGATGGAGCAGGTGGTGGAGTAAATCTTTATCAGAAAAATTTGCTTTCTTATTTAAGAGATGAAAGTGATCTAAAAATTTATTTTCTCAGCGCAGGGCAAACTTTTAATTTACTCTCTACAAATATAAGGATAGAAGAATTACCACGTCTTGATGGCATCAGAAGATTTGAGATAGTAAACTCAAGCGTCTTTTCTCCAGCACATGCTGCGTTTAGGCAAGTTAATGCATTCAATCATGATGAAAAAATAAAAAATTCTATCAGGGACTTTTTTAATTCACATGGTCCTTTTGATATATTTCATCTAAACAATATTGAAGGTTTAAGCATCAGAGTCTTAGAGCTCAAAAGTGAATTCCCAACAACTAAATTTATTTATACTCTTCATAATTATTTCCCATTTTGCCCTCAAGTTAATTTATGGAAAAACGACACTGAGCACTGCTTAAATAACAATAAAGGAGCTGATTGCGTAAATTGTGTAAAAAGCCCTTCAATCACAGAAGTTTTCTGGCATCATTATATAATAAATTTTTTATCTAATAAAATTGGCTTAAAAAAATGGGTTCGCATAAAGAAAAATATAATCGGATTTATTAAGATTGCGTACCGTTCATATAAATACTTAAGCAAGAGCTTAGGTAGGTTTTTTATTGCTAGCCGTGCAAATTTAGAAGACCAAATCAACGCGGCAGAGTACAATTATTTCATACAAAACAACATATTATACTTTAACAAGCATATCGACAAAATATTAGCCGTTAGCAACAAAACCCTACAAATAGCAATAGAAAAAGGTATAAAAAAGAATAAGATCGAGTTGTGTTATATAGGAACCAAATTTAGCGAACATCACATCCCAACGCGAGGTGCACTATATAGTAGTATCTTATCTATTGCTTATTTAGGGTACATGAGGAGAGACAAGGGGTTTTTTTTCTTCATCGACACATTGCTTGATATGCCTATTGAACTTTCATCGAAGCTCTCAATTACTGTAGCAGCCAAGCTAACAGACAAGAGCTTTATCAAAAAAATACCAGAATTAAAAAGAAAACTCAAATCATTTACTTATTATAATGGTTATAAGCATAATGATTTAGACACAATTCTAAATGGAATTGAAGTTGGAATTATTCCTGTCTTATGGGAAGATAACTTTCCTCAAGTTGCAATGGAGCTTTTTTCACTTGGTATATCCATTTTAGCAAGCGATAAAGGTGGAGCACAGGAATTATGCGGTTCACCCGATCTTATTTTTAGAGCTGGCGACAAAGCAGACTTATCTAGTAAAATTAGAAACATTATTAACAATAAGAATATTCTCTTGAGAGACTCACCATTTAAGTTAATTAAAATGCACGAGCATATCTCCTCACTAAGAAAAGTATATTTTGAGTATGAGTAGCTTAAAAGTATGGCTCAATATGGATTCCGGACAGTTCGCATGGTTACGCCACCAACAGTTGCAGAAGGGGTTTGAGCAAGCCTTTACCCCGGATCCGGAGGTTGTGCACGAACTGAAAGAAGCCCAGGTAGAGC
>Ga0116181_1001541_pt1 | contig 19763 bp, 10 predicted proteins | sample AD_UKC075_MetaG_FD_89752 | JGI IMG/M metagenome (GOLD analysis project Ga0116181, IMG submission 89752) | Active sludge microbial communities of municipal wastewater-treating anaerobic digesters from USA - AD_UKC075_MetaG | ecosystem: Engineered > Bioreactor > Anaerobic > Digestate | place: USA...
ACTCCATGGTGAATAACCTCTACCTTGGACAAATCCATTTCATAAACATCTTTTAAAAGAGGCTTTGTGTTTTTAGCCATGGTAACAACTTTTGCACTTCTTTTACCAAGCTCTCTTAACACTTCCCTTTCCTTTTCCCCCGGACATGGAAGCACTGTGTGAAGGGTTGTAACAAAAGGTATTTCTAAATTCTTTGCAAAGTCTAAAATATACTCTCCCGCTTCCCCACCAAAAATTCCATACTCATGCTCTATTACAACCAATTCTATATCGGATTTGTTTATTTGCTTTGCTGCTTTAATATAACTATTCCTGTCATACTGTGAAATTTCCATTATCACTCTATCACTATATTGATACTCATCACTATCACTTACCGCAATTACTTTAGGGCTGTCTATCAGATCCACATCGTCTAAAGCCCTGACCAAGTCCTGTGTAAATGTTGCCAGTCCACACTCCCTTGAAGGATATGTGCTCAAAAATGCCACGTTTCTTATTCTGTTTAATGTCATATCTTATACCTCCTTATTGTTCTTCAGTTAATTGTATTTTTTAATTTAAGACTGGGGAAAGACCCTGTCTTAAGGGTCCTATCCTGCAATTTATACCGCAATCGGGTGGCAAACACCTTCAGTTAGTATTACATTGCGCTCTTCAGTATTCATATCAACTTTGCAATTTGACATTATAACTGAATTGGCAATTAAAGCTCCTTTTTCCACCCTTGCATTGTCCCAAATTACACTTCCTATAATCTTTGAACTAGCGCCCACACGTGAATTGTCACCTAAAAATGTATCAGGTCCCACTACAGCATGGGCACCAATCTCAACATTCTCACCAATATAACACGGCCCTACAATTTTTGCATTTTGATGTATTTTAGCAGTACTGCTTATATACTGAGGGCTTTTCTTAAAGTCATGATTTAACATTTTAAAATCCCCGTTTAGTATGTCCTTATGAGCCTTTATATATTTATCAGGCGTTCCAAGGTCTAACCAATATGAACACTTATTATACACCGCTATTTTTTTCCCTTTTTCAAGAAGCTGAGGATACGTTTCCCGCTCTATTGAAACCGTTCTGCCTGAAGGTATTTCATTGAATAATTCCGGCTCAAATATATAAATACCCGCATTTATAAGATTTGAGTCTGTCTCATGAGGCTTTGGCTTTTCCTTAAAAGCAGTAACAAACCCTTTTTCATCATATTCAATAACCCCGTACGCTGATGGATCGTCCACTTCCGTTGTTGCTATGGTAGCAAAAGCACCCTTTTCCTTGTGCCATCTAATCATGTCTGAAATATTTATATCGCTTAATACATCTGCATTAAAAACAATAAAGGTGTCATCAAAAAACTCTTCCGCATTTTTTATTGCGCCGGCTGTCCCTAAAGGTATGTCCTCTGATATGTAGTTTATTTTTATTCCCAGCTTCTCCCCGTTGCCAAAATATTTTTCAATTTTATAAGGCTTATAGCATGTACTAAGTACCACTTCATCTACACCATGTTCTTTTAGTCTTTCTATATTCCTTTCCAACAGAGGTTTTCCAATAACTGGTACCATAGGCTTTGGCAATTCATTTGTAATGGGTCTTAGCCTGGTACCTTTCCCACCTGCTAAAAATAATGCTTTCATTGCTATCCCTCCTAAGTGCTTTTATTTATAGTGCATATATTAAATCTAATGGTGTTCATGTTTATTGCCCATTTCAGTAGTAATTCTATATACTATTCATTAGCGGTGAACCTGTTATTTATTTGCAATTGGCTAATAGACACACCTTTAAAGCTTTAATAATAAAATCAAAGCCTAAAAGCAATACAGAAATATGAAAATAGGCACTGCATTTAAAAAACAAAAATATCTTTTTACAAGTGATTGTACTAAAAAAAACAGCATTAAAAAGAGTACTTTAGAATAAATAAATACATGCGGTTAAATAAACGATGCATTTATATTATAGACACTTGCTTTAGCACTCACTTCCTCTGAGTGCTAATACTATTTTATGTGATATTTTCCTTTTTGTCAATAGGGTTAAAAGTAAAACGTATTTCAGGAAGCACTATACGTATTTTATAATCTGAATCTTCCCTTTGCCAGTAAACGATAAATTTAATCTTTGCACCGCAGGGCACATAGCCTGCTTCATTTATAGACCGGATTTTATTTTTAAACTGTTTTGAAAAACATAAAATTTTTTGTCCCTTTAAATTGCAGCAATAATCACCGTCCACTATAAGTTCGTCCCCGGTATTAAGATTAAAAATCAGGTTTTGGGAGTGTATAAAAAAGTCCAGCCAAACATCCTTAAATCCCGGCTGTACCACCAATTCATCCGGCGGAAAATATGTATTCTCATCTTTTATTACTTCCATTTTTTCCGCCTTAATATATTTAAAATAATCCCCGTTGTGGTGAATTGTCAAATTCTCTTTTGCCCTTGTCATAGCAACGTAGAGAAGTCTCAAATCCTCATCAGACCTTATATTAAATCTGTCCAGCATCAAGTACACATTGTCAAACTCCCTTCCCTTTGCCCTGTGAAAAGTTGATACCAAAATTGTTTCTGCCCTTCCCCTATAAAAATCTTCAAGCTTTGACTCCCGGATGAAAACTTCCAAATCTGTTTTGTATTTATTTTTGTTATTTACACATTCAAAATCCTTTATAAGATTAGCGCAAATTTCATAATTGGGACTTTTAGCATAGGTTTCTTTCAGATTCCCCTTTGCTTTTTCCCAGACTTCCTCACTTATCATGTAAGAATCATCAAGTTTTAGCTGATTTAAAAAGAAACTTACCTCCAAAAGATTTTGTATGCCAAACCCTTCATTTGACTGTATTAATTTTGCCTCCATCCCGTTTTTCAGAAGCAGTGCCGTAATCTGCAGCGCCTCATCATTGGTTCTGGTAAGTACACAGGTGGAACCTGAAAGGTCTTCAGACAGTATATCTGCCACCAAAGGCGTGATAAGATTGGAACTTATATATTCCACCAGTTTTATTTTCCCGTTGTCATTTTGAAAAGGAACAATAGGGGTGCTTTTTAGCCTGTAAGATATTCTTTTTACAAACTGGTTTGTAAAATCAACTAAATTTCTTTTGCTCCTGAAATTTTCTAAAAGTTCGTAGACTTTTGCTCCTTTTCTTTTTATCAAATATTCCATATACTTTGAGCTGGAACCCCTGAATTCATAAATATTCTGGTCATCATCCCCCACTGCAATTACCCGCATATTTTCATTGTGTTCCATCAGGGCATTTATAAGGGCAAATTCATCCCCGTCCATGTCCTGGGCTTCATCAATTACCAAAACCGTCTTTGTTATTTTCCTTCTTTCAACTTCTCCCTTTTTAATTTTTTCCACCGCTTCCCTTACTATTCTGTCCGACTTCTCCAAAGTCCCCACCCTCCCCAACAAATCAAAGGAGTAGGAGTGAAAAGTTTTTATATCAACAAAATTTGCGGCATTCCCAATAAGCCCCAACAAGCGTTTTTTAAATTCGGTGGCTGAAGACCTGGAAAAGGTGAGCATCAACAGCTGTTCATGCTTCACATCTTCCATAAGAAGAAGGGAAGCTAATTTATGAACCAAAATCCTCGTCTTCCCGCTACCTGGCCCTGCCGCCACAACAATGCACTCAGACTCTTTGTCATTTATAATTTTCAACTGTGACGGGGAAAGCTCCCCAAAAATCTGTCTAAACTTTTCCGGGGTAATATTTCTTTTAATTTCGTTTTGTCTGCCTCCTTTAAAATATTTATTTAAAAAAGAACTGTAATTAAGTTTAAAATAATCATCCACAAATTGAAGGGCTTCTTTGTAGTCCTCTATCATTTTCTTTGCATATTCCCCTACTATGTGGATTTGCTGCACTTTATTTTCATAGTATTCCCTTAGTTTTTCGTAGTGTTCCAGCCTGTATCTCTTTTTATTGTCTTTTTCTATACGCTCTATTTCCATGGGATTGTATAAAACCAAAAATCCTCCCTCAATTAACAAAATCTCTATTTTGGACAAGTAAAAAATAGCATCTTCTACGTCCTCAGTGGTTATTTCAGTTTTAAAAAGAGTTATCCTGTTTTGAAAAGCCCTTTTTAATTCAAAAACCGAAAAATTTACTACCTCCGTATTTTTATCATTTTCCTCCTTCTTTTTATCTTTACTCTTTTTATCATAAAGATATTCTAAAATAAATTGGGACAATTCATATCTTTTTGAAAGCTTTTCTTTTAAGTCTTCTATTTTGGAATTGCAGTAAATCACCATTAGATCTTTAGAGTGGCTAAGTACCTGGCTTTTTATCCAGCCTTTGATTTTCCAAAAATTTATGATGGTTTTTATGCTTTCAGAACTAATGTTTTCAATTCCTTCCTCTTCTGCCTGTTCATTTAGCTCTTTAATGTTGTAAACTTTTTCCCCGTACTCCAAATTTGACAATAAAAATTTTTCAATACGCAAAAAGGTTTTTAATATGCGTAATGCACGTTTTTCATTTGCGCCTTCCTTCATATAAATCTTTAAATCTTTTAAATCCGCCAAAATATTTTCTTCTTTAAGTAATTCTACAATCTCCACCACTTCTCTTTTTTCAAGTCCTAAATGGTCTGCTATATAGTCAATCCTTGATTCTGCTTCTTCATCACCTGGTTCTTTGGTGTATTTATTAGAAATAAGCTTTCTTATAATTCTAACTGCCTTTTCTTTTTGTTTTTTATTGAATTTGTCAGACCTGTTTATTTTAGAAATCGCCTCACATGCATTTCTTGCAAGAATGCTGTTGGCATACACCCTTGGCATGTTCTGCCCTCTTTTTATATAACCTGCATCCTCTAAGGCTGCAATGGCGATCTTTACCCTTGTTTCTATTCCCTCAATACCGTCATCCCATCCGGCTTTCCTTGCAATTTCCAGTGCAGACTGGGAAACTTTTAACCGGAATTTTGTTATGTCTTTTATGGCTTTCCACACCTGCTGGATTTCTTTTATACTGACCTTTGTTTGGTTTAACAGTATAAAGTGCTTGTCTAAATCCTCTTCATCGAAAAGCACATAGCAGTCGGCTGTTATATTCTCATCCCTGCCTGCCCTTCCGGCTTCCTGTACGTAGTCTTCCAGTGAACTTGAAATTTCATAGTGGATAACCATTCCTACATCCTTTTTATCGACTCCCATTCCAAAGGCAGATGTAGCCACTATAATCTGAACCTGACCCTTTATAAATTCTTCTTGATTTTGGCTTCTTTCCTTTTTGTCCATTTTGCCGTGGTAAGGCTTTGCACAATAACCGTCCTGTGTAAGCCGTTCTGCCAGGTGGTACGCTCGTCTTGTGCGTGAAACATAGATAATCGTAGGACATCTTTTTTCTTCAAGAAGTTCCCTTACACACTGGTATTTTTCCTCTTCAGACTTTTTATTAAGTACCTTGTAGCGGAGGTTGGTTCTTGAAGCATCAGCCCTGAAAACCTCCAACTCAAGAGAAAGCTTTTCTTTAAAATAATTGCATATATCTTCAATCACCCTCTGCCTTGCCGTTGCAGTAAAGCAGGAAACGGGAATTGGTTTTTGCAAATTTTTCTTTTCCATTAGTGATTTTATAAAATCCCCAATGTAAAGGTAGTCAACCCTAAAGTCCTGTCCCCAGGCTGAAAAACAGTGGGCTTCATCTATAACAAACCTGACAACATTCCGGCCTAAAAGAAGCCGTTCTACTGTCTTTGAACGCAAAGACTCCGGTGAAATGTAAAGGATGGAAGCAGAGCCGTTTTCAATCCTTTCAATGGACACTGCCCGCTCAATAGGGTCAAGGAGTCCGTTTATAGTTACCGCCTCCGTTATACCCTTCCTTTCTAAGTTGTCCACCTGGTCTTTCATTAAAGACTGCAAGGGGGATATAACCACCGTTAGACCTTTTACATTTTCTCCGCTCATTAGTGCAGGCAGTTGAAATGTAATGGATTTTCCCCCGCCGGTGGGAAATACAGCAAGAAGGGATTTGTTTTCCACGGCAGCCTTTACAGCCTTTTCCTGCAAGGGCTCACCTCCGTATTTTCTAAAAGAATCAAATCCAAAAAATTTTTTTAATCCCTTGTAAATATCATGGGCTTTATTACAATAAGGGCAGCCCTTAAGGCACGGGTTGTCCCTCAAAAGAAACATAACCTTTCTTGTTTCAGGAAACTGCTTTAACACCCAGGGAGGGGTAATTGAATATTTTATTCCCGCATTTATCAAAGCCAGACAGTATGCAAGCTCTATGGGATGGTCTGAAATTATTTTTGAAATATCGGCATTTTTACATATTTGTGCATTAAATTTATTTTCAATTAGTTTTTCTGCATTTATTTCGTTATTGTTGTATTTGATATATTCAAAAAAAGCGCTAAATTCCTTTTTGTCTTTTAATAAAATATAAAATATTTGTTTTAGTTCTTCATCTATATTTTTAAAGGCTTCAACTTCATCATAGAAAAGATCCCTTGCTTTTATTGCATCGTTTAAGGGATTGTTCATCTCCTCTGTCTGAATCTTATCGTCTTTTAGTAAAGAGTGGTAAGGTTTTGCCGGAAATAACAGAGGTGAAAGAAAAACAGTGTCAATAACCTTTAAATTACCTGTCTTTTTGCCTATCAGTGCATCTTTAATATATTTTAAATCGTGATTTAGAATATTGTGACCACAGATAAATTCAGAATCCTTTATAAAGTCAATAAAATCAGTAACAGAACCAGAGTGAAAAGGACTGCCGTCTTCCTTAATACCCCCTGTGTCAATGACCTTTCTGCTTTTTGGATGAATTTCTGTATCAATAAAAACAATTAAACTCATATTATCCCGTTTGACATTTTAATTTTTTTAATCATTGCCATTTTGTCATATTATATAATCTGTCTTATTTTATAGTCTTTCTTATTTATATTTTATAATCTTTTTTATTGGTTTTCAAACTTTTTTGCAAATTTTGCAATAAAACAAATACAATCAACAAAATAAAAATAAAAGAAATAGCCTATTCTTTGATTTTAAGTCTTTCTGAAAGCATTGTATTCCTCTCTTGAATTTTATTGTTTGAAACAGCTATAGCCACCGCCTTTTTAGTCCCCACCAGTACAAAAGCCTTCTTTGCCCTGGTGACGCAGGTATATAAAAGATTTCTTTGAAGCATCATATAATGCTGGGTTGTAAAGGGTGCAACCACAATCTGGTATTCACTTCCCTGGCTTTTATGAACTGTGGTGGCATAAGCCAAAACCACCTGGTCAAGTTCAGTTTGGTCATATTCCACATCATTTTCATCAAAGCTTATTATTAATGTTTTGTCCTCCAAGTCTATATGGGTAATGATTCCTATATCACCGTTAAAAACATTTTTATCGTAATTGTTTTTAATCTGCATCACTTTGTCATTTAAGCGGTATACCGTCCCGCCGTATTTAATTTTAACATCTGACGGATTTAACGCTTCCTGCAAAACCACATTCAAATTATGTGCTCCTGCCACTCCCCTTTGCATAGGTGTCAGCACCTGGATATCATTTACGGGATCCACATTAAAATAAGAGGGAAGCCTTCTTGTACAAAGTCCTTTAATTACTTCAGGTATTTTTTCCGGGTCTTCCTCTTCTACAAAGAAAAAGTCACTCTTTTTGCCGCATTTAAGCCTTGGCTTAATGCCTTTGTTTATAAGATGGGCATTGGTTATTATTGCACTTCCCAAAGCCTGCCTGAATATCCTGGTGAGTCTTACAAATGTTACCTGACCCGAATCAATAATGTCTTTTAAAACGTTGCCCGCCCCAACAGAGGGAAGCTGATCCACGTCACCTACCAAAATGACAATTGTCTCATCTTTTACAGCCTTTAATAAATTATACATTAATATTATGTCTACCATGGAAGTTTCATCAATTATTAACACATCACATTGCAATTTGTTTTCTGCATTTTTTTGATATCCTTCCAATGGACTGTATTCTAAAAGCCGGTGTATAGTCTTTGCCTCCATACCGGTTGTCTCTGACATTCTCTTTGCCGCCCGCCCTGTAGGTGCTGCAAGAAGCACCGTCTTTCCCATCTTTTGAAATATTTTAATTATTGCAAGGGTTGTTGTGGTTTTTCCCGTCCCGGGGCCGCCCGTTAAAACCATAAACTTTGAAGCGGCAGCCGCCTTGATTGCATCTATTTGCACCTTGTCGTATACTATATTGTATTCTTTTTGTATATCATCAATTATCTTATCTAAGTCTGACAAAGCCAACGGACATTTAGCATTTACTATTTCCCGTATTCTCTTTGCCGTTCCCGCTTCACTATGGTAAAAAGGCGGAAGGTAAATAGAATTGTTTTCATCAGGTATTACCAATTTGTCCTCTATCATTTTATCCAAAGTACCTTCAACTAAATTTTCTTCTATCTCCAGCATTTTTACCGTCTCTGATATTAGCTGCTCCCTTGTTGCATAACAGTGGCCGTCATTGGAAAGCTGATTTAGTACATAAGCTATACCTGACCTGCAGCGCTCAAATGAATTTTTATCAAATCCCAGTTTCTGGGCAATTTTATCCGCCGTCTTAAAGCCTATGCCCCAAATATCATCTGCTAAGCGGTAAGGGTTGTCCCGGACAACATTTATACTTTCATCCCCATAGGTTTTATAAATTTTTACGGCATATCCTGTAGATACCCCGTGGCTTTGCAAAAAAAGCATGACATTTTTTATTTCCTTTTGTTCCTGCCAGGCTTTTTTTATCATCTCCAGCCGTTTTTTACCTATACCTTCAACATTAATAAGTTTATCCGGTTCTTCTTCAATAACACGCAGGGTGTCTTCTTTAAAATATCTTACAATTCTTTTTGCATATTTAGGACCAATACCTTTTATAAGCCCGCTTCCTAAATATTTTTCAATCCCTGCAATAGTTGCAGGAACAACTTCCCTGTAGTCAAAGGCATTAAACTGCCTGCCGTACTTGCTGTCCATTTTCCACTGACCTTTAAGCTTTAAAATTGAACCCACATTGACAGAAGCAAGGTTTCCCACAACTGTTACCAGGTCACTAAAGCCTTTAGACTTTATTTTTATAACACAAAAACCATTTTCTTCATTTGCAAATGTAATTCTCTCAACAACCCCACTTATATACTCCATAACCCCCACCTGTATTCACTATTTATTATTAGACTAACACTTTTACGCCTGCCTTTCAACAGTTTTAAAGGACAGGGCTTTTTTTAACAAGGTTCTTTTAAAATTCGCTGCTTTTATATAATTTTCTACTTTTACATAAAAATTAATATATATCTTTAATATAAAATTAATATATATTAAAATGTATATAAGGAGCTTGACTCAAAATTAGTTGTCTCTACGAATTGTAATTTAGTGGATAATAATTATTTTTTATTTCAGGAGGGGGAAATCTTGTTTAAGGGGAAAATCTTGTCTAAAAACAAAATAAAATTATGCCTAATTATTATCACCGCCATTGTTCTTTCCGGTAGCCTAGGAAACATTTCAGGTTTGGGAAATGCTTTTGCCGAAACATCCGGCAACAATGTGATTATAAACGGGACACAGTTCAAAGACACCTCAGGCAACATCATTCATGCACATGGCGGAGGGTTTTTAAAATATGGGGATTACTACTACTGGTACGGGGAATACAGAGACCAATCAAACCTTTTTAAAGGAGTCCGCTGCTACCGTTCTAAAGATTTGGTAAATTGGGAATACAGGGGGGAAGTTTTGTCTCCTGATTCACACCCTGAGCTAAACAGGGTAAATATAGAACGTCCTAAAGTTATGTACAATCAATTTACAAAAGAGTTTGTAATGTGGATGCACTGGGAAAACGGTATCCACTATGGTGAAGCAAGGGCTGCTGTTGCATACTGCAGCACCCCCGACGGCAAATATACATATAAGGGAAGTTTCCGTCCCTACCAAAACTCAGGGGTTGAGGACCATGGTCGTCCAGGCTACATGTCCAGGGACTGTACTGTTTTTGTGGATACAGACGGAAAAGGCTACTTTTTGTCCTCTTCCAATGAAAACATGGACTTGCATTTATATGAATTAACCCCTGACTACAAAGATATTGCCTCCCTTGCTGCCAAACTATATGTGGGAAAACAAAGGGAAGCACCATGCCTTTTTAAGAGAAATGGCTACTATTATCTTGTAACATCAGGATGTACAGGCTGGGATCCAAACCAGGCCAAATATGCCTACTCAAAAGATTTAAGGAGTGGGTGGTCCGAACTTTACAATTTAGGAAACTCAACTACATACAGGTCACAGCCCACTTATGTTTTACCTGTCCAGGGTACATCCGGCACATCATACCTCTATGCAGGAGACAGGTGGGCAGGTGCATGGGGCGGACGTGTAAATGAATCCCAATATGTATGGCTTCCACTTGTATTTCTTTCTGACACAAAGCTGGTTCTGCCTTATTACGATGCCATTGAAATTGATGTCCAGGCAGGAACCATCACAGAATACATGCCGGATAAAACCCGCTACAAAATTGTAAACAGACACAGCGGCAAAGTTTTGGACGTAAAAGATTCTTCAACGGATAATGCGGCACCAATTGTACAGTGGAGTGATAACGACAGCCTGAGCCAACAGTGGTATATAGTGGACGTAGGAAACGGGTACAAAAAAATTGTAAACGCTAAAACAGGATTTGCCCTTGATGTTAAAGATGAATCCAAAGACAACGGCGGTTTGCTCATACAGTATACAAGCACCGGCGGTCACAACCAGCACTGGGAGTTCATTGATATAGGAAATGGATACTATAAGATAAAAAGCCGTGGAAGTGGTAAACTACTTGATGTATATAAGTGGTCCACCGATGATGGTGCAACCGTTCAGCAGTGGTCTGATGCAAACGGCGAAAACCAGCATTGGAAGCTGGTAAAGGTGGAGGACACCCCTCAATATATCATTGGTGATATTACAGGGGATGGTATAATTGACTCTAATGATTGCGTTTTGCTTCAAAGGTATATTTTAGATATTATTGATTCCTTCCCTAATAGTAACTGGCAAATTGTTGCTGATATTAACAAAGATGGTATTATAAATACACTGGACTATGCTCTTTTAAGCCGTCATATATTAGAAATTCAAAGCATAACCTGATTAATACGATTTCGGTTTACCTTGTATACATACCTGTTACTTATACCTGTTATGCACATATGTTATAAGTCTATTTTGCATATCCGGTGCATATTTATTACATACATACGGAATTACATACATACGGAATAATTATCAGTCTTTAAGGAAATTATATTTAGCACAAGTAATTTACACAAGCACATTTAAAGGGTGATTAAAAATGAAAAAAATCCGTCTTGGAGTAATAGGAACAGGAATGGCGTGGGAAAGACTTCATTACCCTGCTATTTCAGAACTTGGGGACAAATATGAAATAGCAGCCCTCTGCAACAGAACTTTTAAAGATGCAGAAAATTTTGCAAAAAAAATAAACCTTGATATAAAAAATGTTTATGATAACTTAGATGAAATGCTTAAAAGACCGGATATCGATGCAGTTGATATTCTCGTTCCCATTGAATACAATTATGAAATATCAGAAAAAGTTGCCAGGGCCGGAAAAGACTTCATTTGCGAAAAGCCAATGGCATCTAACATGGATGATGCAAAAAAATACTTAGAACTTTCAAAAAAGTATAATGTAAAAATAATGATTGCCGAAAACTTCAGGTACAATGAAGAGAACAATATAATAAAAGAACTTGTGGAAAGTAAAAAAATAGGGGATGTTATATACTTTATTCGTAATAATGTCAGTTGCTTCCCCTGCGAAATGACAAAGGACACCTTTGCAGCTGCTGAGTGGAGGCAGCATCCTAAATTTGAAGGGGGTGCCTTTTTAGATGCAGCCCTTCATGATATTGCTGCAATGCGCCACATTTTTGGGGCCGTACAATGCGTCCATGCCTTTGGAAAACCTCAGCCGCATGATTTTAACCCCTATTATTCTATAAACTCCAATATACTTTTTGAAAACGGTATAATAGGTCAGTATACTTATTTCCCGTTCGGAATTGAAACTCAGAAACCTCCGGTAGGATTCAGGATTTACGGAACAAATGGTCAAATATATTTAGAAGATAAATCCTGCGGGATTATAAATATCTTTTATAATGAGGGCACTTCCGAACAAATAAAATACACCCCTGAAAGAGGTTTTTACAATGAGCTTTTAAACTTTTATAATGCCCTGAACGGCACTGAGGAAATATCAGTTACACCTGAGGTTGAATACGGGGATGTTAAAATGGTTTTTGATATTTTAAAATCCATTTCAAGTAAAGAAGTAATTTATGTTGACACCCCTCCTCCTTTTAAAGATATAAAGCTAAAAGAAATTCAAGAATCCACAGCGCCTTATATACAATAGATTAAACAGATAAACCCCTGGATGTGCAGACTTTTACCAGTTAGCACATCCAGGGGTTTATTAGTGCTTTTCTTAAAAAGAATTTATAATTTCTAAAACATATCTTTGTATCAACATATAATCCATTGAATCCACAACATTATCTTTATTTACATCCGCCACTTTAATATATTTGTCATCCATAGCTTTAATTTCAAGTATATGCCTTTGCATAATGGCTAAATCTATTGTGTCTATACTTCCGTTGCCATCTACATCCCCAAGGATAACAGTACTCACCTCAACAGGCTCAATTCCGTATTTAAGCTCTCCATTTATATAAGCTGTTATTTTTTCGTTTTTGCCAAGTTCCGTCATTGTCAGTACAGCTGAATAGTCATTTTCCTGATTATAGACAGACTCACCGCATTCAATTCTAAATGGTATTTCTCCTGTACTTGCCCCCACCGGAAGCCTGCCTGCTTCACTTGTAAAGCTGATTTCACAATATGTATCTGCACCCTCAACAGGGTTTTCTATATAATGTATTTCTCCTATAACATTTCCCTCTCCAAAAGGCGCATATTCACATGTAAAAATGTTTTGTTCATTGCCGTCATTTGTGAACCAGTAGCGCAGGGTTATATCGGATAAATCTATTGGAACATTTCCCACATTCTTAATGTTAACTGCAGCACGTATTGTGTTTTGGGTATTATCTTTTGCACCGCATCTGTATTCTACATCTATTAAAGCTACTTTTTCAACCGGATTATCAGGATCATCCTCAGGTTCCGGCAATTCAGTAAGTTTTGGCGGCTCTTCTCCAAACACCTTTACACCATTTATATATACCGGTATATTCCTGTTAATTTCAAAAGTATCTGTAACACCTTTTCTACTATAGTCATTGCTTGAATCCCAGTGGGTCATATAGTTGGAGTCTTGTTTTGCTGTAAAGGAAATTTGCAATTCCCTGTCACCGTATATTTCATTTCCACTCCAATCCAATTCATAATAATATGTTCCGCCGTCATCCCATTTAAAAGGTCCTCTGTACTCTACAGGATTTTGCTGCATGGAAAGCTGTTCGTCATACTCAATGGCAAATACCACATCATCTATGCTCTGTTCATTTAATATAAGCTCACTAATGTTGAAAAAATATTTTACCATCAGTCCGGTTTGATAGCGCGGAGGCTGAGTGGTCTCATTGTGTACTCTCAATACAATTTGTGTGCTTGACTCAGTTTCCCTCTCAATACGCGACATACAGAAGTAATCATCAACTCTTTCTTCTTTATGAGGGAAATCCGGTATAGGTTCATGTCCTTCACCATAGTAATGATACAGTCCGGCACAAGCCCCTACAAAAGCGGCATTATAGTCAGAAGCTACTTCATTATACGCATATTCTGTGGTTGAATCTATGTGATAGTCATTTAAGTCCGGTCCTCCTGCAAGTGCCCCCCATAAAATATGCCTGTGTTCTTCAGGGTCATTCATACTGTTTGTCTTTGAACCGTGAGCAGCTCTGTGGTGTGGATGTTTTGCAAAAGGCAATCCCCGCTCATATCCGTAACCAACTATATATGAATATCCCATAGGGTTTCTTCCCATCAGATATTCCATCTGCCCCTTTGCCCACTCACCAAAATCCGTTCTTTCAGGATTGTATTTCATATATACAAGGGCACACAGCTGGATGGCAGTATTGTAGCGGGCAGAGCCCCATCCGTTTAACATTGTATATCCTGCAGGGGATGTTATAACGTAATTTACATCACTTGGGTCTTCATGCTTTGCCGCACCGCCGGATAAATACTCCACATTCCAGCGTGCGATAAATTTATACAGCTCATTTTCAGGAAACAGCTGATGTAGTTTTAAAAATGCACCTGCCCATACAGTGTCCCAGCAATGTGTCCATGAATTGTACCAAATATTTGTATTATAAGTTTCCGGTATAATTCTTTTTATATATCCGGTATACTCGCCACTTTCGTCAGTCGACATAATATCGTCTATGTATTCCATGTTTCCTGTACATTCATAAAGCCATGCTGCAGCCCATGACATCTCATCTTCATCATAACTGGATATGTAGTAACCATCAGCAGTACTCAAACCCCTGTATTTCTTTGCAAACTCATACAATGCCTTAGCAACGGTGAGACATTCTTCTGCATATTCCGGATCTGAATCTTTAAAAATCAAATATGATGTGCAAAGGGATGCTGCGGTGCTGGCACAAACATCACTTCCCGGAGCTTCTTCAGTTGCAAATTCCGCAGGTCTTGGAATGTAGTCAGGATACAGTTCCGGAGGACCCCAGTAAGTGTGGTCTGCATCCCCTTCCCCTATCATGTATGCAAATGCAATAACATTGCCGTCTTCATCAAGAAAGGTACACCTTAAATATGTATCTGTAAAATGTTTTAAAATTTCCAGCATATGTTCTTCTTCCCCGATTGCCTTAAAGGAGTCTCTGAATTCCAGAAATCCCCATCCTAAAGTACCGGAGGTATAACTTTGCGGCAAGCCAAATCTTACGTGGTCTCCTGCATCGTGAAACCCTCCGTGTAAATCCATTGTCCCGTCTCCGTCAGGGTCTAAAATATGCTTGTACTTTTCAATAAATTCTTCTGAAAGGTTTGACTCTGTAAGAGGAATTCTTGCATCATCTTCGTGACATGCACCCCTCCACTCAAGCCTTCCTCCGTTCTCACAATCAGCCTCCGGGCCGCATTTTTGTGCATCGTAAAAATAAATTGATTTTTGCAGCGCCTCGGCAAAGTTAAAATAATCATAGTCCTCCCAACCCGGAGCCGGGGTAAAATCCTCCGGCGGTGCTGAATGTGCAAAGCTTAAGCTGGTTAACTGTCCTAAAATAAATATAAATGTTAAAAAAATTGAAAATTTACTTCTCCCTTTTTTTATTTTTATCATATGCTTTTAAGGCATGTTCATAGGAAAAATCAGTTGTAATCTCTAAAAGGTATCTGGATAATAAAACACAGTCTCTGGAATCAACCAATTCATCCCCGTTTAAATCCCCTAAAAGATATTCAGACGGTAAAGGTTCTGTTGCCTCATTTCCTGAAGGATCTTTTCCATATACCATAACCCCGTCTTTGTAAATTGGTATGGTTTCTATTTTTGAATAAGTATCTGTTATCTCCTTTGTTGAAAAGTCATTGGAAGAATCCCATAATTTGTTTTCATAGAAATTTATAGCAAACTGTACATAGGTTCTTACATACAACCCTTCACCAGGGAAAGTTACCTCTACATAATAAATGTTTTTATCCTCATCCCAAGGCTTAAGCCCTGATATTTGCGCATTGGCCGGGGAATAGTACACATCTGTGGTGAATTTTGAAATATTTATTCCCTCTTCAACATACTCTGATAAATCAAGAAAGTATTTAAATGACAGTCCCTCTTCATACTGGGGCGGTGATGTAACTATATTGTACAAATTAAGGTCGATGGTAACCCCTGTTGATGTTTCTTCATATATCTTTGCTTCAATATAATATTCTGTCGGCTCACCTTCTATACCCGGAGTATCTTCAGGAAACTGATTCTGACCAAAATACTTGGACATACCTGCTAATGCACCAACAAAACCAGCATTGTAATCTAGCCCTGTCTCAGTATGAACATAAGCATCAACATCATCAGTGTATTCATCATTCATATCAGGTCCACCCACCAAAGCACCGTAAAGTATATGCCTCTGAGGCATTGATTTATGTTCATCAGCAGGCGGTCCCTCCAACCTTCCGCTTGAAGCTCTGTGGTGGGGAAATTTAGGGTAGTTTTCCCCAAAACCTACCATGTATGACATGTTTTTAGGATTATCTCCAAGAATGTAGTCAATTTGACTTTTTGCAAAATCAAGATATTTCTTATCCTTCTCCCCTGTATCCTTGTAATATACAAGCTGAACAAAACTTTCTGCTGCAGGATATTTTGCAACTCCCCAGCTGTCCAGAAATTTCAGACCTCCGGGAGTGGATCTTATACCGTTTTGCCAGTAGTCAAAATGTTCTTCGGCAATCTCCTTATACATTGGATTAGGCGACAAAGTAGCAAGCTTCGTAAATACACCAGTCATAACATAATCCCAGCACTGTGTCCAATGGTCATTAAAGCGGTTGCCGTCAGTGATGTTTTTGTCCGCCATTAATGATTCAAGGTTGTCCATGTATTTCTGGTCATTTGTAGCAACATACAGCCAGATAGAACCCCACATAAGCTCGTCCAGGTAATCCATGGGTCTGTAGTAAGTTTGTCCTTTACTGTTTCCCCTGTACTTCATTCCAAATTCATAAAGGTCTTTTGCGTATTTAAGGCACTTTTCTGCATATTCCAAATCCCTGTCTTTATAGTTTAAGTACATTAGTGCCAGGGTTGCCGCTGCACTTCCTGCCACGTCTGAACCAGGGTTCTCCGGGGTTGCAACATAATATGTAGGTCTTTCACATTTTTGAAGTTCCGGAGGTCCCCAGTACTCATGGTCTATGTCACCATCTCCCACCTGGTAATAAAATGTCTCTTTGTCAGGAAAACATCTCATAAAGTAGTCACAAAAATTTTTTAAAATATTCAGCATGTATTCATCCTGACCTTTTTCAATAAATACATCCTTAAACTCATAATATGCCCACGCAAGTGTGGACGCTGAATTACATTGGGGCAATCCGAATTTTACATGGTCCCCGCAATCGTGAAAACCGCCTGTTAAATCAAGCCCAACATCTTTTCCATCATCAACATGACATGGACCCCGCCATTTAATCCTGTTGTTTCCTGCATCAGGTCCACACCAGTTTGCTTCATAAAAAGAGAATTGATTTAGCAAACGCATCCACGTAATTGAATTTTGCTTCCTCTCCCCAAACCCATTGGGGCATTATGTTTACAATACTAAGAATAACCAAGATGGCCAGGCTGACCTTCTTCATACATACACCTCCATAAAAAATTTTAAAATTATATGTAAACTTGCAATAAATGCTTCTATATTATATTTTACACTAATAAATAAAACATTGCACCAACTTTTCACCTCCAATTTCCAACCTCTAATCTCTAACCTCCCACTTCTCACCCCCCACCTCTAATAATATAATTCGCACTCTCCTTTATTTATAATGCATATACAAATAAAACACTTAAGTACCGGCTTTTTAAAAGATAGAAATAAAAAAATTTTTTCTAAAGTGATATATTTTTTGAAAAAATTGTTGAAATTTAATCTATAAAAGAATATAATATTATTGTGATTAATATGACTTTTTTATTATTCAACATATTAATCTGAAATGTAGCCCCCACTATGCTTTACATGGTTTTATCGCTCCTTTTATTTATTTTTTGACAAATTATGATAAATATTATTCTTTTGATAAGTAAACTTAATCTGCTTTTTCTGTAATGGTGATATTTATCAAAAGAATTTTGCTTTAATAAAACATACCATAATAAAAATTAAAGAGGTGAAACACATGTTTAATCTGCAAACTGTAAATGAGTTGAGTCTGTTTGCTCAAGGACAAGGTCTCATGTATGCAAAAAAAGGTGCCATGATAGCATACCAGGGACATTTTAAATTTGAAAAGCTATTAATAGGACCTGGTAAAAATCTTGCTTCAGCAATAATTAGCAATATCGCCAGAAGATTAACAGGAGAATACATGGAACTTATGAAAGTGACAGGTCAGGGAAATTGTTTTTTTGCTGAATTAGCAAAACACGTTACAGTTATAAACCTGAATCCTGGTGAAAGTATAGGTGTGGAAAGTGAAAACTTACTTGCATTTACAGATACCTGTGATTACGGTGTAAGGCCAATAGGTGTTGGAGTAATATCCCAGAAGGGTTTGTTTACTTCCAAACTTACAGGAAAAGGTCCTAATGCACAGGTGGCTGTGTTAAGTGACGGAAACCCTCTGGTTCTAGATTCTCCATGCTGTGTTGACCCGGATGCGGTAATATGCTGGACAGGTCCGGATCCAGGATTTAAACTTGATTTGAACTGGAAGACATTTATTGGGCAAACATCCGGGGAATCATATATGCTTGAATTTAAAAACCCAGGTCAAAAAGTTCTGGTGCAGCCTTCTGAAAGAGAATCAGGTCTTAAAATCGGCATTGATGATAAAAGATATAGACCGGATACCCAGTCAAGTGCGTTTCAAAATACAAGACAAAACTTGCAAAATACCTTTGGAAGCTTTAACTCCAATCAAAACCAAAGCTTTAGCAGCAATCAAGGATTTGGAGGTAACCAGGGATTTGGAAGCAGTGGAAGCGCCGGAAGTGGCGGAGGCATTGGAAATTTATTAGGTAATATATTAAGCGGGCGTTTTTAATTATTAAAAAACTATCATTATAACTTGAGGTGAAGCATTATGAATATAGTACAAAGAGACCAAAAGGTAAAGCTATCAGACTTATTGCCGGATTTTGAAGTATTGAAAGTAGGTTTAGGATGGAAAGTAGACGCTTCTGGAGAAGAATTCGATTTAGACGCCAGTGCATTTATGCTTACCCATGATAACCAGGTAAGAAACAAAAAGGACTTTGTTTTCTACAATAATTTATCCGATATATCAGGCGTCCTGCAGCACAGTGGGGACAATGTAACCGGAGGGGAAGGAGATTGTGAACAAATTACAGTAAACATGAAAGCAGTACCTCCGGAAATTGGTCATATCACATTTGTGGTGACAATCCACAAAGCCCTTGAAAGACAGCAAACCTTTGGAAGAGTTAACAATGCATACATAAGAGTTGTTGATGCCAAAACAGGAAAAGAAATACTAAGATACAATTTGGAAAAAGAGTTTTATAGTGCTACCTCTGTGGTAATTGCAGATATTGCAAAGTTTAATAACGAATGGTATTTTGACGCTGTAGGAGTACCTTTTTCAGGAGGATTAGAGGCAATTGCAAATGATTTTGATTTGGATCTTACAAAAAAATGATTTAGTAATTGCTTTTCAGGAAGGAGATAAATATGGATTTTGGAGTGAAGAATAATACCAAACCGGCTTTCTCATTTAGTTCAGGCAGCCAAAATGATAATCAAATAAATTCAGATCAGAATAATTTACAGCAAATAAACCAGCAACAAATGCAACAACCTCAAATGGCTCAGCCGCAAATGGGACAGCCCCAAATGCAGCAACCCCAGATGGCTCAACCTCAGATGGGACAGCCCCAAATGCAGCAACCTCAAATGGCTCAACCTCAGATGGGACAGCCCCAAATGCAGCAACCTCAAATGGCTCAGCCTCAGATGGGACAGC
>Ga0116181_1001543_pt1 | contig 19756 bp, 19 predicted proteins | sample AD_UKC075_MetaG_FD_89752 | JGI IMG/M metagenome (GOLD analysis project Ga0116181, IMG submission 89752) | Active sludge microbial communities of municipal wastewater-treating anaerobic digesters from USA - AD_UKC075_MetaG | ecosystem: Engineered > Bioreactor > Anaerobic > Digestate | place: USA...
CCAGCTTCAACCACCTCTATGGCGAGCACCTGGTGCTGCCCGAGGCGGCGGTGGACGACAACGTGGCCCTGCTGCCCGGCCTGGACGGCCGCAAGATGAGCAAGAGCTACAACAACACCATCCCGCTGTTCTCCACCAGGGCGCAGCTGCAGAAGCTCATCGGCAGCATCCTCACCGACTCGCGTGCACCGGGCGAGCCCAAGGACACCGAAGGCTCGGCCCTGTTCCAGATCTACCAGGCGTTTGCATCGGAAGAAGAAACCACCGCGCTGCGCAAGGCCTATGCCGACGGCATCGCCTGGGGCGACGCCAAGCAGGTGCTGTTCGAGCGCATCGACCGCGAGATCGGCCCCATGCGTGCGCAGTACGAAGCGCTGATTGCCAACCCGGCCCAGGTCGAAGCCGCTCTGCTGAAGGGCGCCGAAAAAGCCCGTGCGCTGGCCACACCGCTGCTGCGCGAACTGCGCCACGCCGTGGGCCTGCGGTCGCTGACGACACAGACAGGAAAAGTTCAGGGAACAAGTTCAACAAAGTACGGTACGCCGAAACTCGCCATGCCAAGCTTCAAGCAGTACCGCGAAAAAGACGGCAAGTTCTACTTCAAGCTGGCCGACGCCCAGGGCCAGGTGCTGCTGCAAAGCACCGGCTTCGACGCCCCACGCGAGGCCGGCCAGGCCATCGCCCGGCTGCAGCAGGCGCCCACCGAGGCCCTGGCCGAGTTGGCCGCACGGCTGGAGCCGCTGGGTGCCGACGCCCAGGCCCAGGTAGTGGCCGCGCTGACAGCACTGACCGAAGCGGAATAAGACCGCCGCCTCACCAGAAAAACGGCCTTCGGGCCGTTTTTTCATGGCATTCAGGCCTGCTACCCGCGTTTTTTCGTCGCATACAGCTATCAAAAAAATAGCAAATCAGCCCGTATTCCGCAGCCCGGCCGAAATCCCGTTGATCGAGATGTGGATACCCGTCTGCACCCGCTGGTCGCCCTGGCCGGCGCGGTAGCGGCGCACCAGCTCGACCTGCAGGTGGTGCAGCGGGTCGATGTAGGGGAAGCGGTGACGGATGGAGCGTTGCAGCGACTCGTTGCCGGCCAGCCGGGTCTTGTCGCCGGTGATGCGCGTCAGCGCGTCGGCGGTGCGGTGCCATTCGGCCTCGATGGCGGTGAAGATCTTCTTGCGCAGACGGGCGTCTCCCACCAGCTCGGAATAACGAGAGGCCAGGGCCAGGTCGCTCTTGGCCAGCACCATGTCCATGTTGGACAGCAGGGTGCGGAAGAAAGGCCAATCGCGGTACATCTTCTGCAGCAGCGCCAGCTGGGCCTTGGCGTCCTGCCCGGGGGTGGCGATGAAGGCATCCACCGCCGAGCCAAAGCCGAACCAGCCCGGCAGCGTGAGCCGGCACTGGCCCCAGCTGAAGCCCCAGGGGATGGCGCGCAGGTCTTCGATCCTCTGGCTGGGCTTGCGTGACGCGGGGCGCGAGCCGATGTTGAGCTCGGCGATCTCGCGGATGGGGGTGGAGCCGAAGAAGTAGTCGGTGAAGCCCGCGGTGTCATACACCAGCGCGCGGTAGGCCGCCATGCTGGCCACCGACAGCTCAGACGCCGCTTGCAGGAAGGCCTTGGTGGCGGGCTTGGTGGGCTGCAGCAGGGTGGCCTCCAGCGTGGCGGCCACCAGGGTTTCGAGGTTGCGGCGGCCGATCTCGGGATTGGCGTATTTGGAGCCGATGACTTCGCCCTGCTCCGTCAGGCGAATCTGGCCGCGCACGGTGCCCGGTGGCTGGGCCAGGATGGCCTGGTAGCTGGGGCCGCCGCCACGCCCCACGGTGCCGCCGCGGCCATGGAACATGCGCAGGGTGATGCCGTGGGTCTTGTCCAGCTCGTCGAACAGCTCGACCAGCGCGATCTCGGCGCGGTACAGCTCCCAGTTGCTGGTGAAGATGCCGCCGTCCTTGTTGCTGTCGCTGTAGCCCAGCATGATGTCCTGCTCGGCGCCGCTGCGCTGCACCAGCTTGGCCATGCCGGGTAGCGCGTAGAAGTCGCGCATGATGGGCGCGGCGTTGCGCAGGTCTTCGATGGTCTCGAACAGCGGTACGACGATCAGATCAGCGGTGGCGTTCTGGGCGAGCAACCCACGGGTCAGGCCCACTTCCTTCTGCAGCAGCAGCACTTCCAGCAGGTCACTCACCGTCTCGGTGTGGCTGATGATGTAGTGGCGGATGGCCTGCGCGCCGTACAGGGTGCGCATGGTCTTGGCGGCCTCGAAGATGGCCAGCTCGGCGCGGGCATGGTCGGAGTAGTCGGCGCCGATCACCCGCAGGGGCCGCGCGTCGTTCAGCAGACGCAGCAGCACCGCGCGTTTGGCTTCTTCGTCCAGCGCGCTGTAGGCGGGCTCGACGCCGGCCACGGCCAGCAGCTCGGCCACCACCTCTTCGTGTTTGTCGGAGCTTTGGCGCAGGTCCACCGTGGCCAGGTGGAAGCCGAACACCTCCACCGCACGGATCAGCGGGTGCAGCCGCTGGGCCACCAGCACGGCGCCGTGGTGGCCGGCCAGCGAGGACTGGATGACGCGCAGGTCGGCCAGGAATTCCTCGGCGGTGCCATAGGGGTTCTGTGGTGCCACGGCGTGGCGGGCCGCCTCGCCGCCGGTGAGTTTCTTGAGGGTGGCCGCCAGCCGTGCGTAGATGCCGGTGAGCGAACGGCGGTAGGGCTCGTCCATGCGGTGTTCGCTGGTGTCGGGCGAGCGCTCGGCCAGGGCCAGCATCTCGGGGGACACATCCACCAGCCGGGCCGACAGCGACAGCTCGCCGCCCAGGTAGTGCGCCTCCGTGAGGTAGTGGCGCAGGGCCACCTCGGACTGGCGGCGCAGGGCGTATTCGAGCGTCTGCGCGCTGACGTTGGGGTTGCCGTCGCGGTCGCCGCCGATCCATTGGCCCATGCGCAGGAAACTGGCCACCGGGTGGTGGCCCAGCTCGCGCTCCAGCTCCGCGTAGATACGCGGGATCTCGTGCAGGAAGGTGGACTCGTAGTAGCTCAGCGCGTTCTCGATCTCGTCAGCCACGGTGAGCTTGGAGTAACGCAGCAGGCGGGTTTGCCAGAGCTGCATCACCCGGGCGCGCAGCTGGGCCTCGTTGGCGGCCAGGGCGCGCGGGGTCAGGGCGTCCTTGCCGGCAGCGAAGAGCTGGGCCTGGGTCTTGATGTCATCGCGCGCGGTGAGCAACTGGGCGATGTCGCGCTCGGCGTCCAGGATGCTCTTGCGCTGCACCTCGGTGGGGTGGGCGGTGAGCACCGGCGACACATAGCTGTGCGCCAGGGTGTTTGCTATGGTTTTTGGAGCTATCCCCGCCCAGCGCAGGCGCGACAGGGCCACTTCGATGCTGCCTTCCTGGGTGCTGCCGGCACGCTCGTGCACGATGCGGCGGCGGATATGGTGGCGGTCTTCGGCCAGGTTGGCCAGGTGGCTGAAGTAGGTGAAGGCGCGGATCACCCGCACGGTTTCATCGCCGCTGAGCGACTTGAGCAGCTTCTTGAGCGCCTTGTCGGCCTCGGCATCGGCGTCGCGCCGGAAGGCCACCGAGAGCTTGCGGATCTGCTCCACCAGCTCGAAGGCGGCGGCGCCCTCCTGTTCGCGGATCACGTCCCCCAGGATACGGCCCAGCAGCCGGATATCGTCGATGAGGGGTTGCTCTTTGTCGGATTTTTTGACGGCGGCCATGGCAGAGGGTTGGTTGTCTCACAGGGATGCGCTGCATGCTAGCATCGTCGCCAGTTGCCCCGCGCGCCCGTGCTGCATGCACGTTCCGCGCCACACCCCTCCCCACTTTGCAGTTCCACGCCGTGAGCCCAGCCACCCCCACCCGTTTTCCCATCACCATCGCCACCCGCGAAAGCCGCCTGGCCCTGTGGCAGGCCGAACACGTCAAGGCCCTGCTGGAGGCGCGCGGCCACCCCGTCACCCTGCTGGGCATGACCACCCAGGGCGACCAGATCCTGGACCGCACGCTGAGCAAGGTCGGCGGCAAGGGCCTGTTCGTGAAAGAGCTGGAAACCGCACTGGAACAAGGCCGTGCCGACATCGCCGTGCATTCGCTCAAGGACGTGCCCATGGAGCTGCCCGAGGGTTTTGCCCTGGCCTGCGTGATGGAGCGCGAAGACCCGCGCGACGCCTGGGTCTCGTCCAGCCATGCCAGCCTGCACGACCTGCCGCAGGGCGCGGTGGTGGGCACCTCCAGCCTGCGCCGCACCGTGCTGCTGCGCGCGCTGCGGCCCGACCTGCGCATCGAGCCCCTGCGCGGCAACCTCGACACCCGCCTGCGCAAGCTCGACGAAGGCCAGTACGCCGGCATCGTGCTGGCGGCCGCCGGCCTCAAGCGCCTGGGCCTGGGCGCACGCATCCGCCAGGTCTTCGAGACCGACACCATGCTGCCCGCCGCCGGCCAGGGGGCCTTGGGCATCGAGATCCGCGCCGACCGTGCCGAGTTGGCCGAAGCCCTGGCCCCATTGGCCCACGCCCGCACCTGGCTGGCCGTGTCGGCCGAACGCGCCGTGAGCCGCGCCATGGGCGGCAGCTGCTCCATGCCGCTGGCCGCGCATGCCACCCTCAGCGACACCGGCACCCTCACCATCCAGGCCGCCTGGGGCGACCCGGAGCAGCCTGCTCCGCTGGTGCATGCCAGCGCCCAGGCCCTGGTGGCCGACAACACCCAAGCCGCCGCACTCGGCGAACAGGTGGCTGCCCGGCTGCGCCAGGGCGGCGCACGCTGACATTCCCGCCCGGGCGCACATTCCATGCCGCTTCTGGTCACCCGCCCTGCCCGTGAGGCCGCCGTGTGGGTGCAGCAGCTCCAGGCCCGGGGCCTGCAGGCCACCACCCTGCCGCTGATCGAGATCAAGCCCGTGGACGACGCAAGTGCCCGGGACGCCTGCCTGGCGCAACTGCAGGCACACCATTACGACGCCGTCATGTTCGTCAGCGCCAATGCGGTGCAGTTTTTCCTGCCCCCCGGCATGGCCTGGCCGCAGCACCGGCCCGTGCGCGCCTGGAGCCCCGGCCCCGGCACGGCCCGGGCCCTGCTCGACCGGGGCGTGCCACCCGGGCAGCTCGACAGCCCGCCCGAGCAGGCCGGGCAGTTCGACTCCGAAGCCCTGTGGCAGATCGTGGCGACCCAGGTACGGCCCGGACACCGCACCCTGGTGGTGCGCGGACAGGACGGCCCTGCACAGTCCAACCCGCAGGGCCACGGACGCGACTGGCTGGCCCGGCAGCTGCAAGCTGCGGGGGGCCAGGTGGATTTTGTGGCGGTCTATGCCCGCCAAACACCCCACTGGGACACCCGTCAACAGGCGGTGGCCCAGGCGGCCGCCCAGGACGGCAGCGTCTGGCTGTTCAGCAGCGCACAGGCTGTGCAGCACCTGCAGCAGTGCCTGCCCGACGTGCAGTGGCAGGCCGCCCGCGCCGTAGCCACCCACCCCCGCATCGCCGATGCGGCGCGGGCGGCCGGCTTCGGTGTGGTACGGCTGTCACGCCCAACGCTGGACGGCGTGGTACAGGTGGTGGCCTCGATAGAATCGAGGGCATGACGCCCGCGCCTTCTTCCGACAGCTTTGATCCGTCCGGGCCCCCGTTGATTGCCCCTGCGGCCAGCGACGCCCCGCCTGCACCGGCATCGGTGCAGGCGGCCCCTGCTGCGCCGCACGGTGTGTCAGGCACCGTGGTGACTGTGGTGGCGGCCGTGGCCGTAACGGCCCTGGTGGTCAGTGGCCTGCTCTGGCAGCGCCTGGGCCACCTGCAGGAGCAGCTGGCCCGGCAGGCCGCCGAGGCCCAGTCCCAGGCCATCGAGGCGCGTACACTCGCCCGCGAAGCGCAGGAAGTGGCCCGCGAAACTGCCACCCGCCAGACCGTCAACGACACCCGCCTGAGCGAGGTGGCCCTGCAGCGCACGCAGCTGGAAGAGCTGATGCAGAGCCTGTCGCGGTCGCGCGACGAAAACCTGGTGGTGGACATCGAATCCGCCGTCCGCCTGGCGCAGCAGCAGGCCCAGCTCACCGGCAGCGCCGAGCCCCTGCTCAGCGCCCTGAAGACCGCCGACCAGCGCATCACCCGTGCCGCCCAACCCCGGCTGGCACCGCTGCAGCGGGCCATCATCCGCGACATGGACCGCATCAAGACGGCGGCCATCACCGACACCCCGGCCCTGCTGGCCCGGCTGGACGACCTGGTGCGCCTGGTGGACGACCTGCCCACCATCTACGCCGTGGGCCAAAACTACAGCAACCGTGCCGCCGCCGTCCCGGCCAGCAGCCCCCCTGCGGACGCCGCACCCAGTTGGTGGATGGCCGGGCTCCAGCGTTCCTGGGAAGTGGTGCGTGACGAGGTTCGCAACCTGGTGCGGGTGAGCCGCATTGACCAGCCCGAGGCCGCCCTGCTGGCGCCCGATCAGACCTTCTTCCTGCGTGAAAATCTCAAGCTCAAGCTGCTCAATGCCCGCCTGGGCGTGCTGGCCCGCCAGACCGATTCGGCCCGCGCCGACCTGGTGGCCGCCACGGTGGCGCTGAACAAGTATTTCGACCCCGCCTCGCGCAAGACCCAGAACGCCGCCACCCTGATGCAGCAGGTGACGCAACAGCTGCGCTCGGTGGAAATCCCGCGCATCGACGACACCCTGGCCGCGCTGGCAACAGCTGCTGCTGGACGATAAGCCATGCGCGCAACCCTCTGGCTCGTAGCCCTTTTTGGCGTAGCGGTGGCAGTGGCCCTGTTTGCCGGCAACAACCAGAGCACGGTCACCGTGTACTGGCCGCCCTACCGGGTGGACCTGTCGCTGAACATGGTGCTGCTGCTGCTGTTCGGTGCCTTTGCCGTGCTGCATGCGGCGCTGCGGGCGCTGGCCGCCATGCTGGATTTGCCGCACCAGGCCAGCCGCTGGCGCACGCAGCAGAAGGAGCGCGCGATGCACACCGCCCTGCTCGACGCCATGGCCCACCTGCTGGCCGGGCGTTTCGTGCGTTCGGGCAAGGCCGCTGACCTGGCACTGGCGCAAGAAGCAGCACTGGAAGGCTCGGGTGAAAAACTCGCCCAGGGCGTGCAGGTGCGGGCGCTGGCCCACCTGGTGGCCGCTGAAAGCGCCCAGGCCCTGCAGAACCGCCCACGGCGCGACGAACACCTGGCGCTGGCGCTCAAGACCACCGCCCAGGTCGCCTCCACCCAGGCGCAGGAAATCCGCGAAGGCACCCAGCTGCGCGCCGCCCGCTGGGCACTGGAAGACCGCGACGCCAATGGCGCGCTGGAGCGGCTGGAAGACATGCCCCAGGGCGCTGCCCGCCGCACCCTGGCGCTGCGCATCCGCCTCAAGGCCACCCGCCAGGCTCGCAAGACCCGTGAGGCGCTGGAAACTGCCCGACTGCTGGGCAAACACCGCGCCTTTTCGCCCGAGGCAGCGCAAAGCATCGTGCGCAGCCTGGCCACTGAATGGGTGAATGGTGCCCACGACACGGTGCAGTTGCTGCAGGTGTGGAACTCCCTGGAGAGTGCCGAGCGTGCCATGCCCGAGCTGGCCATCAGCGCCGCCCAGCGCCTGGCCACCCTGGGCGGTGACCCGTCCCAGGTGCGGGGCTGGCTGCTGCCGGTGTGGGAACGTATGCTGGCCCAGCCCGACAGCCTGCCCGACAACCAGCAGCTCAAGCTGGTGCAGGCGCTGGAATCCGCCCTGGACGGCGTGGACGCCGACTGGCTGGCCCGCATCGAATCGGCCCAGCAGCGCAACCCGCGCGACGCCCGCCTGACCTACCTGGCCGGCGCCGCCTGCGTGGAACGCCAGCTCTGGGGCAAGGCCCAGGTGCTGCTGGCCCAGGCCGCCCAGCGCCTGCAGGACCTGCCCCTGCGCCGCAACGCCTGGCGCGCCCTCGCCTTGCTGGCAGAGCAACGCGACGATGCCACGGCCGCAGCCGAGGCCTGGAAGAACGCGGCGCTGGCGTCCTGAGCCTCGGGGTGAGTGCCCAGGCACCAAAACTACTAAATACATAGCACTACGCCCAGGCAGAGCCTGGGCGTAGTGCCTTTTTAGTTCAGAAATTGCCTATTTCAGGCGCATTTCGGCTGCCTGCGCGTGGGCCTGCAGACCTTCGCCGTAGGCCAGCACCGCGGCCACCTTGCCCAGCACCTGGGCACCGGCTTCGCTGACTTCGATCAGGCTGCTGCGTTTCTGGAAGTCGTAGACCCCCAGCGGGCTGGAGAAGCGCGCCGTGCCGCTGGTGGGCAGCACGTGGTTGGGGCCGGCGCAGTAGTCGCCCAGGCTCTCGCTGGTGTAGGCGCCCAGGAAGATCGCGCCGGCGTGGCGCAGCAGGGGCTCCCAGCGGTGCGGGTCGCGGCTGCTCACTTCCAGGTGCTCGGGCGCGATGCGGTTGCTGATGGCACAGGCCTCTTCCATGTCTTTCGTCAGGATCAGCGCACCGCGGCCGGTGAGGCTTTTGGCGATGATCTCGGCGCGCGGCATGGTGGGCAGCAGGCGGTCGATGGCCTCCTGCACCGCGTCGATGTAGGTGGCATCGGGGCACAGCAGGATGCTCTGCGCCAGCTCGTCGTGTTCGGCCTGGCTGAACAAGTCCATCGCCACCCAGTCGGCGGGCGTGCTGCCGTCGGCCAGCACCAGGATTTCGCTGGGGCCGGCGATCATGTCGATGCCCACGGTGCCAAACACGCGCTTCTTGGCGCTGGCGACATAGGCATTGCCCGGGCCGGTGATCTTGTCCACCTTGGGCAAGGTGGCCGTGCCATAGGCCAGCGCGGCCACGGCCTGTGCGCCGCCGATGGTGAAGGCCCGGGTGACGCCGGCTACATAGGCGGCGGCCAGCACCAGCTCGTTGCGCTCGCCCTTTGTCGAAGTGCCCTCGCCGGTTCCGCCGGTCGCCACGCTGCCGCGCACGGGCGTGGGCACAACCATGATGATTTCCTGCACGCCCGCCACATGGGCCGGGATGGCGTTCATCAGCAGACTCGACGGGTAGGCGGCCTTGCCGCCGGGCACGTAGATGCCCACGCGGTCCAGCGGCGTGACCTTCTGGCCGAGCAGGGTGCCGTCTTCGTCGCGGTAGCTCCAGCTCTCGCCCGAGGCCTTTTTCTGCGCCTCGTGGTAGCTGCGCACCCGCTTGGCGGCAGCCTGCAGGGCGTCGCGCTGGGCCTGCGGGATGGCGTCGAACGCGGCCTTGAAATCAGCTTGCGTCAACTCCAGCGCGGCCATGTGGGAGGCGCTGAGGCCATCGAAGCGGGCGGTGTACTCCAGCACGGCCGCGTCACCGCGCTTTTGCACATCGGCCAGGATGTCGGCCACGCGCTGCTCGATGGCCGCGTCGGTGTCGGCAGACCAATGCAGGCGGGCTGCGAAACGTCCTTCAAAGTCACTATCCTGCGTAGAGAACCGAATTGACTGAAATGAATTCATTTTTTATTTATTAATTTAAAGCATACACAAATATAAATAAACTCAATCCCGCGTTAAACGGGCTATTCCCCAAACATCAACTGGACCATCAAGAAATTTTAATTTTAAAACCTCCGCTTCGACCAACGTGATTTCATCACTGTCCAAATGGGAGTTTTCTTTTAATATTTTTTTCAAATATTCAAGAGGAATAATGGAAACATCATATCGAACAACGAAACGAGCCTCCAAGCCAGAGCAGCCGCCCCCCCTCAGGCAACTGACTAAAAATTTTTCCCAGTTTTTTTTGCAATTCTCTCCAGGAAAATATTTAATATCGCATGATATCAATGCCTTCCAAGATTTTTCCAACTCTTCGTAGATATTTTTATTTTTAGCTTTTTCATTTTCCAGATTTTCCCGCAATACCTCAAAGACTCTGCAATTTTCCGCAAAACTATTCTGCAGAGTTAATATTTTTTCTTTCAAGTCAAGCGATTCGGCGTTGCAAATTTCTATCGCACGATTGGCGGTAGATAATTTTTTCATTACTCTTTGGGCATCAATTATAGAACGCCAAATGCGCTGAAAATCACTTGTAGGTCGACCGCCGTCTAGCACAGCCCTCATAAAGGTCCTCTGGCGAGCACTTTGGGGCTCACGACAATCAATCAGTTTTCGAATTCTCACTTCCCACTGTAGGGCAATCTTTCTTTCCTCTTCATTCAATAGAAAAGGAAACTCCTTGAATGTTTCATCCAAAGAAATAGTTTTGAAGTCCATTTCATCTCCATTCGAGTTGAAATCCAACCAAGAAGATAAATATGCCCGAAATCAGAACAGGAGATTCAAAAATTACTATATGGCGGCCGCAAACGCGTCGATGATGCGGCGCAGCGGCGCCTGCTTGAGCTTGAGCGCGGCCTGGTTCACGACCAGATAGGAGCTGATGTCCATGATGCGCTCGACTTCGATGAGGTTGTTGGCCTTGAGGGTGTTGCCGGTGGAGACCAGGTCCACGATGGCATCGGCCAAGCCCGTGAGCGGCGCCAGCTCCATGCTGCCGTAGAGCTTGACCATGTCCACGTGCACGCCCTTGCTGGCAAAGAAGTCGCGCGCAATGCCGGTGTACTTGGTGGCGACCTTGAGGCGCGAGCCCTGCTTGACGGCCTGGGCGTAGTCGAAGTCGGCCCGCACGGCCACGCTGACGCGGCACTTGGCGATGCGCAGGTCCAGCGGCTGGTACAGACCCTGGCCGCCGTGTTCGATGAGGGTGTCCTTGCCCGTCACCCCCAGGTCGGCGCCGCCGTACTGCACGTAGGTGGGCACGTCGGTGGCGCGCACCAGCACCACGCGCACGCCGGGCTGGTTGGTGGGCAGGATGAGCTTGCGCGATTTCTCGGGGTCTTCCAGCACCTCAATGCCGGCGGCAGCCAGCAGGGGCAGGGTTTCGTCGAAGATGCGGCCCTTGGAGAGGGCCAGGGTGATCATGCTGCTGCTCATGCTTTTATCCGTTCAATGTCCGCGCCGATAGCGCGCAGCTTGGCTTCCATCTGGTCGTAACCGCGATCGAGGTGGTAGATGCGGTCCACCAGGGTTTCGCCGTTGGCCACCAGGCCGGCGATGACCAGGCTGGCCGAGGCACGCAGGTCGGTGGCCATGACGGTGGCGCCCGAGAGCGAGGCCACCCCTTCCACCAGCGCCACCTTGCCGTCGATCTGGATGTGGGCGCCCAGGCGCACCAGCTCGTTGACATGCATGAAGCGGTTCTCGAAGATGGTCTCGGTCACCTTGGCGGTGCCCCGCGCCACGCAGTTCAGCGCCATAAACTGCGCCTGCATATCGGTGGGGAAACCGGGGTATTCGGTGGTGCGAAAGCTCTGCGCCACCAGATGCTCGCTGGCCGGCCCGGGTGACGCCACCCGGATGCCGCCGTCCACGGCCTGCACGCTGGCACCGGCCTCGCGCAGCTTGTCGATGACGGCGTCGAGGTGGTCGGCGCGGCCATGGCGCAGCAGCACGTCGCCGCCCGTGGCGGCGACCGCGCACAGGAAGGTGCCGGCCTCAATGCGGTCGGCCACCACCTGGTGGGTGCAGCCGTGCAGCCGCTCCACCCCCTGGATGCGGATGCGCCGGGTGCCGTGGCCTTCGATCTTGGCGCCCATCTTGATGAGCATCTCGGCCAGGTCGCTGATCTCGGGCTCCTGGGCCGCGTTCTCCAGCACCGTCTCGCCTTCGGCCAGGCTGGCGGCCATGAGGAAGTTCTCGGTGCCGGTCACGGTGACCATGTCGGTGGTGATGTGGGCGCCTTTGAGGCGGCTCCAGCCCTTGGGCAGCTTGGCGATCATGTAGCCGTGTTCGACCACGATCTCGGCGCCCATGGCCTGCAGGCCCTTGATGTGCTGGTCCACCGGGCGCGAGCCGATGGCGCAGCCACCCGGCAGCGACACCGTGGCCTCGCCAAACCGGGCCAGCAGCGGCCCCAGCGCCAGCACCGACGCCCGCATGGTCTTGACCAGCTCGTAAGGCGCTTCGGGATTGGTGAGGGTGGAGGCGTCGAGCTGCACGGTGCCGTCGTCGGCCCGCTCGGCCAACACACCCATGTTGCGGATCAGCTTGAGCATGGTGCTCACATCTTCCAGCCGGGGCACGTTGCGCAGCACCACCGGTTCGGCCGTGAGCAGCGCAGCACACAGCTCGGGCAGCGCGGCGTTCTTGGCGCCGGAAATCAGCACTTCACCATGCAGCGTGCGACCGCCGCGAATCAGGAGCTTGTCCATAGTGTCATTTCATCTGGAAAGGGGGCGCCGACACTGGCGCCGGTGGCCCCCGAAGGGTGCCGTCAAGACAGAAGACCGGCCTCAAGCCTGTTGCGCAGCCCACTCCCCTGGGGTCAGGGTCTTCATGGACAGTGCATGCACCTCATCGTTTTGTATTTTCGCACCCAGCGTGGCGTACACCCGCTGGTGCCGCTGGATCAGGCGCTTGCCCTCGAATTCGGCAGACACGATGGTGGCGTACCAATGGCGGCCGTCACCTTCGAGTGCGATGTGTTCGCAGGGCAGGCCGGCGGCGATGAGGGTCTTGAGTTCTTCGGCGGTCATGGGGACTTCAGTTTCTGATTTTGTAGCCAATGCGCAGCAGGTGCAGTGCCAGGCCACCGACCACCAGCCATGCCGCCGCCACCAGCGAAATGCTCACCCAGGGGGAGACATCACTCACCCCGAAGAATCCGTAGCGGAACCCGTCGATCATGTAGAAGAAGGGGTTCAGGTGGCTCACAGTCTGCCAGAACGGCGGCAGGGACGAGATGGAGTAGAACACGCCCGAGAGAAAGGTCATCGGCATGATCAGGAAGTTCTGGAAGGCCGCCATCTGGTCGAATTTCTCGGCCCACAGCCCGGCGATAAGCCCCAGCGTGCCCAGCAGGCCCGCACCACACACGGCGAACACCAGCACCCACAGCGGCGCGCTGATGCCCGGGCGCACAAAGGCCAGTGTGACCACCAGCACCCCCAGCCCCACTGCCAGCCCGCGCACGATGCTGGAGCCCACGTAGGCCACGAACCAGCCCAGCGGGCTGACAGGGGTAAGCAGCACAAATACCAGGTTGCCCATGATCTTGCTCTGGATCAGCGACGACGAGCTGTTGGCAAACGCGTTCTGCAGCACGCTCATCATCACCAGGCCCGGCACCAGGAAGGCGGTGTAGCTGATGCTGCCGTAGACCTTCACATGGTCTTCCAGCACATGGCCGAAGATCATCAGGTACAGCATGGCGGTGAGCACGGGCGCGGCCACCGTCTGGAAGCCGACCTTCCAGAAACGCAGGATTTCTTTATAGAAAAGTGTCTGCCACCCCGTCATATCGCCACCTGCAGGGGCTTGCCCTTTTCTTCGGCGGCCATCACTGCCAGGAAGACATCTTCCAGGTCGGCCTTGCGGATCTCGATGTCTTCCGCCTGCACCCCGGCCTGGCGCACGGTGGCCAGGTAGTGCTCGATCTCGGCGGCATTGTGGGCTGGCAGCTGCACGATGCGGCCGGTCACCCGGGCCACGCCGGCGAGAGCCTGTGGCAGCTCGCCATCGATCTTGAAGCGCAGCACGTTGCCAGACGCCATCTTCAGCAGCTCGCTGGTGCGGTTCAGCGCCACCACCCGGCCCTGCTTGAGCATGGCGATGCGGTGGCACAGGGCCTCGGCTTCTTCGAGGTAGTGGGTGGTCAGCAGCACGGTGCTGCCCTGCTTGTTGAGTTTGGCCACGAACTGCCACAGCGTCTGGCGCAACTCCACGTCGACGCCGGCGGTGGGCTCATCCAGCACGATGATGGGTGGCTTGTGCACCAGCGCCTGGGCCACCAGCACCCGGCGCTTCATGCCACCCGAGAGCTGGCGCATGTTGTTGGTGGCCTTGTCGGCCAGTCCCAGTCCTTCGAGCAGCTCGTCAATCCAGGCTTCGTTGTTTTTCACGCCGAAGTAGCCCGACTGGATGCGCAGGGCCTCGCGCACGTTGAAGAAGGGGTCGAACACCAGTTCCTGCGGCACCACACCGAGCTTGCGGCGCGCGTCGGCATAGTCGACCTGCACATCGCTGCCCTGCACCAGCACGCGACCCTCTGAGGCCCTGGAGAGGCCCGCGAGGATGCTGATCAGGGTGGTCTTGCCCGCGCCGTTGGGCCCCAGCAGGCCGAAGAACTCGCCCTCCTCAATGTCGAGGCTGACACGGTCCAGTGCCTGGAAATGGCCACGGGCGGAGGAGTAGGTCTTGGAGACGGACTGGAACGAGACTGCAGGCATGGAAGTCGCTGATTTTACCGCCAGGGCCGCAGGGCCTGCTGGCAGACGCTGGCAAGCCCCTGCGGCCGCCCCGCCGGCACGGTCAGGCCGGGGCGCTCGCACCCAGGGGAAGGGGCGCATCCGGCAGCAGGCCTTGCACCCCGTACAGCACCGACAACCCGGCCAGCCGGGTGTCCAGGCCGCGCACCACAAAGCCCTTGCCCAGCGCTTGGCTGGCACGGCGGCATTCGAGCAGCACGGCCAGGGCCGACGAGTCGAAGCGTACCAGTGCGGAGGCATCCACCTCGACCACATTGCCTGGGTCTGACTGCAGGGTCTGCAGCAGCATCTGCACGCAGGCGCTGGCCGTGTCGTGGGTGAGGGAGGACGGCAGGACGAGCATGTCAGCGCTCCAGAGCGCGCCCAAACTGGCACGCCCTCCCCCATCCAATGGCCGCAGAGCAGGCCTCACCAGCCACCACCACAGAACCGGTTGCGCCGGGCCGCTGGTGGTGCCCTCCTTCGCGCAGCCGCATGGGGGAGTGCTTCATTTTGCAGCAGCGTTGCGCTGGTTGCGGGTCTCCAGCGCAACGATCAGGCCGTCAAGGCCCTTGGCGTTGATTTCCTGTGCAAACTGGCTGCGGTAGGTCTCGACCAGCCAGACCCCCATGACGTTCAGGTTGTAGATCTTCCAGCCGGCGCCCTGGCCTGGCGTCTTTTCCAGGCGGTAGTCGAGCTGGATCGGGTCACCCTGGCCGACGATCTCGGTGCGCACCACCAGGTCCTTGTCTTCCGGCGACGCACGCAGCGGCTTCATGGCGATGGTCTGGTCGCTCACCTGGGCCAGTGCGCCGGCATAGGTGCGCACCAGCAGGGTCTTGAACTCGTCCTGCAGGCGCTGCTTCTGCTCGGGCGTGGCCTGGCGCCAGGCCGGGCCCACGGCAGCTGCAGTCATGCGCTGGAAATTGACATTGGGCATGATGCGGCTGTCCACCAATGCAATGATCTTGTTGATGTCGCCACCCTGCAGGGACTTGTCGCCCTTGATGACATTCAGCACGTCGGTCGACAGCCGCTTGACCAGCGCGTCGGGGGCTTCGTCTGCAGCCTGCGAAGCCAGCGGAGCTGCCAGCGCCAGCAAGGCAAGCATTCCAGAGGCAAGGAAACTGAAGAAACGTCGATTCATGGTGTGCTCTTTCCGAAAAAGGTGCGCCACGCAGGGTGGCAACTGTATTTGTAACGGATAAGCGCGGCCGTTGCGGCCAGGCGGACATCCGTGATGCAACAAAGGGTTAGGGTTGGGCGGCGTCCGGTTCGGGCGGAATGGCACCGTCTGAGCTATCGTCCTCGTCCATGTCCGGCAGCTGCTCATTGTCCCGCAGCCGCAGGAACACATCACGCTGGAAAGCATAGGGGTCCAGTGCCGCCTGGTTCAGCACCGCACCCGCCCGCAGCAGGGCTGCGCGGGTGTCCACCAGGCGCAGGGCATAGAGGCTGTTGCGCACGGGGATCTTGTCGACGCTGCGCATGACCGGGTCACCCACCGTCCAGACCACCGGCAACGCGATCGTGTCGCGCACGGTAGAGGGCCCGAGCAACGGCAGCACCAGATAGGGCCCGGTGTCCACGCCATAGAAGCCCAGCGTCTGGGTAAAGTCCTGGCGGTGGCGCAGCAGCTGCGCCTGGCTGGCCGGGTCGTAGATCCCGCCAACCCCGAACACGGTGTTGAAGCCGAAACGCACCAGGGTTTCGCCCGCTTCCTGGATCTTGAACTGCAGCAGGTTGTTCACCAGGGACCAGGGCTCGGTCAGGTTGGCAAAGAAGTTGCGCACCCCCGTGCGCACCGGCGCGGGAGTCACCTTCTGGTAGGCCGTGGCCACGGGACGCAGCACTGCGTCGTCCACCGCCTCGTTGAAGCGGCTCACATCGCGGTTGAAGGGCTCGAACGGGTCGCGGGGGTGCGGGCCGGTCGCACAGCCGGAAGCTGCCAGCAGCACCACGACGGCCATGCAGCGGCCGAGGCGGGTGGCCCAGGACGGCAGAGCTGAAGAATGGGTAGGTGCAGGGGTCATTTCTTGTTGCCGGCCGTGGCCGGTTTGGCGGGGCCCTCTTCAGCCTTGCTGTAGAGGAACTGGCTGATCAGATTTTCCAGCACCACGGCCGACTGGGTGGTGCCGATGGCGTCACCGGCCACCAGATTCTTGTCGTCGGCACCAGCCTCGATGCCGATGTACTGCTCACCCAGCAGGCCGCTGGTGAGGATTTTGATGGAGCTGTCCTTGGGGAACAGGAAACGCTCATCCAGCGCCAGCGTCACCACGGCCTGGTACACCTTGTCGTCGAAGGTGATCGACTCGACCCGGCCAACCACCACGCCAGAGCTCTTGATCGCGGCCTTGGGCTTGAGCCCGCCGATGTTGTCGAACTTGGCTGTTACCCGGTAACGCGACTGGAAACTCATCGACAGCAGGTTGGCCGACTGCAGCGCCAGGAACAGCAGGGCCACCGCGCCGAGCAGCACGAACAGGCCCACCCAAACATCATTTTTGGAACGTTGCATATACCCGCCCTAAATAGAAAACATCATGGCGGTCAGCACAAGGTCGAGCGCCAGCACCGCCAGCGACGCCATGACCACCGTTCGTGTGGTGGCCCGCGACACCCCCTCCGGGGTAGGCCGGGCGTTGTAGCCCTGCAGCAGCGCCACAAAGGTGACGGTAAAACCGAACACCACACTCTTGACCACGCCGTTACCCACGTCTTGCCACACGTCCACACCGCCCTGCATCTGGCTCCAGAACGATCCGGGGTCAATGCCGATCATCAGCACCCCAACCCCCCAGCCACCCATGATGCCCACGGCATTGAAGATGGCGGTGAGCAGGGGCAGCACGATGATGCCGGCCCAAAACCGTGGCGCCAGAATGCGGCGCACCGGGTCTACCGCCATCATCTCCATGGCGCTGAGCTGTTCACCCGCACGCATCAGGCCGATCTCGGCGGTCAGCGAGGTGCCGGCGCGGCCCGCAAACAGCAGGGCCGTGACCACCGGCCCCAGCTCGCGCAGCAGGGACAGCGCCACCATCATGCCCAGCGCCTCGGCCGAGCCGTAGCGCTGCAGGATGTAGTAGCCCTGCAGCGCCAGCACAAAGCCCACAAACAGGCCCGACACCGCAATAATGGCCAGCGAGTAGTTACCCAGGAAATGGACCTGGTCGCGCACCAGACCAAAACGGCGGAAGGCGGGCCCCGCCAACGCCAGCAGGCGCATGAACAGGCGTGCCGCCGCGCCGATGTCACCCAGCAGGCGGCGGGCGGCGAAACCCACGTCGGCCGGCTTGTACCAGCTCATGGCTCACCTCCACGCGCCACGCCGAAGTCCTGCTCGACATCGGGGCCCGGGTAGTGCAGCCGCACCGGCCCATCGGCCAGGGCGTTGACGAACTGGTGCACCAGCGGGTCGGTGCTGGCGCGCACCTCGGCAGGTGTGCCCTGGGCCGCTACCTTTCCGTTGGCCAGCACCACCACCTGGTCGGCAATGTGGAAGGTTTCGTCGATGTCGTGCGACACCACAATGCTGGTCAGCCCCATGGCATCGTTGAGCCGGCGGATCAGCTGCGCCGCTGTGCCCAGGGAAATCGGGTCGAGGCCGGCAAAGGGCTCGTCATACATGACCAGTTCCGGGTCCAGCGCGATGGCCCGCGCCAGTGCCACGCGGCGCGCCATGCCGCCCGACACCTCGCTGGGCATCAGGTTGCGGGCGCCGCGCAGGCCCACGGCATTGAGCTTCATCAGCACAATATCGCGCACCAGGGCCTCGGGCAGGTCGGTGTGCTCGCGCAGCGGAAAGGCCACGTTCTCGAACACGCTGAGGTCGGTGAACAACGCGCCGAACTGGAACAGCATGCCCATACGGCGGCGGGCGGCGTACAGTGCCGGCCCCTGCAGCGTGCCCACGTCCTGGCCATCGAACAGCACTTCGCCCTGCTGCGCCCGCTGCTGCCCACCAATGAGGCGCAGCACTGTGGTCTTGCCGCCACCTGACGCCCCCATGAGCGCCGTCACCTTGCCCCGGGGAATGCTGAGGTTCAGGCCGTCCAGCACCGCACGGTCACCGTATCCGAAGGTGACGTTGCGCAGTTCAACAAAAGGGGTGAGCGGGGAATCATCCATAAAAAACAAAAGCCGGCTTGCACCGGCTCTTGTGATGATAAAGGATTGTTCCCGGCGCTGCATGCGCAGGGGATAAGCTCAAGGTAAGCAAGCGTCAATACGGTCAATTACCTAAGCAACAACCGGCTACCAGGGCTTACCGGGGCAGGTCGCTAAAACCCATCAGAAATTCGTCTACCGCGCGCGCGGCCTGGCGCCCCTCGCGGATCGCCCACACCACCAGACTCTGGCCCCGGCGGATGTCACCCGCAGCAAACACCTTGTCCACACTGGTGGCGTAGCCGCCGGTGAAATCGGTGCTGGCCTTGGCATTGCCACGGGCGTCCTTGTCGATGCCGAAGGCGTCGAGCACGGCAGCCACCGGATGCACGAAGCCCATGGCCAGCAGCACCAGGTCGGCTTTGTATTCCTTCTCGGTGCCTGGAATCTCGACCAGCTTGCCGTCCTTGAACTCGACATGCACGGTCTTGAGGCCCGTCACCTTGCCTTTTTCGCCGATGAATTCCTTGGTGGAGATGGCGAACTCGCGGCTGAGGATGCCCTTTTCGGCACTTTCGTCGTGGCTGGAGCTGGTGCGCAGCTTCAGCGGCCAGTAGGGCCAGACCAGGGGTTTGTTCTCCTACTCGGGTGGCTGGGGCATCACTTCAAACTGCGTTACGCTGACCGCACCGTGGCGGGTGCTGGTGCCCACGCAGTCGCTGCCGGTGTCACCGCCGCCGATCACGATGACGTGTTTGCCATCGGCACGCAACTGGCCCTTGAGCTTGTCGCCGGCGTTGATCTTGTTCTGCTGGGGCAGGAACTCCATGGCGAAATGGATGCCGTCCAGGTCGCGGCCGGGCACGGGCAGGTCGCGGCTGTGCTCGGCGCCGCCGGTCAGCAGCACGGCGTCGAAGTCGCGCTGAAGCTGCTCGGGGGTGACGGTTTCCTTGGCCCAGTTGGTGACCTTGGAGCCCTTGCCCATCGGGTCTTTCTCGGCCCCCACCACCACGCTGGTGCGGATGGTCACACCTTCGGCTTCGAGTTGCTTGGCGCGACGGTCGATGTGCGACTTCTCCATCTTGAAGTCGGGAATACCGTAGCGCAGCAGGCCGCCGATGCGGTCGTTCTTCTCGAACAGGGTCACGGCATGGCCGGCACGGGCCAGCTGCTGGGCCGCTGCCATGCCGGCGGGGCCGGCACCGACCACGGCGACCTTCTTGCCGGTCTGGTGTTTGGCGGGGCGGGGCACCACCCAGCCCTCCTCCCAGGCGCGGTCGATGATGGCGTGCTCGATGGACTTGATACCCACCGCGTCATCGTTCACGTTCAGCGTGCAGGCCGCCTCGCAGGGCGCAGGGCAGATGCGGCCGGTGAACTCGGGGAAGTTGTTGGTGCTGTGCAGCACCTCGATCGCGCTC
>Ga0116181_1001548_pt1 | contig 19736 bp, 15 predicted proteins | sample AD_UKC075_MetaG_FD_89752 | JGI IMG/M metagenome (GOLD analysis project Ga0116181, IMG submission 89752) | Active sludge microbial communities of municipal wastewater-treating anaerobic digesters from USA - AD_UKC075_MetaG | ecosystem: Engineered > Bioreactor > Anaerobic > Digestate | place: USA...
CCATCAGTTGTCAGCAAACGCGTCGCGGTCAGTTTGATGGCAGTTGCGCCTAGTGGGGCAGTTGTCAATATTGACAGCACAGCCACGGCCAAGATTAGCTCGCCGCTTTCGACGCCAACGGCCAGGGGCACCGCGCCTATGGCGGCTTGCACTGTGGCTTTGGGGATATATGCCAGCATGCAGAATAGCTTTTCGTGGAAGTTGAGCTTGGAACCGATCAACGCAACCCACACACCTACACACCGGAAAGCCAGCGCCCCGAAGATCACTGCCAATCCGGCCAAACCTGCTCTCCATGCAACACTGATGTCCACCTGTGCGCCAACCAACACAAACAGAAGTATCTGCGCACCGACCCACAGTTTCTCAAATTTGACCCTCAAGCGCTCTGCCAGGGCCTCATCGCGCTCCAGAAGCATTACACCCATGGCCATGACGGCAAGCAAGCCGGACATAGGCATACTGGCCGCCAGCAAGCTCTCCAGCCAGACCATGACTATGGCCAAGGATATGATTGTCAGGGCCTTGACTGTGTCGCGGATGTGCACTCGCCCGAAAAACCATATCAAACCCAAACCAATTGCGGCTCCAAGCACGCATCCCGACAGAATCGAAATCGGAATCCGGACAAGGCAGGCGGCAGCGCCAGGTCCATTGCCCAAGTACATTCCCAGAAGGGACGTAAACACTACTATTACGAATACGTCGTCGACAGAAGCCGCCGCGATCAGCGTCGCCGGTATCCCCTTATCTGTGCCAATTTTCCTTTGTTGAAGGTCTATCATGGATGGAACAACAACAGCTGGAGACACGGCGCTAAGAACTGCTCCGAGAATCGCTGCTTCCAAGGTGCTTACTCCTAGCAGTTTCGGCGCAAGAATTATTACACCTAGAAGCTCAAACGAAGCTGGCAACAGACTCATCAGAAGAGCAGTTCTGCCTACCTGTGCTATAGTGCTGAAGCTCATCTCGAGTCCCGCCCGCAGCAGGATGATAATGAGAGCCATTTCACGCAGATCTGCCGACACTGCAATCAGTTCGTGGTGAATCAAGTTCAACCCATACGGCCCAAGCACGATGCCTGCAAGTAGCATCCCGAGCAGACCAGGCATTCTGATTCTACTGAACAGAGCGTATCCAAGCAATCCACCAAGTGTTGCAGCAGCAAGGCCTATAGACATCAAAATCCCCCCTGGAACCGATACCCAAAAACAAAAGCCGACGGTTCCTACGTGTGATTGTAGAAGCCATCAGCTGCCGTCAGCGGTTCGGATTACTCCAGAGGGGAGCTTCATCCCTCGATACGATTATAGGCTATCAATAGCATGGGGTCAACGCGCACACGGGCACCCAGAGAGAGTCTACATGTACCCGGTCATACGATCAGTCCTATGAGCACAATTGCCGGCGTTTCTTCATTGAGCAGGCATCATCACCTCTTGTTCAGTTCTCATGGACAGTACCGTGAAACCGCTTCTCGAAAACCCCTCTCAGTAACCCATCTCCCTGCTCCGCACGTGCATTCCACATAGAAGCGCATAATAAGAGACTGGGTATAGAGGCGACAATCACATACACTCTCCCGGCAAGATACTGCGTCTTGCGGAGAAACAATCTATAATACGGCTGCAATCAACTCTCGGCAGTGACAGACGACTATCACAACTCTGGCACGCGGATATGTGGCGTTCTCAGCAATTCCCAAGAAGTGCTTTGGCCTGCTCAAGCGGCCAAGTTCTGAGTCTCGGGCAAGGTGAACCCCGGGGCGCGTAGAGGCTTGAGAAGACCCACTCCGATTCCGAGGAGGTCTGGTTATTGAAGAACATGGATTTGTTGTCAAGTGATAAGACGGCAGATTATCATCTAGGTCAACGAACCATGGAGAAGAAAACGTATTTGCTAAGGGCATTGAATCAGGATGAGATACAGGTTGCAGTGGAGCTTACCTGGCAATTGTCCGAGGATCCAGCAAACAGAAGTTATCCGCTGTTTCAAAGTCGCGATGAGATAGAAACGGAGTATGTCGCGCGATTGCGGGAGCAAAATGCGGCTCTGATTGGCTGCTTCCAAAGCGAACGTTTGATTGGCTTGTTGTGCTATTTCTTCCAGCCTGGAGAGCGCTATCTGCAGACAACTGCTTTTATGGCGGCAGAAGATTGCGCCGCGGTCGCAGATGAATTCGTGAAATACCTCCGTGCAAACTTCAAGGAGTATGAAATCTACATCGGCATCACTGCAGAGAATATCTGTTTTTCCAAAATCCTGCAGCTAAATGGATATGAGTTGATCGAAGCGAGCCTGGACATGCGTCTTGGGAGAAGCCAATTCATAGACCACGATTCCTCGGATCATGAAATCATGCGGATAGACCACACTGATTTTGAGGAATACGCCGGATTTCATGAGGCGCACTTCGACAACATTTACTGGAATGTTGAGCGTTTGCGCAATAGCATTGATCAATGGACTATCCTTGCGTTGAAAACAGAAGGCAAGATTAATGGTGGTTTATTCCTGCGCACAGACGCCCATACGGCAGAAATCTTTGGCATGGCATTTGCAAACCCTATTGACGAGCATGTCGCCTCCGCCCTCTTGTTAAGAGCGTTGAAGACGGTTTTTGAGGAGAATCCAGGTGTTGATAGTGTGATTTTCTTTATGGACGAAGATGAGAAACCAAATCAGAGCGTGGCTCTTTCAAATGGTTTTCGGCGCCATAGTCGTTATCGATGCTATCGAAATGCATGAGCATCTGTTTCTCAGAAGTATCGTGGCGAAGAAACCCCTTTTCACTGACGCAATCCACACGGCATTTGAAGATCTGCCCTTTGAAGGCGAAACAGCCTGTGCGATCTGCCATGTACTCGGCCGAATGCCCAGACGCCCCAGCTATCACCTAAGACGTTTCGGTGCGAGCATCCTTGATGCCAGCGCAGCAGACTTCCAGCGATGACTCACCCTTAAGGGATGAATGGGGTCGATTGTGGTAGGACTCCTCCACCAAACACCAGACCCCTCGTCAAGCTCGTCCAAAGACATGGCCGGCGAAATCTTAAGCTCGCTAATCAAGGACGATCATACAAAGCCTGGCCATTGCCCAATTCTACGCCCATGACGTGGAGAGCGCCGCCGCCGCTTCGCGTTCCTCCTAATGTTTTCAGGGCGGATCGGTTGAATAATGCCTCAGGCCATATGTCCCATTGCAGCCCGGAGCACCCCAATACCCGCCCGCCTAGCGACACGGCAAACGTCTATATGGCGTGGCTACACGTTGAATATGAGCTGTAGAGCCCTCCCTCAGCAGCGCCCTATTCAGACCGAGCCATTGATACTTGTGCATAACCCTCATTGGGCCCCTCTCAGCCACCCGTGTGCCGTCGCTTTCTGAAGCGGCGATCGCGACTACGGTCTTTGGTCACCTGCATCAACGCCAGTTTTCCGGCTGTAACTCACTTGCCAGTGCTTTCTTCACAACCTCCAGCACGAACCCAGCCTCTTCAATGGCTTGGTCCGCATCGGACAACTCATATTCGACAGTAGGCACAAAATCCTCGGCGCCATAGAAGCTCAGCTCACGCTCCTTGCGGAGTCTCTTCGAAATGCTGCGGATTTTCACCATATGATCGCAGATGATCGGAGGCAGCAAGTCCCTGTTATCCTCAAGAGTTCGGCCGACATCGTGGACCTTCGGCACTTCAACCCCCGCAGCACGCAACAAAGCCTTGAGGGTCAATTCCACCACGCTCTGAGCTTCGCGAACAACATCGGAATATGCATTTCGTTCGCGGTAAAAATAGAGGGCCTCCAGCCGCACCGAGGCTTTCTCCAAATAGGCCAGAGTCAAATCGTCACTCTTCACAACCCAATACCCCCCAAGAATCGGTTGGTGCGCCACTCCCATGTGTTATTCCGCCTGACGCGGTAGGCTCCCACTTCTTTGAGAAGCGCTGAGGCGGAGTTGATAATTCGATCGATGATCCCTTCCGGATCCCAGATAATCACATGGTCAGTCACCAAGTCGTAGTAGATTGGCTGCATCATGAGGGCCTCGGTCTCAGTGACGATGTACGGTGAGAGCTCGCATGAGAGGCCCTCCTCTCTGAAGAGCCGTTGGGCCAAGTCATCGTGCTTCATTTCTACTTCCCGGATGAATTCCTCTATCCTGATGCGCCTTTTGTCGGCTTCCTCTAATATGATCAAGAGGTCAAGATCAGAATCCTTGCGATTTTCGCCTCGCGCGAACGAGCCGAAAATGGCGAGTCCCAGGAGGTTCTCGCCATAGTGCCGGAGTATACAGCTGAGGATGGTGTCAACATACCTGCAATGCTCCGGCGAAAAGGTCCGAAGTTTATGGACGATCGGCAGATTCATGCCTGTTCCTTCAGTCATGGGCCAGCAAGACCTCCTTCGAGGGAATTTGTGAAAAGCGTACTGCATTATTAGTCTATCATGAACTCGCATCCATCGACTATATTCGCCAACATAGCCATCCTAAGTTTGGACATCAAGGAGGGCAAGAAGAGCTAGTCCACATCAGCATCAAGGCTAGCGCTGCCAGTGGAGTGTGCAACGGGAGCGATGGTCGCTTCAGGGTCGGATTCCCGTTCAGACACTCACGCCGCTAGAATCATCAATGTTGCCCGGAATCTGGCTATCCCATTTCTGCAAGCCGCATGTGCCTTATTATGCTCGCTTGGAAGAATCGGTCTCCTCAAACCCCCATCATGATTGGGCGTGAGATCACGCGGGAACGTGCGATACTCCCAGAATCCCGCATTGTTGCCACCCTTCCCTCTCTTTGCTTGAAGGACACCGTCACTCGGCAGCGAATTCTTGAAAGTCAGAATCAACCGGTTATCTCAGCGCCCGAGGGCGCTTAGGACCGCTGGGGCTTTTGAACCACTTTCGGCTCCTGAGGTTCCTTAAGCGCTCGACTGCCGCTGGTTGAACTTGCACAGGATCAGCGCGAAAGCCGTCATGCCCCGGGGCCGCTCGTCCCTGGCTGTGACGATAATCCCTGGCAACAGGCGCACCAACTTGCTGAGCAACTATGGAAATGGGCTGATGCTAATGGACGACATGCTCCTGAAACCGATCACTGAGGCCACTTACCTCACTACTGAGAATGCCTGGCGCTACCGCGCCATCCTTCGATATTTCTACATCCAGCATGAACGGCTCAGGTACTATCTTCTACCCGGGGAGGTACTGGACCATCTGAAGGAAAGCCCGCATTTTCATGACTACACTGAAGAGCTGCTCATGCGCGACCTCGATCAGCTCGTTGAATGGAAGAACCTCATACCCCGTCAGGAAACAGGGAGAGTAACCAGCATCGAGCAGTTCAAGAGGAAAAGGTTCAGGTATCAGTGCGCGCCATACACAGTTGAAATTGAGAGAATGGTGCGCACGCTGGAACAGATGGGAGACTCCTTCGGCGGATCGCTCGAAAGAAGTCTCGTACAGCGGATGCTGGAAGCGCTCGAGGCGCTCGTTGGGCCGATGGTTGGGCACGCTGTCGGATCCACCGCGGGCTCCAAGACCGAGCCCGCGAGCGGTCAGAGCCGCACACGATCGAACGAGGAAGTCAGCCAGATTTGGGACGATGTTTTCGGACATTTCCGAAGGCTTACGCAGAATGCCGCCGACTACCTTGCGCATCTGAAGAGCGAAAAAGTTGAGGGGCTGATGAAGACTGAGGCGTTCCTCGTCTACAAGGACGCGCTCACAGAGTACCTCCGCGACTTCATGTCGTCCTTGCAGCGCACCTCCGCCAAGATAGACGCGCTCTTGCGGAGTGTTCCGGACGATGTTGTCAGACACTTGGCAGGCCAGGTCGCCAATTACCAGCTCAGCATTCCAAGGCTGGATGCGCGGCCTTCCAAGTCCGAGCTTGAAGCCACTCTCATCGGGCAATGGCACGGGCTGAGGGACTGGTTTCTGGGCGCCGGAGGCCGTGAAAGCGATCTGTCATATCTTCAAAACGAAACCAATGAGACGATCCGCAGGATAACCCGGTTCGCTCAGAGGCTCGGCGAAAGGAGCCACAACATCCGCAGCCGGTACAACGACTACCTGTATCTGGCGCGATGGTTCGCCAGTCTCGACAGCATAGAGGAGGCGCACAAGCTCTCCTCCTGCGTATTCGGGGTCCCGAACACCCGTCACTTCGTCTCGGACTTTCCAGTTTCAGATGATATGTACTCAGAAGTCTGGGACCTGCCCCCGTCTGTTGTCACAGTCAAACCCCGAACTCGGCTATACCGAGAGAGGACCAAGCCGAGCGCTGTTATCAGCCGCGAGCGCGAAAAACGGGAAATGCTCGAGATGCACCTTCAAGAGAGGGCCGCCGAACGGCGTCTGATTGAAGAGATCACCGCGGGCGGCAGAGTTGTCCTGGCTGAGCTGGGCCCGGTAGACCCCAATGTGCGGCGGGTCCTCCTGGCATGGATCGATCGGTGCATGCTAAGCCCGGATAGGTGCACGAACACCGAAACCGGCATCGTGGTCCAGCTCAAGCTAGTGGATGGCACCAGGATACGCCTGGTGTCCGATGACGGAGTCTTGGAGATGCCAAATTACGAATTCCTGGTGGCGCCCAGCACTGGCCCGCGGCAGACCTGGAGGTAGTAGCCTTGCCTGATATCTCATTCGACGATGTGGCCCGAGAGGCCCTGGGTCACCTCATGGAACAATGGTGGATCCTTAGGGATAGAGAACCTGACAAGTACCGAATGGTCCGCGAGCGTGAGTCGGCCCTCGCGATGTACGCCATGGACAAGCTCGGCTTCAGGCTCGTCGTGCACCGATACTTCGCGCGTCTCGAGAAGATCCCTGCTGAACCCGAGGCCTACATGGGAATCCCCGAGTTCAAGCTCGCCATGGACTACGCCCTCTTTTGCTGCATTCTCGCATATCTCGACCGGAAAGGTGTTGATGAGCAGTTCCTGTTGAGCGAAGTGTGCGAGGAGCTCAAGGCGATATGCCCTGCAGAGATAGAGCTCGACTGGCGCGATTACGCGCATAGAAAATCCCTTGTGAGAGCGCTTACGTTCGCCAGGGAAGTGGGCATCATCCAGCCGGTCGAGGGGGATGTGGAGCAGTTCAGCCTTTCTCCCGACACTGAAGTCCTCTACGACGTAGCAATTGTCTCCAGATACTTCATGCGCCCTTATCCAAAAGATCTGTCAGAGTTTGGGACCATGAGCGAACTCCTCGATGCGTCTTGGGTGGAGACTGGAGCGGGGACTGAGACGGTAACTGAAGATGGCAGAGAGAGCGCGACCTCCCGGCGGCATCGGATCTACCGCAAGCTTTTCATGTGCCCGGCGCTGTACGGAAGTGGAGGTCAGGATCCCGATATCCTGTACCTCCGCAATTACTGCAACCGCATCCAGGAAGACATCGAGGCTCACACCGATTTCAGCCTCGAACTATATCGAAACTGCGCCATGCTGGTCTTGCCCGAGCGAAAGATGAGATACACTACGTACCCCGACGCCAAAGGCATTTCAGACATATCGCTCCAATTTGCGGCGGTTGTGCGCCAGGCTCTCGACGCAGAGGAGCTACAGATGCAGCCTGACGGGATTGTCAGGCTAACCTCTGTCGATTTCCAGCGGCTCGCAGACACATGCAGATCCAGGTACGGACCTGGCTGGGGTGTTCAGCATCGAAGAGCCAAGCTGCGGGAAGTGGCCGCCGAGCTCAAAGCGTTCCTTATCGACTGGCGCCTCGCGCTCGAAGATCCTGAGTCCGGCATGGTCTTTCTCATGCCAACGTTCGGTCGTGTGACAGGCGAGTACCCGGCTGAGTTCGACAGAAAGCTATCCGCCGACAAAGGGCTGGCTGCTGTGGATGAGGATGTCAGCGGTACAGCCCACCAGGCCGAAAAGGAGTAGTGAGGATTGCACGAACGCAGATCAGATGATAGATGGCACATCCATCGGGCGGGAATGCTGAACTTCTGGTACTACGTTGACGAGGAGTTCGTGTTCTCCAACGGGAAGCTGCTCCTCAGGGGCGCAAACGGCTCGGGCAAGTCGGTGACGATGCAGAGCCTCATCCCGGTGCTGCTCGACGGGAGAAAGAGCGCTGACAGACTCGACCCGTTCGGCTCGCGTGCGCGACGGATGGAAGATTACCTGTTGGGTGAGGAAGAAGTCGTGAACAGAGAAGAGCGCACCGGATACCTGTACTTGGAGTACAAACGCGCCAACACGCCTCAGTTCATGACGACCGGCATCGGGCTCAAGGCCAGGCGCGGAGCGGCCATGGACTTCTGGGGTTTCGTGATCCACGATGGCAGGCGTATCGGCCGCGACCTGGTGCTCTACAAGACCGAATTCAGCGCCGACAAGGGCGAAGAGCAGAAGATCCCGCTGACCCGACGCCAGCTCGAAGATGAGCTCGGCGCAGGCGGTCGTGTAGTCCGCACTCAGCGGGAGTACATGGAGCTGGTCAACAGGTACGTTTTCGGGTTCGACTCCCTCGAAGCCTTCGATGAGCTCATCCAGCTTCTTATCCAGCTCCGCACGCCCAAACTGTCGAGAGAGTTCAAGCCCACAGTAATATACGAGATCCTGGACGCATCGCTTTCCGCCCTTTCCGACGACGAGCTCAGACCGCTTTCGGATACTATTGAGAATATGGACCAGATCAAACAGCAGCTCGAACAGGTAACGCGGGACCGGGCATCCATAGCCCGCCTGTGCAAGCAATATGACCTGTACAACCAGTTTGTGCTCGTAGAGAAGGCTCAGGCCTTCGCAAACTCAGTGAAGCGCCGGGACCGCCTTGAAAGCCTGGGCAAAGAGCTTGTAGCAAGCCTCGAGCAGCGCCAGGCTGAGAAAGCCCAGTGCGACCTGGAACTGGACGCGCTCGAACGCGAGAGGAGAGTTCTCGCAGACGAGGAGACCCGCCTCAAAGAGCATGATGTCTTCAAAGCTGAACAGCAGAAGCAGGGCCTGGAGGCGGAGCGAGCGAACGTCGAGAAGACGAAGTCCCACAAGCAGAGTCAACTGTCGAGCAAACAGCAAATGGAATCGCATCTCCGCAACAAGTTGCAGGAATGCGAGGAGGCGACGCTGGCCTCCGAAGCCGAGATCCAGGCGGCGCTGGCAACCATGAAGGTGGACGCTGCTGAAGCGCAGTATGAGCCGTATGCAGTATCGGTATTCAGGTTCGAGCATGATCCCCGGTCCTTCTGCGATTTCGTCCTCTGGAGAAAGGAAGCCCAAGACCATCTGCACAGGCTGGAGTCTGTCCGACGCATGATTCGAGAGCACGGCGAAAAGCAGGAAAGATACCAGGAGGCCCAACTGATGCTGGGCGAGGCGCAGAAGCAACTGGACCTGGCGCGCAATGAAGAGCACAGACTCGAAACAAGCTTCGAAGAGGCAAAGGACTCACTAACACAGGCGGTCCACCATTGGCGGAAAAGGTGCGAAGAGCTACGGCTCACAGGCGATGAGATGAGTGAAATCTCGAGGCGGATCTCACAGCTGTATGAGCCGCACAGATACTCAGAAGCCCGTGCACCTGAAGAAGATGCCCATACCCGCGGGCTGCGCGCTATTGAGTCCGAAATGCTCAAGACTGAGCACGCCATGAGCGTCATAAAACGAGAAATGGACGAAAAGGAAACCGAGCTTGCCCAGTGGAAGGCGAAGAGCGACCCAGAGCCGCCGCGCCGCCCCGAAAGTGTTGCTGCCAGGCAGAGGCTGTCGGAAGCCGGCGTGGCGCACGCGCCGTTCTTCGCCGCAGTCGAGTTCCGCGACGGAATCCCCGATGATCTGCAGGGCCGCATCGAATCGGCCATCACAGAGATGGGCCTGCTCGACGCTATCATCGTCCCTCGCGATTTCGATATTGCCTCATTCGACTCGGACAGGATCATAAGGCCAGAGCCGCAGATTCTCGCCCGAACACTCGCCGACTTCCTCCGTCCTGCTGCGGCGGCGGACTCAGGTGTCTCGGAACGTGATATCCAAGACGTTCTGATGAGCGTCCTCGTGGTAGATTCCGCTCGAGACTTCGGCTCAGGGCATAGCGCCGTCGAAGCTTTAGGTCCGGCCCCAGCTCCGCGCCGAACCCCGGCAGCCTTGACGGAGCGCGGCGCCTACCAGATAGGCATAATCGAAGGCTCAATCGCTAGGATCACACCTGCATCTTTCATCGGCAGGGAAGCGCGGCGAAGATTCCGCGAACAGATGATCGCGCGTCTGGAGGCAGAACTCGCGTCGATTCAGGAAGAGCATCTCGCGCTCGAATCGGAACTTGGAGCGCTCAAGGAGCGGCAACGCCGGCTCGGGCTGGAACATGCAGCCTTCCCGCAGGATGCAGAAGCGCTCGCAGTATTCGAGCAGCTTGCCCAAGTAAGACTGGAGATACAGGCACACCAGCGCGAAGCCGAACGATGCAACGAGAAAGTGAAGCAGGCCTACTCGGTTCTCCAGGAGGCGCGTGCCCAACTCGTGGCCACCGCTGAAGGGCTAAAGCTAGAAGCGACTGAAGAGGCGTACGACTGGGCCGTGGCATCTATGAAGGAGTACGTGCGCCGTCTGCATGAGACTGAGCTCACCCAGAAAGAGCTGTGCCACAACCTCATGCTTTCACGTCAACACGAGGAAGGGCTCGCCGGCGTGGCAGCGGACTCAGCAGAGCTTGTGCGCGAGATCGACTCCCTCTCTTCCTCCTCCTATGAGATTTCGCTCAAGCTGGAGCAGGTCCGCGCCCGCCTCTGCGAACTCGGGGCGGATGAGATACGCCTTCGAGTAGCGCAGGTGGTGAATCGGCTGAGCGCGATTCCCGCCGAGATGCGGGAGCTCGCGAGCAGAAGCGGGAGCGCGGCCAAGGAAGTGGAATCCATTGAGCACAAGATCGCAGAGCACGCACAGAAACTCGGCTTCGCTTGGTCGGTGGCCGACGCATGCAGAAGAGTATTCGTGGACGAGGAAAAGCTGGACTTCGTCAACATCGGCGGTTTATCCGACGCCACCGGGAAAGCCGCCCCCAGCGCAACCCGCGCTGATGCCGACGCCTGCGCCGATGCAGATTCCGCAATCCATGGCGAAGCTCAGTCTTTGATCAGAGCCAAGGCGGCAACGAAGAAGCTTGGGCACTTGCTCACTCGGTCGAACCTCGATCGGGATACAGTGACAAACCGGCTGACTAAGTCCTTCTATGAGGAGATCGGGGCCCTCGTGGAGTACCGCCCCACAATTGAGCCTGTTCTCGAGCTAGAACTGCCTACCTTGAGCGGAAACGGCGAGGCCGAAGAGGCCGAATGGGAACAGCTGAGGCAGAGGTCGCGACGGCTGGAGGTCCTAATGGATCATGCGGGGAACCGGGTGAGCCCTTACTTCGTCCTCGATCAGCTGGATCAGGACATTGAGCTTCAGCGGAGATTGCTCAGTGAAAAGGACCGCGAGCTCTACGAGGAAATCATAATGCACAGCGTCGGAAGGATCATCAGGGAACGCATAAGCAGGGCGGAACAGTGGGTCAAACTAATCCGAAGCCTTATGGCGGAGAGGGACACCTCCAGCGGCCTCGCTTTCGATCTGCGCTGGCGCCCCCGCACGGCCGAATCCGAGGATGAAATGGACACCAAAGACCTCGTCGACCTGCTGCGAGCTAACCCGGGCTTGCTGAAGGAAGAGGACATGGCCAGAGTAGTCAAGCATTTCAGATCCAGAATAGACCGTGCAAAAGAGCTGCTCGACGAAGGCAAGCAGGGCAACACCCTGCACGGGGCGATCAAGGAAGTCCTCGATTACCGGCAGTGGTTCTCGTTCACCCTGTACTACAACCGCCAGGGCGAACGCGAGCACGAACTGACCAACAACGCCTTCTACAAGTTCAGCGGCGGCGAGAAGGCGATGGCAATGTACATCCCCCTGCTGTCTGCGGCGTTCTCCAGATATTCCGAGGCACGGGACGACGCCCCCTACATCATCTCTTTGGACGAAGCATTCGCGGGCGTTGACGAGAATAATGTGCGCGATATGTTCGATCTCCTGGAGAAGCTGGGATTCGACTACATCATAAACTCAGCGAGCCTGTGGGGAGATTACGATACTGTCTCATCTCTCTCAATCTGCGAGCTTGTTCGCCCGAGGAATGCATCGTTCGTGACTAGCGTGCGCTATCGCTGGGACGGGCAGACGCGCCAGTTGATGGGATCGGCCCAAGACCTGGAGGCGGCCAGTGAGTCGGCTCAGGAAGCAAGGGCGGCGCAGGATATGGTGGCCAGCGTGGCAGAAGAGTGATGAGTGTGGAGGCACCGTATGGATAGCATGGACAATATGGACATGAGGCTGGCTGACGCGGTAGAGTTTTTCAGAAAAGAGAAAGGACTTCATCGCCTGATCGACCAGGTCATCCAGAAATACAGACGCACAGGCGACATTCGAGGCAAGGTGAAACTCGATGGGCTTGACGATGCGGAACGGACGGCCCTGTCAGAGCTCTTCCGCACCGACTACAGCTCCAGCGGCTCGGTGGCAATTCCCGCTCGGCGCCTCGAGGAAGCGCTTGGGCGCACTAAATTCGCCGGAGTTCGGCTCATCGATATTCTCGAAGGCTACCAGGGAGACCCCATAACAACCCTGGCGGAAGAGCGAAATGCGCGCGAGGCGGTGAAGCGCGCCTTCTTCCAGAGCCTGCGCGACACGTGTACGTCGCCCTACAGCCGCGCATGGCTCGATAACCTAGCTGTAAAAGGCTCGGGAAGCCGGAGCGTCCACCGCTCCTATGACCGCGACCCAGTCACGTTGCATGCACAGCTGGAGAAGATCCTCTCTGCCCTGTCGGATCTACCCATCGACCCAGCTCGTCCAGAGGCAGGAAGGTATGAGCGGCTCCCAGTATTCGCAAGCCGCATCGGCGGCGACCCGCACTGTTTTGATCTCGGCACCGAAATGGGCAAATACCTCATCGCCGCGCTCAACTGGGTGCGGACAGCCAAGTCACCAGCGGCGCCACTCGCCCCTCCGCGCGGGGTCGAAGACATCACCGAGCTCTTGGCGCATTTCGGAATAGTCCGCGACGACCTCCTCAACTTCGTTACATGCACTGGAATTCTGGCCTCCAGCGCTGCCCAGCCCTTGCCGACGTGGGCTGCAGCCTGCCGCGAAGGCGTTGTACTCAACATCCCTCTCCGGGAACTGGTCAAGGCGCAATCGTGCAGACCGTTTGAAGCGTGCGCCGGGCCTGGGGCGGACCGAGACATTAGCCCGGCAGTGTTCGTAATCGAGAACTCCGGCGTTTTCTCAGCCGTGCTGGATCAGGTATCTGAAAGCTCTTCGGGGCACGCCCGCCGACCGCCAATGATTTGCACCCACGGGCAGTTCACGCTGGCCGCCCTGATCATCCTGGACAAGCTCGCAGCCAGCGGGGCTACTCTCTTCTACTCAGGGGATTTCGACCCCGAGGGACTTCAAATGGCCCAGAGGTTGATGGACCGGCTCGGGGAATCAGTCCGCCCGTGGCGCTACGGACCTGAAAACTATGGACATTGCATGTCGGAGACGCCCCTATCCGCGCACCGCCTCGCCAAGCTTCAGGCGATCACGGCGCCCCAGCTCCTCCCGGTCAAAGACGCAATGCTTGCTGAGCAAAAAGCTGGCTACCAGGAAAGCCTCATCGACGCCTTGGCAGCAGACATCCTCGAGGCGCTCAGCTGAGCTGGCGATTGTGCAAGGCAAGGAGGAGTCGGGCGGAAACTCGCCCCGGCCCCGGCTTGGCTAAGATGCCCGCATGAACTCTACGTCATGATTTCGCATGCGAAGCGACACGGTCTCTTGCCACAGCTCTCCGGCTCGCTGGAGAGAAGCCGGGCCGTTCTCAGCTGTCTGTTCAGCGCAATCTGGTAGTAGTGTCCGAGGTGCCCTGCACCGCATCAATGATCTCCCCCGCCCGCCTGCCTGGCCCAAATGTACTTGACCGCCCTCTCCATTGCCTTGTCAGGATGTACCCTGAGGTTAGGCATGTAGCCCAAGCCATCCTAGTTCAACAGGTCCTCACCCAGGGCTAGCCTGCTGCCGCACACCAGCACAACCTCTGAATTCGGAAGCGTGCACACCCCCGTATTGCCTGCGAGCATCATTACATAGGCATTTGTGCCCACAAATACCACGTTCTCAAGTTGACAGAGGCAGCCGACGAAGCTCTCGCCGGCAAGCCGTGAGCTGACATCGGACGGCCCATCGGAGTCGCCATCTAACGGACTTCCAGGCGTTGCGCTCCAGTCCAGTCCAAATGAAGACATGCAGTTGTCTAGCATCTTTCCGGCTGTATCCGTCACCAGCTGAGCGTGGAAGCTGGCAGGGCACACATCAACCCCAGCGAACCTTCTCACCCACTCCATGGCGTACCAGTCATTCTGGCCCATGTACGATCTCATGTCCAAGATAGCCGCGGGAGCTTCCTTCAGCTCGACCGCGCCATAGACCAACGCCTCAAGCTGTGGCACAGTGTCAGGCACCGCCGTCAGGCTTCGAGTTGACGCAACGGGAATGCCATCCATATACCTAAGCTCGTACGCAGGCTTCGGGGCAAAGCCGGAATCAACCAGGTTGAGCCAGATAAACTCATACGACCCATCGCTCCGGCCAAGCTTGACACATATGAGATTGGCATCGCTTATGGCTCCGAGGCACTAGAAGACCTCTCCATCGAGGCCTATAGACGGCTTCATCCAACGCGATGGATCCTCCCCTTCGACCGCAGCTACCCATAGGTCGGGCCTACGGCGTGCATAGAACCTGCCGCCGCACTCGTCAAACTCCGTGTCGAATCGTGCAAAGAACCTGCGTCTGCGGCACATGGTCTTGGGATGGATGGAGAAATGGCCATCCTGAATGAAACCAAGTCCCCGTTGGAGCAGTGTCACGAATTCGTTGGATCCCAGGCTCTCCCCGTAAGGAGTACCTCATCGCCGCCGAAAGACTGATATCCAGCGTATCCGTACTTCAACACCCTAAAGAGAACGTCGACATCGTACAGGGAATCATCCTTCGAGATGAATCCGGGCAGCGGTTCACAGGCATGTTGCTTGGAGAGTATTGATCCTGCATACGGCTCACCCCAGAAGTTGTCATATTTGTATGACCGATTCTCAAACTCCTCGAGCGCCTCGGATCCCGAAACGCCGGGAATGCCGGGCTCCACAGCCAATGCCTTCACCGTCATCATCGGCATCAGCACACACCCAATGATCACAGCTGCGGCGAAAGCAGCATAGGCCCTGCGAATCGTCACATAGTTCGCCTCCTTCCTGTCGTCCCAAGAAGAATGCTCAGAGCAGAAACTGGGGAATCGCGGAAGGGCTAATCGAGGTGCTCTGCCGGAGCGCAACCAAGAATCCGCATAATGGCAGTGGGCAAATGTAGGTTCAATCTTGCCTACATATTGAGTATACTGGGGATGAGGTGATCGACATGATAATAAACACCAAACAGATGATCCCTTTAGCTGATGCCAACAGGAACTTCTCCAAAGTGGCACGTGCAGCGGACCAGCAGGGAGCAGTGGTCATTCTGAAGAACAACGTGCCCAAGTACGTCGTGCTCAGTTTTGACCACTTCGAGGGGTTATCCAAATCTGAAGACGAGCGGCTGGAATCGGTGGCTGCCCGTATCTTGAAGGAGAATCTCCCAGCGTTTTCGGAGCTGGCAAAGTGATCCGACTCAACTGCAAGCAAGTGCTTCACCTTCATCAGCAGATGATTGCGGTCACAGGGGGGACCTCAGGCGTGCGCGACCAGGGCGCACTCGACTCGGCTATCAATCACGCTTTTGCATCAGTTGAAGGCAAGGATCTGTACCCCACAGTAGAAGAAAAGGCTGCTCGTCAATGCTTTTCGATAATCCAAAACCATCCGTTCGTAGATGGCAACAAGCGAACCGGACTCTTCGTCATGCTGGTTCTTCTGGATATGAATGGAGTGAAGCTGCACTTCAAACAACAAGAACTCGTTGAGCTTGGCCTAGGCATTGCCGACGGGACTATGAACTCAGACAGGATCCTGAGGTGGATCATAGATCACAGGATCACATGAACCCTGTCTGGCTCTCAACGCGAACAAGCGTGAGCCGGGCGATGTGCACAATATCTGCAGCTTGCCACATCTTCAAGTGAACAGCCAACCGCTCGATATAGGCGCGCAACTATGGCTCCCAACAGTATCTTCAGATCCGTGCATCGGGAGAAAGCGTCCAAGCTGTGCACGCCTTGTCCAACAAACACATGGTACATATGGTTTCCTTCTCTACCCGAAGCGAGTTCTTCTCGCCTAGCCCCAGATCAAAGCCCAAGCCTGCGCTCTGATTCTCATAATAGTTCACAATATCAAGTAGCTCCTGTTCGGCCAGCTCATGAAATATGACACGCTCAACAATCATAGCCCATAGCCGCCCGCGGGCGTCGCGAAACACGTCTGCAGCAATGCGCTCGCTAGCCCTTCCAGCAACGAGGTCTTCGTGCCGCCGCCGGGCTTTCTCAACCCACAAACGCTCATTCTCCTCATCCGAGAGTTCCTCCAGGCTTAGCAGTAATGCCTCAGCTAACCTGGCCCGTTCACTTGGATGGAGCTTAAGAACCTCAGCTTGGATCTTGCCGATGCTCATGGAAGAGTCGCCTCCTTCCCTTTCTATTATGTCATCTGACGCCAGCTGGCCCAACAAACTGCACGATTCTGACTGACTGGGTTGAAGCGTTTCCATCGGGCTATCTGGCATAGGAAACCAGGAAATCAGCGTCGAATCAAGATTATGTGGGCCGATGGAGCCAATTTGATGAGGAGTTCGAGGTGGTCAGAGATGTGCATAACCCGGTATGCGCCCTTAATCCAGATTACGTGGACCGGCCCATATTGCTGGCCGCAATTCGAGACTGAGGGTAATTCGCGTCCCCTTCCAAAACAGCCAGGTGTCTATCTGCAGACAGTTGAATACCAGGATGGTTATCTGATTTACGCAGCCGGGCTCACGCGCCGTTCGATTCCGATACGATTCCGTGAACATACTCGCAAGTACATGAGCGGGGATTACACAGTCCTAGACATCGCCGCTATGCAGCAGGGTATTCGAAAAGAGATATGGCATGGATGGGGGTGGTCCCCGGAAAAACGGGCGGACTTTGAAAAGCGAAGGCAAGAGATCCTTAACGCTGCCAGAGAGCAACTTCAAGGGTTTCGCATCTTTGCTGCGGACGTGGGAACTGAGCCACGGATCCTTGAAAGGCTTGAGGCATCCATAATGAACAACCTTCATAAGCAGCCATCGCCGTTTTGTGACATCCCAGATAGAGGAATGATGCTCTCGCCCCGCTGGAATTCGGAAGCCCCTATCATCACTGAGAACAGGTGTACAGTCCGACTCTATGGACTTCCTGTCCATTTAGAGATCTAGCGTCATCAGCCTTTCCCTACAGGGAACAGAACCAGTGGCAATCCCTCTGCAACCCGCTGACTAGGCGCGCCTTGTCGTTCTGCACAACGCCAAGCATTTCCGTTGAGCGAGACATTGCGATCACCGCTGGCTTCATTCATTCCACCGTATCAATGCCTGCCTTGGCACCCTTCACAGTAGTACACGCTCCCGCCCATGTATGCTGCCTTCTTGATGGCGCTCCCGCAGGCCGGGCATGGCTTATCTACCGTGTTTCTGCTAAGGATCGTCTTGTATCGCCCCGGACAGCCATATAGATCGCGCTCGGTGTCCCTGCCACCTTCAGCTGCCATCTGTTTGAGCACAGACTTGACCGAGCCGAAGAGGACATGGAGTTCTTCGTCGGACAGGGCCGCCACTTTTCGCTTCGGATGAATTCTGGCCGTCCACAGGATGTCCTGTAAGACTCCATTTCCGAGCCCAGGTATGCGCTGTTCTGTCGCAAGAAAGGCCTTTGCAGATAGGGATTGGCGCTTCTCCCCTTCCAGCAGGGATTCAAAGTAAGAGTAATTGAATTGATCTGTCAGAGGCGAGGGCTTCTCCTGAGCGATCAGGTAGTATGGATTATCGAACTGCCCGGCGCGAAACGCCCACAACCCTCCATACATCTGCACAGAGCCACTGAGTGATGATGAGTCATAGAATTCGATGAGAAGCTGGTGCTTTGCCGGCGCCTTCTCTCCTGCAGGATGGTAGCGCAGATTAACACCGTCGCCAAAGAGAATCCGCGCGGGGCCAGCCCATATCTCCACCAAGCCTCCGCAGGGAATCGCATTCTCAACGGTCTGGCCTTTGAGCAGATTATCGTATTCACCGGGATCGCCGTAAAACCAGGCGAACTTGTGCGGAGAGTGGTTTGCGGTGACGCTCTCGATCCTCTTGCCTGTAAGAGCTGTACACACTTGTTCGGCAATTGTCGTGGCCTCGGGCAACTCGATCATCATAAATCCCTCCTTGTGCTGTGCTGAGATTGCGATACGGTGCCCAGGGTTTCTGCAAGTCGAATGTCGCGAGCGGACTCGCGTTCTTCGGCTGGCTGGAGGTAGTCAATACATCACGAACTGCCAGAAGAGCGGTCCCTACACGCCGGAAGACGCGCAGAGATCCCGTAGCCACTCCAAGTGCTTGCCGACGCGTTGATCGTCGCCGCCCGGATATTCATAGCCAAAGTGCGAAGCCACGAACTTCGCCGTCTGACGAAACAGATCGCACGCTGCAAACAGCGAATTCCATGTGCCCTCATAGCTTCCGTCTGCATACGTGAGCAACAGAGCCTGCCATTGTTCCTCTGGTAAATGCGCCTCGAGGCGCTTCCTGCACTTGCCCATGCTCACCAAGAAGTCAGTCGCTATGCCGGCCTCCCACTCCAACATCTGAAGGAGCATCTCCCTTACGATTCTATCCAGGCGCCATTTGGCATAAAGAATCTCCCGCCTGCACAGCCCCTTCGCCACATAAACAGCCACCCACCAGAACTCGTTGCAGCACTCATCATAGTCCTGACGGGACGGCGGTCGTACCCAGTAATCCTCATCTGTGGGCGGAGGCAATGGTGGAAGAACATTGTCCTTGTCCATCAAGGCCACTGCAAGCTTGTCCTTTGTGCTGAATTCCTGCTTTTCGAACAAAGGCACCAAAGTGAGATCGATCCTGTTTCCGTCTGTGAACTGCATGAGATAGACAAGGCAGCAATCGGACTTGGGCATCTGCATTATCATTCGCTCGCCGAAGATGTCGACCCAGCTTCTGTCTTCTGCATATGAATCTATGTCTGTCACGTAGTAGACAATATCGTAGTCTTGGAAGATATCCCGGGGAGCGTTGGGGTCTGCGCGCGAACCATTCATGACCACCGCGCGCACGCGCTCATTGGCCGCCGCTACGCCGAGAATCAGGCCCATCATCTCCTGCTCAGTTCTCATCTGAGTTCCTCCCAAGCATTGCGTCCGAAGCGTCAACATGTGTGATGCTCCAAAAGCATCTTAGCACAATCAGGCAGCCACTGATGTCTCAACATGCCGCCACCCGCGTCACGATAATCCGGGCGGCGTTGGCTCGTCCAGTCTCTTGGAACCTGCATTGCGTAGGCGGCTTGGCCCTAGAGATGCGACAGCCTTCGCTCTTTGCTCAGAAGCAACGTCACCGAGAATACGGCCACAGCGAACCCCAGCTGGATCAGGATGCTGCCATAGATGGGACGCAGGCTATCCGCAGTGAAGCTCGAAATCTCCCCTATGGCATCGTTCGCCCGGATGAACCAGTACGTTGGCAAAAACCTTCCGA
>Ga0116181_1001554_pt1 | contig 19711 bp, 15 predicted proteins | sample AD_UKC075_MetaG_FD_89752 | JGI IMG/M metagenome (GOLD analysis project Ga0116181, IMG submission 89752) | Active sludge microbial communities of municipal wastewater-treating anaerobic digesters from USA - AD_UKC075_MetaG | ecosystem: Engineered > Bioreactor > Anaerobic > Digestate | place: USA...
CGCGCCAGATCAGGCGTTGCCGCAACACCATGGCGTTGCCGCGGTCGCCGTAGATGCCCAGCAGCGACTGGTAGACCAGCACGATCTCGACGCTCATCGCAGCCCCGCCATCTTCAGCAGCCGCTGGAACGGAGTGTAGGTCGCGATCACATCCACCGGTCTGGGGCGTTCACCCAGCGCGGCCCGCAGATCGGGGATCACCTCATGGTCGACGCCGGCGTAGCTGAGCCGGACGGCGAGGTCCTGGGCGCGCGGGCCGGTGCAGACCACCGTCCGGCCAGCCAGTTGTTCGTAGGGCACATCCCAGAGCCAGGAGACGTCCTTGCCGTCGGCGGCCACCGAATCGATCGCCAGGATCACCGGATCGGACGCGGCCAGCGGCAGCGCCTCGACCCAGCCAGCGGGGTTCTTGGCCAGCAGCAGGCGGGCCGTGGTCGCGCCGAAGGTCGCGGTAGCGAAGCGTCCGGCAGGGGCGGTGACGGTGTGCATCCCGGCGAGCGCCTGCGGCAGCGGGACGCCGAACTCGATCGCGGCGGCCAGGGCACAAGCGGCGTTCGAGACGTTGAAGGAGCCGGGAACCTGCAGATCGGGGCGAACCATCTTGCCGCTGGGCAGCACGATCTGATCACCGCTCACCCGGTACTGCGGCTCGGGCTGGTGCAGCTCGCAGCCCGGACAGCGCCAGCGCGGGCCGGCTGCGGTCTCGGTGTGGGTCAGAACGGCGCCGCATCCGGGGCACAACGCCCCGTCCGCGCTCCAGGCGGTGACCGTCTCCACCCAGATCACCCGCGCCGCCGTGCCTGCCGACCAGACGACGAGCGGGTCGGACGCGTTCGCGACGATGGTGGGACCGCCCTTCCCGGCAGCGGCCAGGGCTACCCGCCAGGCGCGGCCGAGCGCTTTGATCTCGTGGTGCCGGTCGAGCTGGTCGCGACTGAAGTTGAGCAGTACCAGCAGTTCGGGACGGGCCTTGGCGATCATGTCCGAGACCACGCGTTCGTCGGTCTCCAGCACCGCGATATCGGCCCTACGTCGCTGGCTGAGCGCGGACGCGATGCCGTAGTGCAGGTTGGCGCCGTCGGCGTTGGTGACCAGCCGGTCTGCGTCCGCGCCCAGGCCAGCACGGACGGCCGCCGCGAGCAGGTGCGTGGTGGTGGTCTTGCCGTTGGTGCCGGAGACGGCGAGCACCCGGCGTCCCTGAAGAAGTTGGGCAAAGGCGTCCGGGGCGAGCCGGGTGAGAATCTGTCCGCGGATCGAGGCCCCCGAGCCCTTACCGGCGAGCCGGGACGCGAGCGCTACTGCGTCGCCGACGCGGGTGGCCGTCCACAGCCGGACGCGGTCGCCCCGCGGCAGGGACGCTGGCGTGGCGGGCGTGGTCAGCTCGGCAGGCATGACCCCCATTGTGCCGTGCGGCACTGACCACGTCAGTTTCGCGGTTCCACCAGGCGATAATCGGGCTGCTTCGGGACGCGTCCGGCGCCAGAGCTCGTGCGGCGTACCCGGCGGCCAAGCCAGGGCAGCAGGTGGTCGCGCGCCCAGACATAGTTCCAATCGAAGCGTTCGCGACGGCTCAGGACGGGTGCCGGCGGTAGCGGCGTCGCCCAATCGGGATCGTCCGGGGCGAGGCCGAGCGCGGCGAGGGCGGCCTGCGCCATCCGCTCGTGGCCCGCTCCGTTCAGGTGCAGGCGATCGTCGTCCCACATCCGCCAGTCGCGCAGGCTGGCCAGGCTCCAGCCGTCGATGATGTGCGCGCCGTGCCGGCGGGCGATGCTGGTGAGGTTCAGGTTGAAGATCGCCGCGCGGTTGCGGGTGAGGCCGATGATGGGGGAGTCCTTGGCGTCCACGCCCAGCCCGATCAGCACGTCCGCACCGGCTTCGCGGAAGCGGACGACCGCGGTCTCCATGGCCGCGGACATCTCGTCCGGGTCGGCGCCGAAGCGCAGCAGGTCGTTGCCGCCGCCCCACAGCGAGACCAGGTCGGGCTTCAGGGCCAGCGCGGGCTCCACCTGCTCGTCGAGGATCGGACGCAGAAGGCGTCCGCGGATGGCAAGGTTGGCGTAGTTGATGCCGGTGCCGGCGCGATCGGCGAGATGTTGTACGAAGCGATCGGCCCAGCCGGCCGGCCGTCCGGATTCGTCGAAGTCCTGCAGACCTTCAGTGTTGGAGTCGCCGAGTGCGACGAATGAGCGCCAGGGGATGGGTTCGGCCACGGTGCGTCCTTCAATTCGAGGAGATTTCTGAGACTAGCTCGCCGGGCCTTGCTCGGACGCACCGTCTTGAGGCTCCAAGGTCGTTCGGCATCCTTGGATCGCTCAGGCGCACTGCGGACGGCCGCCCGCCTGGTAGCTGAGGGCGACGATGCCGGTGCTGGGGCCGAGCTGTTCCGCTGGACACTCGACCCCTCTGCTGCCTCCGAGGCGGTCGCGATCCTGAACTCCCACCCGGACGCGGCGATGGGGTGGTACGACTCCCTGGCAGCGATGATCGACGCCGACCCCAAAACCCGCGACAGCATCTGGCAAGGCGTCTCCCTCGCCCTCTCGGCGCTTGCCGACCCACGCGTGCTCGACGCGGTGTCACCTGGCCCGCACGAGCAGTTCGACCCCGAAACCTTAGTCACCGAGCAGGGCACCCTCTACCTGCTCGCCACCGGGGCAGGTGCGGGTGCCTCCGCGTCGTTGGTTGCGGCGTTCGTCGAAGACCTCATCGAGACAGCGCGCAGGCTCGCCGCACGCTCGCCCGGAGCCAGCTTGATCCGCCGCTGCTGCTCGCGCTCGATGAGATTGGGAACCTCGCGCCCTTGCCGTCGCTCCCGACGCTCATGGCTGAAGGCGGCGGCACCGGCATCACGACCATGCCCGTGTTGCAGTCGCCCGCTCAAGCCCGCGACCGGTGGAGCGAGCATCAGGCCGGCGCGATCTGGGACGCCAGCATCGTGAAGATCATCCTCGGCGGCGCATCCACGTCGGCGTGCGCGACGACTTCGGGCGCGAGGCACGCACCGTCGAGATCGACGAAGAGCGTGCGCGGCTGGTCAGGTGGGCGTTCCAGGTGTTCGCCTCCGGCGACTGGACCACGAGCCAACTTCATCAGGAGTTGGTGGCGCTTGGGCTGACGACAGCCGCGACGCCGCGGCGACCTTCTCGGCCCATCGCCAAGTCATCGGTGCACCGGATGCTGACGAACCCGTACTACAAGGGAAGCGTCCGGTTCCAAGGCGTCACCTACGCCGGAGCACACGAGGCGATCGTCCCCAACGAGGTGTGGGACCAGGTACAGACCGTGCTCGGTACACACCGATCCGCCGCTGACGCAACCCAGGTACGCGAGCACTACTTGAAGGGCACGGTGTTCTGCGGGCAGTGCGGCTCGCGACTGATCGTGTGCAACGCGAAGAGCACCCAAGGCACGATCTACCCCTACTTCGTGTGCGCGAGCCGGCACGGAGCCAGAGGCGACTGCACCCGACAGGCGATGCTGATCGAGCAGGTTGAACGACTCATCGAACGCTTCTGCGCCAAGGTGCAGATCGACCCGGAAACGATCGAGGCGGTCTCGGCGAGGATCCATGCCCGGTTCGACGAGATGCTGGCCGAAGGAGCCGCCGAACTCGCCGACCTCGCGTATCGGAGGACCGAGCTCGGAGTCGAGCAACACAAGCTGCTCCAGGCTCACTACGCAGGGGCGATCCCGCTCGACCTGCTCAAGCGAGAACAGGACCGGATCACCCGCGTCGCTGGAGACCATCGAGTACCGGATCACCGCGCACCACGGCCACTGCGCCGACGCGAGAGAGAACCTCGACGACTCACTGAAGTTGCTGTCCAATGCCGCCGACATCTACGAGCACGCCGACGATGCGAATCGTCGGCTACTCAACCAGGCGCTGTTCAAGACGATCTACATCGACGAGGACAACGACGTGCGCGTCGGCTACCGCAACCCGTACGACGGGCTGAGCATCCCCGGCCTCCATGCCGACGCGCTGAGCTGGGCCGCCGAGGCAAAATGGGCCAGGCTGACCCCGCAACCAAGGGCGGACCCTTGGTCGCGAGTTCAAACCTGACCCGTTTGGGGTGAGTAACGGGACTCGATCCAGATACTCGCAGAAGTGACGAGTAACGGGATACCCCCTTGTAAGAGCCGTGCTGACTAGGCCGTACGCCTCACCATACGCGCCCCGTTACTTGGGCAGAAGTGGGCAGACGTGGGCGCTGATGGGCTGCTATATTGCACGTATGTTGCACGAACAGCGGGAGCGGCGAGGCTTCGGACGCCTGCGGCAGCTGCCGTCGAAGCGCTGGCAGGCGGCCTACACCGGCCCGGACACCCAGCTTCACAGCCCGCCCTCGACGTTCATGAGCAAGGACGACGCCGTGGCCTGGCTGGCCGCCGAACGCAAGCTGATCGACCTCGACGTGTGGACGCCGCCGAGCGAGCGGCGAGCGGTCCGCAGGGCCGTGGGGCAGAGTTTCAGGGACTTCGCCGACGAGTGGCTGGCCAGCCGCAAGACGGCCAAGGGCGAGCCGCTCAAAGCGCGGACGGTCGCCGATTACCGGCGCTACCTCGACGGACACATCCTCCCGACGCTGGGGAGCCTGCCGCTGCGGCAGCTCACCCCGACCCGGGTTCAGGAGTGGTACGACGACCTTGACGCCGAGACGCCCACCCAGCGCGCGCACGTCTACCAGCTGCTGCGGGCGATCACCACGACCGCCACCGATAAGAAGCTGATTCCGACCAACCCGTGCAAGATCCCGGGCGCCGGGCGCGCCCAGCGGGCCAGGAAGATCACGCCGGCGACCCCTGCCGAGCTGGCTGCGATCGCCGCGAACATGCCCAAGCGGCTCCAGCTGGCCGTCCTGTTGGGCGGCTGGTGCGCACTTCGGTACGGCGAGATCGCCGAACTCCGACGTCGAGACATCGACCTGAAGCGGGGGACCATCACCGTGGCCCGCGGCGTGACCTGGCCCAGCGTCCGGGATCCGGAGACCGGCAAGCTGGTCTCCAAGGCCGTCGTGGGGACTCCCAAGAGTGAGGCCGGCCTTCGCGAGGTGCATATTCCGCCGCACATCCTCCCGGCTGTGGAGGCACATCTGGCCGAGCACACCGACCGCGGCCGGGACGCGATGCTGTTCGCCTCGTCCACCGGAAACCACATCCACCCGCGCGCGTTCGGCTGGCAGTACCACCAGGCAAGGGTGAAGGCCGGACGGCCCGACCTGCGATTCCACGACCTGCGCCACACCGGCGCCGTCCTGGCTGCCCAGACCGGCGCCACCCTCGCCGAACTCATGGGCAGGCTCGGCCACTCGACATCCAGCGCCGCCATGCGCTACCAGCACGCGGCAGCCGACCGCGACAAGGCGATCGCTGAGGCGCTGTCGAGACTGGCGGAAGCCTGACCGACTCTTCATCCGGCATAGAAGGCCGGCTCGTCCCTTCAACCGCTTCCAAGCGCTTCGCCGTCCCACTCGGCTAGGGACCAGGTTCTTCCCCTGAGCCGCGGCGTCCGTGTCTACGCCGAAGGCGTGGCCGCCGATGCTCTTGGCGCGTACGCGAGCGTGGTGGACGCGCCTGAGCAGGCCGACGTCGCGATCCTGCGGCTGAAAGCGCCCTACGAGCCGCGAAACAACGGGTTCGAGGCGTTCTTCCACGCGGGATCCCTCGAATTCACGGCGGAGCAGCTTGAGCGGATCGGGACGATCGTCGCCGCCGCGCCAACAGTGATCGACCCTACCTGGAGCGACCCGCCGTGCTCGGTGGGCTTGATAAGTCCGCGGCCGCCGTCATCGCCAACTACGGCGCGCCTGCGATGCGGCGGTGCTCCGGGTGCTATTCGGCGAGCGCGAGCCGCTCGGCTCGCTGCCCTTCGATCTGCCCGGATCCATGGACGCGGTGATCGCCAGCCGCAGCGACGTTCCGTTCGACACGGCCGAGCCCACCTTCCGGTTCGGCCACGCCCTGCGCTACTGATTTCTTGTCAAGGGGGTATGGCGTGGTGGCGTCCTCCGTGGTCGGGGGGACGCCGCCGCTGTTGTTCACGGGGCTGGTGGCCTGTCGGCGTGGTCGTCGACGCGGTGGTCAGACTGATATGCGGGTTGGATACCGCCTGACGGGTTGTTCGGCTGGGGCGTTGCCGCTGGTCTGAGGTCGAAACCCCGGTTGTGGGGTTCGCAGTAGAAGCGCGGGTCACTCCGATACGCGTGCCCTTCCGGCGTTCGCGAACGTTTGTGTTCCCGGCTACATGGTGGCCAGGGCCCAGCACCAGCCGGCCAGCTCGCGGGCGATCGCGACGTTGGCGGCCGTTTGTGGCGGGCGTCGAAGTGGAGCCAAACGCTGGTGGAGGCGTTTGTTGCCTGCGTGCTGCGGTGAAGATGACGTCTTCGAAGCAGGTGTCGAACGCGGCCTGGGTGCCGTATTGGTCGAACCGGATGCCACGCAGCCACCGCTGGTGGTCAGGGGTCCAGGCGGGTCCGCCGTTGTACACGTGCCCGTGCCGGATCAGCAGCTTCCCGAGCCGAGGCACTCATCGGACGGCTCGGTCTGTCGGTGAGCGGCGTGCCTTGCGCTGCACGAGCTTCCGATGGCCGCTCCGGCGCTCCTCCGAGACCGGCCAGTGGGGCCTGCCGAACCTGGGCACGGCGACCACAGCCGTGACGACCGGTCCGATCCGCCCGGTTGCCGCTCCTGCCTCCTCAGCTAGGGACGGGTTCGAGCGTCGTGGTGAGACCGTGCTGCTGGGCGGATCCGAGGGAGCGCAGGAGCGGCCGGTAGTGCGCTGACACGGCCTCTCGATAGGCGTCCAGGTTCCCGCTCAGCGCGGCGCTCAGCATGGCTCGGTGCGCCAGCGCGGTGTCGACCGCGTCACGCGTACTGGGGACGCCGAGGCGTGGGGCCACGATCGTATGCACGTCCCAGAAGGCGGCGACGAGCTGGCCGTAGAGTTCGTTGCCGAGCCGCGCAGCCAGCGACAGGTGGAAGGCCCGATCGGCGGCGGCGAACAACTCGTTCCGCTCGGCGGCAGACGTCATCTCGTCGCACAGTGAGGTGAGTTCGGGTTCGTTGCCTCCGGCGAGACGTTCGACCACTCCTGGCGCGAGGGCGAGGTCGAGGGCAACGCGCACTTCGACGACCTGCCGCAGGACCTCGAAGTCGTCTCTACGAGGCGGCCCGGATCGACGGCGCCAACGGCTGGCAGATCACCACGAAGATCAAGATCCCGTTGATTCGAGGCGCCGCGTTGCTGGCGGTCCTGCTGTCGATCATCGGCACGATCCAGCTGTTCAACGAACCGGCGGTGATGCGCACCATTGCGTCCTGGATGGGCCACGACTAAACCCCGATGATGATGGCCTACAACACCATGATGGGAGCGATCACTCCGAGCGGCGCCGGGCCGGCGTCGGCCATTTCGATCCTGATGGCGCTGGTGGCCGGTGTCCTCGCCGTCCTCTACGCCCTCGTCCAGCGAAAGGCGGACTGAGCACCGTGGCCAAGCCAACTCTCGCCACCACTCCCCGCGGTCAGGAGTTCCGTCCCTCGGTGGGAGGGCTGCCGCCCCGGGCCTACGCACCGTCCACCATGGCCCGGAACCTCACGCTGATCCTGCTCGTCGCGGTCGGGGTCTACTTCCTGATGCCGATCATGTGGATGATCATCGCCTCATCCAAGTCGAACCGGGACCTGCTCGCCACCTTCGGGTTCTGGTTCGCCGAGTTGAACTGGGACGCCAACTGGACGTCCCTGATGAGCTGGACCCAGAACCTCTTCCCGCGCTGGGTACTGAACTCGATGTTCTACTCCACGGTGGCGGCCGCCGTCGGCACCCTGATCTCGGTGGCCTGCGGCTACGCGATCGCCAAGTTCGCCTTCCCGGGCCGTCGTGCGCTGCTGGTGGTCATCATGACCGGCCTGCTTATGCCGATCGCGCTGCTGACCGTACCGCTGTACCTCGTCTTCCACTCCCTGGGCCTGGTGAACACCGTCTGGGCAATCCTGATCCCGTCGCTGGTCAGCCCCTTCGGGGTCTTCCTGGGCAATGTGTACGCCGACTCATCGGTACCCACCGAGATGATCGAAGCCGCCCGGATCGACGGGGCGGGCGAGTTCCGGATCTTCTTCACGATGGTGCTGCGGCTGCTGGCGCCGGCGATGGTGACGATCTTCCTGTTCATCTTCGTGGCCACCTGGAACAACTTCCTGTTGCCCCTGCTGATGATCTCCTCCCCGGAACTCAAGCCGGTCACCCTCGGCCTGTACGGGATGATGAGCTACTTCAGCCCCGACAAGGGCGCAGTCATGCTGGGTGCGCTGCTGGGCGTCGTTCCGCTGGTGCTGCTGTTCCTCTTCCTGCAGCGGTACTGGCAGTCGGGACTGGCCGCCGGCGCAGTGAAGGGGTGATCCGTCGCCGCTTCGTGGGCTTTGGGTATCCGTGAAGGAGATGGTTGATGACTGAGCGGCGCCTTCCACAGACTGGCCGCCGTGGACGAGATCGCCTGGTCGGCGGTACCGGGAACTACGGGACCCAGTTCGCCGGAGTTCCGCGAGTGCGTTGCCGGGTGGTCGCAGACCCAGGACGACCTCTTCACTGCGCTCAGGGTCGACGCCGTTGGCGTAGCTGATCAGCGGCGGGTGAGCAGGTCGTTGACCGTGAGCCAATCCTCGATCGCTGCTGTCGCGTCCGCCACGGCCTCTCCCTGGACGGCGAGGCCGTCCCGGACGACGCTGTCCGGCAGCGCGTTGCGGTAGTCCTCGTCGATCCCGCTCATACCGCTGACGGCGTAGGTGACGAACGGGAGGACCGTCTTGTCCTTGAGGTCGACGCTCTCGATGAAGGTGGACATGATCATCGGGGCGCGGCTGCCCCAGACGGGGCTGCCGATCAGCACGGTGTCGTAGCCGCTGAGGTCGGGGAGCGGGTTGGCCATCGCCGGGCGGGCGTTGGCTTGCCGCTCCTGGGTGTTCCGGGTGACGGTGGGGTCGTAGGCCTCAGGGTAGGGGTCGGCGGCCTCGATCTCATAGACCTCGCAGTCGATCCGGTCGGCGATCAGGCCGGCGAGGGCAGCGGTGTTGCCGATGTCGAGGTTGCGGCGATCGCCGTAGTAGTAGTTCTCGCCGGCTCGGGAGAAGTAGACCAGCAGCGTGCGTCCCGCGCCGTTGGCTGGCGCGTCGGGGCTGGGTGGCGGCGCGGTGGGCGCGCCCGGTTGGGGCTCTGGTCCGGTGACGCAGGCGGCCTTCAGGGCGTCTTCGACGAGTTCGGTGCGCATGTGGTCGGCGATCGCCCAGCCGGCGAGTTTCCGGGAGAAGCAGTCGATCACGGTGGCCAGGTACAGGTTGCGGCCCTCGGGCAGCGGCAGGCAGGTAATGTCACCGACGTAGCGCTGGTTCGGCGCCTGGGCGGTGAAGTCGCGCTTGAGCAGGTCGGGATACTTCTGGTCGGCCGGCTCGGGCAGCGTGGTCCGGACCCGGCGGCGCAGCCGGATCCCGGCCAGATCGTGGGCCTTCATCACCCGGGCGACCCGCTTGTGGTTCACCCGCTCGCCGTCCGGGACGCCGTCGTTGAGTTCAGCGGTCACCCTGGGTGCCCCACCTGCCCCACTGCGCATGAGCAAGCCGTCAACCCAACCCGTGTTCGAGGTCCGAGGTGTGTTGCTCAACCGAGGCTCCGCAACTGTTGTCGCCCTGGTCGAGGACGCCTACCCCAGGCCGCGGAAACCGAACCGGAAGGTCAGCTCGTGCGCAACGGGCAGCCGATACTCCGGATGCGGCCGGGAGCCCCAGGAGTCGTCGCCGGCCACGCCGCGCCGCATCAGGGCCGGGCGCAACACTGTCCGGTGGATCGGCGGCAGTTCGTTCGGGTGCAGCGCGTTCTCAATCTCGAACGGCGTCCACGGCAGCGCCGAGAACTCCATCCCACCCACGCAATCGAACCGTAGCCCCGCGCCGTCGTCAGCAGTCACCTCGGCCCATCGGACACCGGTGTGGTTGCCCGCCTCCTGCGGACGGACGTAGGGGGTCAGCTGGTCGGCGACCTCGCCCGAGTACACCCCCAGCCGGGCCCCCCGGCGTCGGTCGACGTAGCTCTCTTCCGGTCCCTCGCCGTACCAGCGCAGGTGGTGCAGGTCGGCGTCGGTGGCGAGCAGCAGGCCGAACTCGGGCAACTCGGGTAGACCCTCCCCGGGGCGAACGGTCATCGTCACCCCGACGTGGCCCTCTGCGTCCACCACGTAGGCGAGTTCGCATTCGCTGGACGGGATCGTGGGCAGTGCGTAGGTGAAGCGCGCCTCGACGCTGCCGCCGACGACGCGCACCTTCGGGTCGCCCATCGTCGGCTTCGGGTAGCGGCTGGCCTGCAGCCACTGGCCGTCCGTGAACGGGGCACCCCAGCCGCGCTCGTTCGAGGTGGGCGCGTGCCAGAAGTTCGGCTGCGGGATGCCCCGCAGCAACTCCCGGCCACTCTCGGGCGTCCCCCCGTAGCGGTAGGAGACCAGGCCGCCGTACAGCCGCGAGAACAGCGCGCTGAAGTGGGTTCCGCGGACTCCCACGTTGTGGATTCCCTCGACGAGTTCAGGTGCTCTGGGGGTCTCGACAAGCCCGACCAGCGGCGGGTGCTGGGCCGGTGGCTCGCTGAACACGGCCTGCTCGCTCGCGACGGTGTGACCGACAGGGGCCCAGATCGTGGCGGCGCGAAGCCGGAAGACGACATCAACGGTGACTTCCCCGGGGCCCAGGGGCAACCCGAACGGCAGCGCGTAGGTGCCGGTCACCCCGGGTGCGACGCCGGTCTCGATGACCTGCTCGTGCAGCACCTCGCCCTCGCGGGCCAGGGTGACCACACACTCGTACGCCGCAGAGGAGGTGAACAGCAACCGGTTCTCCACCTCGAAACCCTCGCGGGAGATCGCGATCCGGAACGGCTGGTAGACGTGCCGCACTTCCTGCAGGAACGGCTTGGGGGTGTGGTCGGCGAACAGGATGCCGTTGGCGCTGAAGTCGCCGTCGTGGGGTGCCTCGCCGCAGTCGCCGCCGTAGCCGAAGTACTGCCGTCCGTAGCGGTCGACGAGCCGGATCGCCTGGTCGGCGAAGTCCCAGATGAAGCCACCCTGGAACAGCGGCTCTCGGTAGGCGAGATCGAGGTATCTGTCCACGGCGCCGAACGAGTTGCCCATCGCGTGGGCGTACTCGCACAGGATGAACGGCTTGTCGCGGTGGGTCGCCAGGTAGGCCTCGACCTCGGCGGCGGGGGTGTACATCTGGCTGGTCACGTCGGTGGTCTGGGGGTAGCGGGGGTCCCAGTGGACTCCCTCGTAGTGCACGGGACGGCTGTCGTGCGCGCGGAACCAGTCGGCGACGGCGAGGATGTTCGTGCCCCCGAACGACTCGTTGCCGCACGACCACATCACGATGCTGGGGTGGTTCTTGTCGCGCTCGAGCATGTTGGCCGCGCGGTCCAGCAGTGCGGGTAGCCACTCCGGCTTGTCCCCGGGCACGGCGTCCTCCACCCCGATGCCCTGCCACCGGATCCGGTCCCACAGCCCGTGGCTCTCCAGGTTCATCTCGTCGATGACCATCAGCCCGTAGCGGTCGCACAGCTCGTAGAAGAACGAGTTGTTCGGGTAGTGACTGGTCCGGACGGCGTTGATGTTCGCCGCCTTCATGATCCTCAGGTCGGCCTCGGTCTGCTCGCGGGTCATCACCCGCCCCTGCAACCCGAACTCGTGCCGGTTCACCCCATTGAAGACCACCCGACGGCCGTTCAGCTTCAAGACGCCGTCCTCGATGCCGAACCGGCGGACGCCGACCGGTTGCGGAATGTGCTCGACCAACGCATCCGTGTCGTCGAACACCTCGACCACCAACTCGTACAGGTACGGGTCCTCGGTGCTCCACAGTCGCGGTGCGGGGATACGGACGGACCACTCGCCGTCCGCACCGCCGGTGAGGTCACCCACGCCTTCGATCCGGGCGCGGACGTTCCCCGGCCCTGCCAGCGAGACCCGCACGGACACCACGGCCTCAGCGAGGTCCCCCGGCACCGTGCAGCGCACCAGCAGATCCTCGACGTGGACAGAGGGCCGGCGGTACAGCACCACGTCGCGGAACAGGCCGGAGAAGCGGTAGAAGTCCTGGTCCTCGATCCAGGAGCCGGAGCTCCACTTGAACACCTGCGCGGCGAGGGTGTTCTCACCCTCGACCAGGGCGTCGGTGAGGTCGAACTCCGACGGGGTGAACGTGTCGGTGCCGTAGCCGATCCAGGTGCCATTGACCCAGACCGCGAGCGCGCTCTCCGCCCCCTTGAACGATACACTCAGCCGTTCCCCGTCGGTCAGCGGCCGGTCGAGGCTGAACGTCCGCACGTAGCTGGCGACCGGGTTGAAGCGCTGCGGCACCCGGCCCGGCTCGACCGACTCCAGCCCGTCCCAGGGGTACTGCACGTTGACGTATTGCGGACGGTCGTAGCCCTGCAACTGGATGTGCGCCGGAACGGGAATCTCGTCCCAGCCCGAGCAGTCGAAACCGACCGCCTCGAACCCTTCGACAGTCTCGGCAGGGTTCTGGGCGTAGTGGAACTTCCACGTCCCGTTCAGGCACTGCTCGAAAGAGCTCGCCCCCGCCGCCGCCTCGGCGGCGTCGGCGAACCAGCGGTGGTCGGAATGGGCTCCCAGGCGGTTGTCCGACACGTAGGTCGGGTCGGACAACCGGCTGACGTCGAAACTCACTTGATCGCTCCCGTCATGCCCTCGGCGAAGCTGCGCTGCAGGATCAGGAAGATCACCATCGTCGGCAGCGAGGCCAGCAGCACCGCGAGCATCAGTACTCCGTAGTCGGTCACGTAGCCCGCGCGCAGGTTGGAGATGAGCATGGGCATGGTCTGGTAGGTGTTGTTGACGATGATGACTTTCGGCCACAGGAAGTTGTTCCAGGCCGCCATGAAGGTGATCACCGCCGCAGCCGCGTAGGTGGAACGCATGGTGGGCACGTAGATCCGGGCGAAAATGTTCAGCTCGCTGAGACCATCGATGCGGGCAGCCTCGACGATCTCGTGCGGAAAGGAACGGGAGGACTGCCGGAACAACATCACCAGGAACGGCGTGGCGATCGCCGGCAGAATGACCGCGAACGAGGAGTTGATCATCCCGAACTGGGCGAACAGCTGGAACAGCGGAATCATGGTCGCCGCGAACGGGATCATCATCGCCAGCAGCAGCACGTTCATCAGCCGGTCCTTGCCGCGGGAGTGGAACACCTCGAAGCCGTAGCCGGCGATCGAGCAGACCAGCAGCGCCAAGACGGTGGTGCCCACGGCCTGGATCGTCGAGAACCACATGGCCGAGGCAACGTCCTGCTGACCGACCAGCGCGGTGAAGTTCGCCACCAGGTTGGCGCCCGGCAGCATTCGTGAGCCGAGCACGTCCTGGCTGGTGTTGGTGGCCGAGACGACCATGAAGTACAGCGGACCCACCGACAGCAGGGCGCAGATGGCGAGGAAGAGGTAGCCGGGCACCCGGCGCAGCTTCTTAGTCACGCTTGTCACCAACCTTCATCTGGATCGCGGCCAGGATCGCCACCATGATCAGGATCACGTAGGACAGGGCGGCGCCATAGCCGAAGTTCGGGTTCTTCTGGAACGACAACTCGAACAGGTAGTGCGACATCGACATGGTCGTGTACGCGGGCCCACCCTGGGTGAGGTTCCAGGACTCGTCGAACAGCTGGATGGTGCCGTTCGTGGACAGGATCGCGGTGAGCAGGATCATCGGCCGCAGTTGGGGGACGGTGACGTACCAGAAGGTCTTGAACGGCCCCGCACCGTCGATCTTGGCGGCCTCGAGGGTGGAGTAGTCGAGGTTCTGCATCGCGGCGAGATAGAAGACCATGTTGTAGCCGGTCCATCGCCACAGCAGGCCGAGGATGATCACGATCCTGGCGGTGCCGGTCTGGCCCAGCCAGTTGATCGGCGAGTCGATGAAGTGCAGGCCCATCAGCATGTCGTTGACCAGGCCGTCGGTGGCGAAGATCGTCCGGAACACCAAGGAGTAGGAGACCAGGCCGACCGCGCAGGGCAGGAAGATCGCGGTCCGCCACAGCCCCTTGAAACGCAGGTTACGGTCGTTCAGCAGGTTGGCCAGGATCAACGCGATCACGAGCATGATCGGCACCTGGATGATCAGGTACACGAAGGTGTTCTGGACGGTGAGCTTGAAAATGTCGTCCTGCAAGAGGCGCTGGTAGTTGTACCAGAGCGGGTCGGCGAAGTTCAGCCGGGTGCCGCGCCCGGTCTTCAGCGACAGGATGAACGCCTGCGCCATCGGGTAGAAGCTCATCGCGCCGATCAGCAGGGCGGCGGGGAGCAGGAACACCCAGCCGGTCAGGTTGCGGCGTTCTTCGACGCCATGGCGGCGTCTGCCCCGGCGTGGGGTCGCTTCGTTGTCTCGGGCGGTTCCGGACGCACCTCCGGAACCCGTTGCGGTTGCCAATGTCGACACCGGGTGTCTCACTTCCTTGTGGGGGACGGGAGTCGGTGGGTGGGGGCCGGTCGTGCACCCCCACCCACCTGGACAGACGAACGACTACTTCATCGCGAATTCGACGGTCTTCTGGGCCTCGTCGAGGGCCGCAGCCGGGTCGGTGCCGTTGATGATCTTCGTGACGGCGGCGCTCACCGCATCCCGGCCCTCATAGTAGTAGACGCCGGTGTTATTCTTGGGCACCTGCTTGGAGAACTCGATCACCTTCTGGAAGACCGGCTGGCCGCCGAAGAACTCCTGCGGCTCGGCGTAGACCGAGCTGTCGGCCATCGGCAGCCAGTTCGCCACCGCACCCGAGGATGGCAGGATCGTGTCGAAGAGCTGCTTGGAGCCGGCGAACGTCTTGGCCAGGAAGTCGGAGGCCAGTTCGTAGTTGGCGTTCGAGCTGATCGCCCAGGACGAACCGCCGTTGGCGGAGTAGTTGGTTGCGCCGGTGACGCCGTCCAGCTTGGGCAGGTTGGTGATCGCCCACTTCCCGGACTGGTCCTTGGCGGTCTGCACCGAGCCCAGAATCCACACGCCGTTGAGGGTGCCCGCCACGTTGCCGTTCACGAACGAGCCCACGTACTCGTCCCAGGAGTTGACCTCGGTCAGCACGCCGGAGCTCACCAACTCCTTGTAGGTGTCGATCGACTTGAGCAGCGCCTGGTTACCGCTAATCGTCGGGTTGCCGTTCTCGTCGAACAGGCTGGCGCCGGCGCTCTGCAGCATCATCATGGCCATGTCACCCGAGCCGGACGTGGTCGACAACAACGGCTTCTTCGTCTTCTCCTTCACCACCTTGGCCTTGGCGATGAAATCGCTCCAGGTGATGTTCGTGAAGTCGTCAGCGGTGAACCCGGCCTCCTTGAGCACGTCGGTGCGCAGCGCCAGGACCGCGGTGCCGTTGTCGAACGGCAGGCCGTAGTTCTTGTTGTCGACGGTGGAGTAGGCCGTGACGCCTGCGGGGAACTGGCTGAAGTCGACCGAGGACTTCGAGAAGTCGCTGAACATCTCGGGGTAGTTGATGACGTTCTTCTGGAAGGCGTTGTTCTGCATCAGGAAGATGTCCGGAAGCTCCTTGGTCTCCCTGGACTGCGCCAGCGTCGTCAGCTTGGTCTGGACGTCGTCCCAAGACGTCTCGACGACGTTGATCTTCACGTCCGGGTTGTCCTTGTTGTAGATCTTCGCCGCCTCGTTCATCGCATAGATGTTGAAGGCGGGATCCCAGCACCACACCGTCACAGTGCCGCTCTTGGGGCCGCTGGCGGCGGCGCTCGTGGTGGTGGGGGCGGGTGCCGTGGCGCCGCCGCCGCAGGCCGCCAGCGCGATGCTCAGTGGCAGAGCCAGTGCCAGCGAGGCGAACTTTTGTAGCTTGTTCATTCGTGGTGACTTTCTCGTGGTTGCACCGAGGCGCGGGTCGATGCGGTCCCGAGGGGCTCCCTCGCCCCCACCTGGTTCGGACGGGCTCCGAATGTTTACGTAAACCTAACAGGATCTGCGCCTGGTGTCACTGCGCCTGAGGTAACAATCTCATAACGAAGGGCCGATCTGCAGCAGGGATGTTGACGTTGCCGGATGACGGCTAAGGGGCGCTATCATGCGGGGATGCCCACTACGACCAGCCGGGGACGCCGCAAGACCGGGCCGACGATCGAGGACGTCGCACGCCTCGCCGGGGTGTCGGCGCAGACCGTGTCCAGGGTGTCGACGGGAGCCGAGAGGGTCAGTGAGGCCACCCGGGTCAAGGTGCTCACAGCGATGGACCAGCTCGGCTACTCACCCAACAGAGCGGCGCGCGCCCTGCGCAACGGGGTCTTCGGCACGATCGGCCTGGTCGCGAGCAAGTTCGGACGCACGGGCGAGACCCTGATTACCGAAGCCGTCGTCGATGCGGCGGAAGCCAGTGAGCGATCAGTCACTCTGATCCAGGTGCGCCCGTCCGATCCGGAACAGTGGCAGTACGCATCGCACCGGATCTCGCAGCAGGCCATCGACGGACTGGTCATCATCCGTGCCGAGAATGCAGACCCCGAGTCACTGGCACTTCCCACCGGGCTTGCGATCGCGGTATCCGATTCCCGCCTGGTCGGCTACTACCCCTCGGTCGTCGCCGACCAGGTGCAGGGCACCCAGGACGCCGTCCGACACCTGCTCGACCTGGGGCACCGGACCGTCCACCACCTTGCCGGTCCGTCCGAATCCGGGGCGGCGCTGGTACGGACCAGTTCCTGGCAACAGGTACTCGAGCAGGCGAGAATCCGTCCACCCCAACTGTGGCAGGGAGACTGGAGCGCCGGTTCGGGCTACCGGACGGGCCAGCAGATCGCCCTCGACCAATCGGTCACAGCGGTCTACTGCGCAAACGACGAAATGGCGTTCGGGCTCATTCGCGCGCTCCAGGAGGCGGGCCGTCGGGTGCCAGAGGACGTCTCCGTCGTCGGCTTCGACGGAATCGAGCTGAGTGAGTTCTCCTCGCCTCCGCTCACCACCGTGAAGCAGGACTTCCACCAGATCGGGCAGGAACTGGTGCGGCTGCTGCTGGAGCAGTTGCGCTCCCCGGCAGCACGAACCGGTGGACGTGTCCTGATTCCCACGGAACTGATCGTCCGGGGCACCACCGCACCGCCACCGGTGCGCTGATGTGACCACGGCGCACGGCTACTCCGGCCGCCCTGCTGTCGAGGGCCGTCGATCGGTGGTCACGGTGACGAGGACTTCCTGGACGCGGTCGACGTCCGGGCTCCGGGTGTTCCAGATGACCTCCAGCGGCATGCGCAATGGCGGTGCCAGTGGAAGGCTTGTGGTGAGGTCTCCTCCCCACCCTCCCCGGCCGGAAATGACCCACGGATCAGTCAGGAGGGCCAGTTTCAAACGTCGCCGACAAACCGCGCTATACCGGCCGGCAAACCCCACAGCCACCACTCAGCGAAGCCCGGTCACGCGCACAGCGACGAACGATGGAGTGGGTGCCATGAACGCACCAGTCAACGATCAGTCCACCTCCCGACCGTTCGGGTCGCCGGCTCTCGACCGCCGTACGCTGCTCGGTATCGGCGGTGCTGTCGGACTTGCCGCCCTTGTCGGCTGTTCGGCGGCCGCCACCGCCGACAGCGCCTCGTCCGGCATGTCCGGCAGTGCCGCGTCCGGCGACACCGAACTCAGCGCCGGCACCTACACCGCGACGTTCGGCTCCTCCGGCGGCGGAGGTGGACCCGGTGGCGACTCCGGCGGCAGCCAGGAGCTCAGCGGCGCCTACCTCGTCAACGGCATCGCCGCGACGATCGACGGGGGCACATGGGCGAGCACCACCGCGGACCAGAACGTGTTCTTGGTTGTCAACGGCGGTTCGCTGACGATCACCAACGCGACGATCACGAAGTCGGGCGACAGCTCGAACGAGGAGGCCTGCAACTTCTACGGGCTGAACTCGGCGATCCTGGTGGTGGACGACGGGTCGTCCGCGACGCTCACCGACTGCACGATCACCACGGACGCGGACGGTGCGAACGCGGTCTTCGCCGCAGCCTCGGGCGTGATCGCCATCGACGGGATCACGATCCGCACCAGCAAGGACTCCTCCCGCGGACTCGACGCCACCTACACCGGCACCGTCACCGCGAAGGACGTGGACATCACCACCGCCGGCGCCCACTGCGCATGCCTCGCGACCGACCGCGGCAACGGCACGATCACGGTCACCGGCGAAAGCAAGCTCGCCAGCTCGGGCGACGGCTCGCCGCTGGTCTACAGCACCGGCGACATCTCGGTCACCGGGGCCACCGGTGCGGCCACGGGCGCCCAGACGATGGTGATCGAGGGGAAGAACAAGATCACCGTGGACAGCTGCACGTTCAGCACGTCCGGGACCACCGGGATGATGGTCTACCAGTCGTTCTCTGGGGATGCGGCGGACTCCGATGCGACGGCCGAGAAGGCGTCCCTGGTGATCAGGGATTCGACGATCACCTCGACCACGGCGAAGCCGATGATCTACGTGACCAACACCACCTGCCAGATCGAGGTGACGTCGTCGAAGCTCACGCACACGGCGTCGACCCCGCTGCTGTCCCTCGCCGAGGACCGCTGGGGGACGTCCGGTTCGAACGGCGGCCATGCGGTGGTGACCTTGACCGACTGCACGGTCACGGGTTCCCTCGAGGCGGGCGCGAGCAGCTCCGCGACGGTCACCCTGATGGCCAGCCGCCTCACCGGTGGCACCTCAGGAGACGTGGAGGTCACCAAGGACACCTCGTCCACCTGGAGCCACTGACCTGACGATCCCTGAGCCTGACGAAGGCCCCGGGTTCCGCGACCCGACTCCCACTCTGCAGCGCGCTTGGCTGTCGCCACGCGACGGGCGCTCGGGGGTCACCCCCGCGACCGTCATGTCGTCTCACCACGAGGCACGGGCCGGCCGAAATCCAAACGGCGCAAAAGTAGCGGCGCCGTTCCTGAGGACGGCCCATCGCCGCAGACCCGACCTGAATCGAGGCCGGGCCTGCGTTCGTTCTGGAGTGTGCGGCGTCGGTCTTCGCCCTTGGGCGGTTCGGGCAAGGACCAGACCCGGCAGAAGCTGCGGCCCTGTCTGGTGATCGGCTCCATGCAAGGCGTGCATCATCGTGACCGACGATTTGGTTCCCCGCGACGCTGACCCTGCCCCCGGCCCTTTTCCGGCCAGAACCCGCGGAGGATTGAAGCTCGCAGATCCGGACCATGCCTGTGTCTCCTCCTTGTTCTCAAAGCGCACGCAATGTACCATTGCATGGTGGCCATGACCGGGATGGGCATTGTGCGGGCGGCGGGAGCCGCTGGTTACATGCGCTACCTGGCTGAGTGCGGCCACTCCCGGGCCGATGAGTACCTCTCCGAGCACGGGCACGCGCTGATCACCTGGCGCGGGATCGGCGCCGACGGGCAGCTGGTGGAACGCCAGCTCGATGCCGAGCAGTTCGCCCGATTCCTCGACGGCTTCGACCCCGACACCGGCGAGTCACGGTGGGCGCAGCGGGTCAAGCCCGACCACGTTGCGGCGGTCGACTTCATCGTGAACGGGCCCAAGGAATGGAGCATCCTGGCGGTACTCGGCCTGGGGGTGCGGGCCGCGTTGCTGCGGGGCCAGGAGAACGCCGAGAGGGCGGTGCTGCGCTACCTGTGGGACAACGGCACGGTGCAGGTCAAACTGGGTGGGCGGGTGGTGC
>Ga0116181_1001555_pt1 | contig 19705 bp, 14 predicted proteins | sample AD_UKC075_MetaG_FD_89752 | JGI IMG/M metagenome (GOLD analysis project Ga0116181, IMG submission 89752) | Active sludge microbial communities of municipal wastewater-treating anaerobic digesters from USA - AD_UKC075_MetaG | ecosystem: Engineered > Bioreactor > Anaerobic > Digestate | place: USA...
CGGCACCGGGCGCCACCGGCAGCGGCGGGGCCGCGCTCAGCGGCGCGATGGGTCGCTGAGGCGGTGACGCTGCCGACCATGCTGTCCTGGCTGGGTTTCGAACGCCGCGTGGCGCTGCGCTTCCTGCGCGAAGGCCGCATGCAGAGCCTGCTGATCATCGTCGGCGTGGCTGCGGGCGTGGCGGTGGTGGCCTACATCTCGGCCCTGGTCAGCGGCCTGCAGGCCAACACGCTGGAGAAGACCCTGGGCGCGCAGCCGCATGTCACGCTGAGCCCGCCCGACGAGGTGGTGGCCGCGGCGGCCGCGCCGGCATCGGGCGCACAACTGCTGCAGGTGCAGCCGCGCGCCCAGCGCCCGCGCTCGGTGGCCAACTGGCAGGCCCTGCTGCCGCTGCTGGAGGCCGCGCCGGGCGTGGCTGCCGTCTCGCCGATGGTGGCCGGCGCCGGCCTGGCCCAGCGCGGCGAGGCGACGAAATCCATCGCCCTGGTCGGTGTCGAGATCGAGCGCTACGCCCGCATCGTCAACCTCAACAGCAAGCTGGTCGCCGGCACGCTGCGCCTCGGACCGGGCGAGGGCATCCTGGGCCGCGACCTCGCCGGCGACCTGGGCGTGCGCGTGGGCGACCGCGTCAACCTCGTCACCGGCACCGGCGCAGGTGCCGTCAGCGATGCGGTGCGCATCACCGCCCTGGTGGACCTGGGGGTGCGCGAGCTGAACCGCCGCACGGTGCTGGTGCCGCTGCGCGCCGCGCAAAGCCTGGTCGGCCTGCCCGGCGGCGCCACCAACATCGACCTGGCGCTGGACGACGTCTGGCAGGCGCCGGGCCTGGCCAAGTCGCTGGCGCAGCGCTGGCCGTACAAGGTGGAGAGCTGGCAGGACACGAATGCGCCGCTGGTGTCGGCGCTGAACGCGCAGTCGATCAGCACCGGCCTGATCCGCGCCGTGGTGATGGTGGTGGTGGTGCTGGGCATCGCCAGCGTGCTGGTGGTCAGCGTGGTGCAGAAGCGGCGCGAGATCGGCATCCTGCGGGCGATGGGCACGACGCGCGGCCAGGTGCTGCGCATCTTCCTGCTGCAGGGCGCGGTGGTCGGCGCGCTGGGCTCGGCCCTGGGCGTGGGGCTGGCCGTGGGCCTGATCTGGGCCTTCACCCACTTCGTCAAGGGCAGCGACGGCCTGCCGCTGTTCATCATCACGCTGCACCCGAAAATGGCGCTGCAGATCGCCGCCATCGCCACCGTCTGCGGCGTGGTCGCGGCGGTCGCGCCGGCGCGGCGCGCAGCCGCCCTGGACCCCGCGCAGGCCATTCGCCTATGAGTGCGCCACCGCTGCTGGAACTGGCCGACCTGCGCAAGCGCTACAACGTCGGCCGCCCGAACGAGGCCGAGGTGCTGCGCGGCCTGTCGCTGACGCTGGCCGCGGGTGAATTCGCCGCGCTGATCGGGCCGTCGGGCTCGGGCAAGAGCACGCTGCTGAACATCATCGGCCTGCTGGAGCCGCTGACCACCGGCAGCTACCGCCTGCAGGGCGACGAGGTGGCTGGGCTGGACGACGCCGCGCTGACCCTGCGCCGGCGCCGCACGCTGGGCTTCGTGTTCCAGTTCCACCACCTGTTGCCGGCCTTCAGCGCGCTGGAGAACGTGACCCTGCCGGCGCTGATGCGCGACGGCACGGTCAGCGCCGCCGAGCGCGACCGGGCGCTGGCGATGCTGCGCGCCGTCGGCCTGGAAGCCGCCGCCGCCAAGCGGCCGGGCGAGCTGTCGGGTGGCATGCAGCAGCGCGTGGCCATCGCCCGCGCCCTGGTCGGTGCGCCGCCGCTGGTGCTGGCCGACGAGCCCACCGGCAACCTGGACACCGCGGCGTCCGACGAGGTGTTCCGCCTGATGCGGCGCATGCACCGCGAGCTGGGCACTGCCTTCCTGATCGTCACCCACGACCCGCGCCTGGCCGCGCGCTGCGACCGGGTGATCGAGCTGGTCGACGGGCGCATTGCCCGGGACGAGCGCCAGGTTGCCGCGGCCACGGACAATCCGGCGCCATGAAGATCCTGAGCGTCAACACCGCCCGCGCCGCCAAGCGGCTGATCCAGGGCCGCCCCGTGTCCACCGCCATCGGCAAGCAGCCGGTGGAAGGCCCGGTGGGCGTCTTCGCCCTGGGGCTGGAAGGCGACGAGCAGGCCGACCAGAGCGTGCACGGCGGCCAGAGCAAGGCGGTCTACCTGTACCCGGTGCAGCACCTCGCGTTCTGGCAGACGGTGCGTGCCCAGGCCGGCGTGGCAGCGGCCGATGCGCCGATCGCGCCGGGCCTGTTCGGCGAGAACCTCACCGTCGACGGCATCGACGAAGCGCAGCTGTGGATCGGCGACATGCTGCGCGGCCCGGGCTGCACCCTGGTCGTCAGCGAGCCGCGCAACCCCTGCTACAAGTTCAACGCGGTGATGGGCTTTCCGCAGGCCAGCAGCCTGATGAACCAGAGCGGCTACTGCGGCGCCTACCTGGCGGTGCTGCACCCGGGGCTGGTGCAGGCGGGCGAGGAATTCACGCTGGAACCCGGCCCGCGCGAGGTCAATCTGCGCGAGCTGTTCCTGGCCAAGCACCAGCGCGGCGGGCGGCGCAGCTTCACCTGAGCTGGCCGGCGCGGGCCAGCCGCGCCGCCTCCAGCCGCCACAGCGGCGCGGTCAGCACCAGCACCGCGGCATAACGCACGACGTGGAAGGCCGTGACCACGGGCACGCCCAGGCCCAGCACGCTGGCGGTGATCGCCATCTCGGCCATGCCGCCGGGTGAAGTGGCCAGCAGGGCGGTGGCCGGATGCAGGCCCCAGCCCCAGGCCAGCAGCGCGGCAAAGCCGGCCGACAGCAGGATCATGCCCAGCGTGCCCAGCGCCACCGCGCCCAGCCAGCGCGGCGCCGCGCGCACCGAGGCCGGGGTGAAGCGCACGCCCAGCATCACCGCGATGGACAGCTGCGCGGCACTCGCCATCGGCCGCGGCATGGCCGACCAGGCGACGCCGCTGCCGGTCAGCGCCATGCTGACCACCAGGGCGCCCAGCACCCAGGGGTTGGGCACCTTCAGCCGCCACATCACCGCGCCGCCTGCCGCGGTGGCGGCCAGCAGCGCGGCCAGGCCGCCGGGGTTCACCGTGCTGGTGGCCTTCACTGCCAGGTCCGCGCCGTGCACACCCAGCGCCTGGTAGGCGAACGGAATCAGCACCACCACGATCAGCACCCGCAGCGAATGGGCCGCGGCCACGCGGTCGACCTGCGCGTGGTTGCGCTCGGCCATCAGCGCCATCTCGGACGCGCCGCCGATGGCCGCGGCGAAGTAGGCCGACGCCGGCTGCAGCGAGCCGCCGGGCTCCAGCCGCAGCAGGAAGCGGTAGAAGCCGTGGCCCAGCAGCAGGGCCCAGACCACGCCCAGCGCGATGGCCGGCCCCAGGTTGACGAGCACCTGAACGACGGTGGGCGTGAAGTACAGGCCCAGCGTGGTGCCGATGATCCATTGCCCGGCGTTGCGCAGCGCCAGTGACGCGGCGGTCGGCAGCCCGCCGGCACTGGCGATGGCAGTCACCAGCAGCGGGCCGATCATCCACGGCAGCGGCCCGTGCAGGGCCTGGGCGATGGCGCCGGCAGCAGCAGCCAGCAGCAGGGTGCCGGCGATGCGTGCGCTGTGCCCGGCAGTCAGGCCGGGCCGGTTCAAGCCGCGGCGCTGTGCAGCGTCGGGTAGTCGGTGTAGCCCGCCGCGCCGCCGCCGTACAGCGTGGCCTGGTCGATGGCCTGCCAGGGCGCGTCGGCGCGCAGCCGGGCGCCCAGGTCGGGGTTGGCGATGAAGGGCTTGCCGAAGGCCACCGCGTCGGCCGCGCCGCTGGCCACGGTGTCCAGCGCCATCTGGCGGGTGTAGCCGTTGTTCAGCATCCAGGGCGTGGCGCCGGCGGCCGCGCGCAGCGCGGCGTAGTCGAAAGCGGGCACGCCCTTGGCCGTCAGGTCGCGCGCGCCGCCGGTCTGGCCTTCGATGATGTGCAGGAAGGCCAGCCCCATCGGTGCCAGCTGGCGCACCACGTGGCCGTAGAGGGCCGCCGGGTCGCTGTCCTGGCCGGCGTCGTTGACCGGCGTGATCGACGACAGCCGGATGCCCGTGCGCCCGCCGCCGATCTCGGCAGTGATCGCCTGCAGTACCTCGACCAGCAGCCGCGCCCGGTTGGCGATGCTGCCGCCGTAGGCGTCGGCGCGGTCGTTGATGCTGTCGCGCAGGAACTGCTCGATCAGGTAGCCGTTGGCGGCGTGCACCTCCACGCCGTCGAAGCCGGCATCGATGGCGTTGCGCGCCGCGCGGCGGTAGTCGTCGATGAGGCCGGGCAGCTCGTCCGTGCGCAGCATGCGCGGCGCCGAGCAATCGACGAAGCCGGCGCTGGTGAAGGTCTTGCCCTTGGCCGGGCGGCTGGTCGACGACACCGGCTGGGCGCCACCCGGCAGCAGGCTGCTGTGCGAGATGCGGCCCACATGCCAGAGCTGCACCACCACCTTGCCGCCCTCGGCGTGCACGGCGTCGGTGATGGGGCGCCAGGCCGCGACCTGCTCGGCGCTGTGGATGCCGGGCGTGTCCAGGTAGCCCTGGCCCATGGGGCTGACCTGGGTGGCCTCGGTGACGATCAGGCCGGCGCCGGTGGCCGGGTTGGCGCGCTGGCGGTAGTACTCGCGCATCAGCGCATTGGGCAATTGGCCGGGCGCGCGGTTGCGCGTCAGCGGCGCCATCACGATGCGGTTGGCCAGGGCGATGTCGCCGAGCCGGATCGGGTCGAAGAGGGAGGTCATGACGCAAAGCGTAACTTTGACGGACGAAAGCCGTCTGTCACGCGCGTTCGCCAGGGTTGTGCGCCGCCACAATCGCCCCCCATGCATGCCGCTGTCTTGTCCATGTCGCCCGGGGGTTGCCCGTGAGCCTGGTTGAAGGCCTGGCCGACTACCTGGTCGGCGTGCAGGCTGGCTTCGACACCGAGGCCCTGCGCCCGCCGGCCACCGTCAGTGCCGAGCTGGCGCGGCTGAAGGCGCAGCCCCACGCGGTGCGCGCACTCACCCAGTGGTGCCTGTCCGGCGCCGTGCCGCGCCTGCGTCACCGCATGACCGTGGGCGCGCTGCGTGCGGCCAGCGGCGGCGACGCCGTGGCGCTGATGGGCTGGGCCGAGGCCTTCGCCCGCCAGATGGACGGCGGCATCCGCCTCGATGCCCTGCCCACCCGCGCCGCCGGCCTGGCCTGGCGCGTGCGCACCAAGCTCAACGATGCCCGGCCCTGGCGCGCCCGCCAGGCCGACGACCCCTGGGACGCCGGCTGGGCCCAGAGCACGCCGCAGGCGCTGCGCAGCCTGCAGGCCGATTGGATGCCGCGCCGGCCGACCCTGGTGCTGGCCGACGCGGCCGACCATGTGGCGCTGCGCCTGGCGCTGACGGCTTTGTGGCAACGCCACGCCCGCTTCCGCCACCCGGTGCGCTGGTTGTGGGTGGGCGGCGGCAACGACCTGCCTGCCGTGCCCGGCCAGTGGGTGGAGGTCTTCCAGCTGCTGCCGTCGGCCGGGCCGGGCTGAAGGACGGGTCGGCCCTCCGGTCACTGCGTGACCACCGCCCCGTGGGAGGTGCGCGCTTTCTTCGGAGCGGCCGTGCGAAAGCGCTTAGGCCGCCACCACTCGCCAGACGACGTCACCCACGTCGTCGGCCACCAGCAGGCCGCCGCCGGGCGCCAGCACCACGCCCACCGGCCGGCCGTAGGACACCGATTCGTCCGGCGCCAGGAAGCCGCCCAGGATGTCGCGCGGCGGCCCCGCCGGCCGGCCGTCGGCAAACGGCACAAACACCACCTTGTAGCCGCTGAGCACGCTGCGGTTCCACGAGCCGTGCTGGCCGATGGCCATGCCCTCGGGCCAGCCCGGAAAGGTGCCCGCCGGCATCCAGCACAGGCCCAGCGAGGCGGTGTGGCCGCCCAGCGCGTAGTCGGGCGTGATGGCGCGGGCCACCAGGGCCTGCGCCTCGGGCGATGCCTGCGGCACGCGGTCATCGACCGTGCGGCCCCAGTAGCAGTACGGCCAGCCGTAGAAGCCGCCGTCCTGCACCCGGGTCAGGTAGTCGGGCGGCGTCTCGTCGCCCAGGCCGTCACGTTCGTTCACGACGGTCCAGAGTTCACCCGTCGTCGGCTCCCAAGCCATGCCGACGGGATTGCGCAGGCCGGTCGCGAAGGGCCGAAGGGTCGGCTGGTCGGTGCCGCTGGCCAGGTCCAGCTCGACGATGCGGGCGCGGCCTTCCTCCTTGTCCAGGCCGGCATCGCCGATGTTGCTGAGCGAGCCGACGCCAACGTAGAGCTTGCTGCCGTCGGGGCTGGCCAGCAGGCTGCGCGTCCAATGGCCCAGGCGGCGGAACGTGCACAGCGGGCGTTCCGGCGCGTCGATGCGGGTGGCGCCGGGCGTGTACGGGTAGGCCACCACGCCGTCGGTGTTGCCCACGTAGAAGGTGTCGCCCACCAGGGCCATGCCGAAGGGCTGGCGCAGGTTCTCCAGCAGCGCGTGGCGCACCTCGGCCACGCCGTCGCCGTCGGCATCGCGCAGCAGGGTGATGCGGTTGGGGCTGGGGCCGATGGCGGCGGCGCGGCGCATGGTCGCCACCATCACCTGGTCGAACACCGACTGCGGCGGGCCGGGCTCGAACAGGGCCTCCGCCACGGTCACGTCGCCATTGGGCAGCACGTGCAGCCAGCGCGGGTGCTTCAGCCCGGTGGCGAAGGCGTTGACCTGCAGGCCCGGCGCGGCGCTGGGCCGCTGGCCCGGTGCCCAGCCCTGGGCGGTGGGCATCTTCAGCGTCGGCATCGCGCCCTGCGGCCTGCCGGCGGGAATCTCCGGCGCCGCGCCCACCGCCTGCGGCGGCACGTCGCCCTGCAGCCGGCGCCAGCGGATGGCGGCCTCGCCGACGGTGGCGGCCAGGCTGGCCAGCAGGTGGTCCTTGGTGTCGCCGGTGTCTCTGGACATGCGCGGGCTCCGTTCGGTGGCAAAGGTGGCGTCGATTCTCGGCCGGCGGTGGCGCTGCTGCAGGTCACGGCGGCGCACTACATTGCGTCCACCCCTTGCCGGAGCCCATGTTGAGCGACGACGTCCCCACCCCTCACCAGGATGCCAACCAGTTCGCCCTGCTGCGCCAGCGCCGCTTCGGCCCGTTCTTCTGGGTGCAGTTCCTGGGCGCGGGCAACGACAACCTGTTCAAGTTCGCCTTCACCGTGCTGGTCACCTACCAGTTGCAGCTGCCCTGGCTGCCGCCGGCGATGGCGGGCCTGGTGATCGGCGCGCTGTTCATCCTGCCCTTCGTGCTGTTCTCGGCCACCAGCGGCCAGCTGGCCGACAAGCTGGAGAAGTCGCGCCTGATCCGCTTCGTCAAGACTCTGGAGATCGCCATCATGGCGGCCGCCGGCCTGGGCTTCATGACGGCCAACGCACCGCTGCTGCTGGGCTGCGTGTTCCTGATGGGCCTGCATTCCACGTTGTTCGGCCCGGTGAAGTTCGCCTACCTGCCGCAGCACCTGAGCGAGCGTGAACTCACCGGCGGCAACGGCATGGTCGAGATGGGCACCTTCGTCGCCATCCTGCTGGGCAGCCTGGCCGGCGGCCTGCTGATCGCCATCCCGCAGATCGGGCCCGCGACGGTGGCCGTGGCCTGCTTCGGCGTGGCGCTGGCCGGGCGTGCGGTGGCGCAGGCGGTGCCGCACTCACCAGCCACCGACCCCGCGCTGCGCATCAACTGGAACCCGTTCACCGAGACCTGGCGCAACCTGATGCTGGCGCGGCAGGACATCGTGGTCTTCCGCTCGCTGCTGGGCATCAGCTGGATGTGGTTCTTCGGCGCGGTGTTCCTGGCCAACTTCCCGGCCTTCGCCAAGACCGTGCTGCACGGCGACCCGCAGGTCGCGTCGCTGCTGCTGGTGGTGTTCTCGGTGGGCGTGGGCACGGGCTCGCTGCTGTGCGAGGTGGTGTCGCGGCGGCATGTGGAGATCGGCCTGGTGCCCGCCGGCGCCATCGGCATGAGCGTGTTCGCGATCGACCTGTACTTCGCCTCGCGCGGGCTGCCGGCGGTGGCCGAGCAGGGCCTGGGCGCCTTCCTGGCGCAGCCGGCGCACTGGAGGGTGATCGCCGACCTGTTCCTGCTGGCCGCCAGCGCCGGCCTGTACAGCGTGCCGATGTACGCGCTGATCCAGCTGCGCAGCCAGCCCAGCCACCGCGCCCGCATCATCGCGGCCAACAACATCCTCAACGCGCTGTTCATGATCACCAGCAGCCTGGGCGCCGGCGCGATGCTGGGCGCCGGCTTCAGTGTGCCCGAGGTGTTCCTGGCCACGGCCCTGCTCAACGTGCTGGTCGGCGCCTACATCTTCCTGCTGGTGCCGGAATACCTGCTGCGCTTCGTGGCCTTCCTGCTGTCGCGGCTGATCTACCGCTTCGACGTGCGCGGCGACCAGCACCTGCCCACCAGCGGCGCGGCCGTGGTGGTCTGCAACCACGTCAGCTATGTCGATGCCCTGCTGCTGATGGCGGCCAGCCCGCGCCCGCTGCGCTTCATCATGGACCACCGTATCTTCGCGGTGCCGGTGCTGGGCTGGCTGTTCCGCCTGGCCAAGGCGATCCCGATCGCGCCCGAGCGCGAGGACGCCCGCGCCTACGCCGCCGCCTTCGAGGCCGCCGACCGCGTGCTGGCCGAGGGCGACCTGCTGTGCATCTTCCCGGAGGGCGCGATCACCCGCGACGGTCAGCTGCAGCCTTTCCAGGGCGGGGTGATGAAGATCCTCAAGCGCCGCCCGGTGCCGGTGGTGCCGGTGGCGCTGCACAACCTGTGGGGCTCGTTCTTCTCGCGCATCGAGGGCGGCACGGCGATGGTGCGGCCGCTGCGGCGCGGCCTGTTCAGCCGGGTCGGCCTGGTCGCCGGGCCGGCGCTGGCGCCCGAGGGTCTGTCGCCCGAGGCCCTGCGCCAGCAGGTGGCGGCGCTGCTGGCTGCGCCGCGGGCGTAGGCCGGGCTGCATGCAGATGGCCGATCCGTGTGCTTCGCCACGCCCGGCCACCATCCACACACCCATCGGTGGGTGGCGGCGGGTGCCCCCCGGTGCTTACAGTTTGCAACGTCTGCGCTGTCTCCCCCGCTGTCCATGAACCTCTCCCGCGCCGCCTGGTTGCGCCTGCTGCCCTTCGTCGCCTTCATGGCCCTGCTCGCGCTGCGCGGCATGGCCCCGTCCGACGACCGCTGGGGCTTCGACACCCGCTGGTTGTACGCCGCCAACCTGGTGCTGGTCGGCGCCATGCTCGTGGCCTGGTGGCGCCACTACGGCGAGCTGGCGCGCCAGAACCTGCCCACGCTGCGCGAGGCCCTGCTGTCCGTCGCGGTCGGCCTGGCCGTGTTCGTGCTGTGGATCCACCTCGACGCGCCGTGGATGCAGATCGGCGAACCCATTGCCAGCTTCGTGCCGGTGGGCCCGCAGGGTGAGCTGCTGTGGCCGCTGATCGTGGTGCGCTGGCTGGGCGCGGCGCTGCTGGTGCCGGTGATGGAGGAGCTGTTCTGGCGCTCGTTCCTGATGCGCTGGGTGCAGAGCCCGCAGTTCGAGGTGGTCGACCCACGCCGCGTCGGCGTCCGGGCCGTCGTGGTCTCCACCTTCATCTTCATGCTGGCCCACCCGCTGTGGCTGGCGGCCATCGTCGCCGGCCTGGCCTATGCCCTGCTCTACCGCGCCACCGGCCGGCTGTGGACGGCGGTGATCGCGCATGCGGTGACCAACGGCGCCTTGGGGATCTGGGTCGTCGCCTCGCGCCAGTGGCAGTTTTGGTGACAAGGCATGCATGACGCTGCTGCGCGGGCCGATCTTGCGCCTGCGGCCCAGGCCAGAGGCCCGGGCCTTCGCCAGGCACAAACAGTCCTCAGGACTGTTTGTGTCCGGGCTCAGTCCATCGCCGTACGGGTGTACGGCTGCGGTGCTCGACGCAACCTCGACCCGCTCGCGGCGCTTCCTGCACGCCTTGTCTAGGACGAGGCCATCCACCGCGCCCACTGCTGACGTGCCTGGCGCTTGACCACCCGGCCCCAGCGCCAGGCCCAGGAGGCGCGCACCCGCGCCAGCAGGGCCTCCTTCCACGCCGTCCAGCGGCCGTACAGGCGCTCGAACCAGGGCAGCTGCATCAGCGCCGGGCGGGTCAGGGTGAACAGGCGGGCGACGATGGCCGTGCCCACCAGCTTGGCGGCCACGATCACCGCCAGCCCCAGCAGGCGCTGGCCGTGGGCGATCAGCGCCAGCGCGGCCAGCTTGACCGGCAGCAGCAGCAGGGCCGGCACCACGAACACCACCAGCGCCGCGTGCGGCGGCAGGCGGGCGATCCAGGCTTCCAGCTGGCGCAGCAGCGGCAGCCGGCCCAGGCGCGCCAGGGCGCGCTGCAGCGGCTCCCAGCCCCATTCCTCGAACAGGATCAGCAGCGCCAGCAGGGCGCCGCCGGCGCGGCGCAGCAGCAGGACCAGGCGCTGCAGCATCGCGCCCCGGGGCAGGGTCAGCCGGCCGCGGCGGGCGTGGCGGCCAGCGCCAGGTGCAGCGCGCCCAGCCACTGCTGCAGCGCGTCGCCCTGCAGCCAGCCACGGGCACCGCCAGCGCCAGCGTCCGCCGGGCTGCGCGGCAGGTCCAGCCGGGCCGCCAGGGTGTCGAACAGGCCGCAGTCGATGCCGTCCTGCGCCACCAGGTACAGCCACTGCTGGCCGGCCGGCGCCTCGCCGCGCGGGCCGCCGGGTGCCCGGCGCGGGCGCCAGGGCACACCCGCCTGCAGCACCACGTCGATGGCGCCGGGCAGGTGTTCGCCCGGCAGCAGCAGCGGCACGCCCACGGCACTGGCGTGGTTGGCCAGGCGCCGGGTCAGTTGCTCGTGGTCGGCGGCGCTGGCGCACAGCACGGCGGCGCGCGGCGCGCCCGTGGCCGCCAGGTCGTCCAGCGTGGCGGCCAGGGCCTGCACCGTGGCCTCGGCCAGCGGGCTGGCGGGGTCGGTCGGGTCGGCGCGGTGGCAGGCGTCCTGCATCGCGCGCAGCGCCTGCGCCAGGCGCCATTGGTCGCTGTCGCTGCACCAGCCGCTGGCCTGCCAGCCGGCCAGCAGGCGGCGCGCCACGGCGGCCTGGCGGTCGTGCGCGGCGCGCTGGCCCGGGGCCAGCGGCACCAGGCGCTCGCTGTGCACCACCGGCGGCAGCTGCTCGGCCACGTCGTCGCGGCTGCGCTGCAGCATCAGGCGCGACAGTGCGTCGCTCAGCTGCTCGACGTCGTCTTCGCCCAGCTGGCGCTCGCCGCGGCTGGCGGCCTGCAGTTCGCGCAGCGCGGCCAGCGGGCCCAGGCGGGCCAGGTCGAGCCAGGCGACCAGGCCGTCCATCAGCGCGGGCAGGTCGGCCAGGGGCGCGCCGCTGAGCACCAGGGCCTGCGGTGCGGTGGCCAGCGCCGCCCAGTCGTCGGCATGCAGGCCCAGCTGCTGCGGTTCGTCGACGACCACCAGGTCCGGCGCCCAATGCGCCAGGTGCGCGGCATCGGTCTGCAGCGCCTCGGGCGCGGCGATGCGCACGCCCGCCGGGGCCGACCACTGCGCCGCACGCTGGTGGTGGCTGCCGTCGATGACCTGCACGTCGTCACCGCTGCCGGCCAGCCGGTGCCAGGCGCGCTGCCAGGCGGCGCGCTGGGCCGGCGCGCATAGCACCAGCACCCGCTGCACGCCGAAGTGGCGCCGCCAGAGCTGGGCCGCGGCGATGGCCTGCACCGTCTTGCCCAGGCCGCGCTCGTCGGCGATCAGCGCCCGGCCGGCGACCACGGCGAACAGCGCGCCCTCGGCCTGGAACAGCGGCAGCGGCACGCGCAGCAGGTGCTGCAGGCCGGCGCTGGCCGGGCCGTCGGGGTAGGCCGCTTCCAGCGCGCCCAGGCGGTGGCGGGCGTCGCGGTGGGCGGCCAGTGCGGCCCACACCGCCTCGTCGACCTGCAGCGTGTGGCCGCCCTCCTGCGCCAGGCGCAGCAGCTGGGGCAGGGCGCCGTCGTCCGCGGGCGACAGCAGGCCGTGCGCGTCGCAGCGGCGCTGCGCCGCCTGCTTCAGCGCGGGCGGGCAGGTGTGGCCGGGCTGCCAGGCGATGCGCACGGCGTCGCCAGGCAGCACCACGATCTGGCTGTGCGCCGGGCCGGTGGGCGGCGCGGGCGGTTCGGGTTCCGGCTCGGGTTCCGGCGCGGGCTGCACCGCGGCGGGGGCGTCCACCACCACGTCGGCCGGCGCCGCCAGCACGGCCAGCACCGCCTCGGTCGTGGCCTGGGCCTGCGGGTCTGCAGCGTGGGCCGACTTGCGCCGGCGGTTGCGGCTGCGGCGGCTGCGCTCGGGGCGGTCGGTGGATGCGGGGGCGTCGGCTTCGGTGTCTGCCGCCTCGTCGGCGGGCTCGACCGGCGCTTCGGCAATGGCAACGGCTGCGACTGGCCCCACGGCGTCGATGGCGGGGGCGGGCTCGACGACCAGTGCGGCGACCGGCGCGGCTTTCGCCGGCGGCGCGCCGTCCACGACGACCGGCGCCTCGGCAACCGGTGCCACGACGGGCACGGTCTTCTTCGGCGCGGCCTTGCGGGCAGCGACCTTCTTCGCCGCCACCTTCTTCGCCGCCACCTTCTTGGCCGCCGGCTTCGGCGGCGTCAGCTCGGGCACGTCTTCGACCACCGGCTCGGTCGCCACCGGCGCCACCTTCACGGCCGCCTTCTTGGCCGCGGGCTTCTTCTTCGCCGCGGGCTTGGGTGCCGGCGCGGCGGGCGCCTCGGCCACGACGGGCGTGGTCTCCGGCGCTGCAGCCGCGGCCCGCTTGCGGGCCAGCGCCTTGCGCGCGGGTGCGGGTGCGGGGGCCGCAGCGGGTTCGGCGGCGGGTGCAGTGGCGGGGGTGGCCGGCGTCTGGGCGGCCGGGTCAGGCGTCTTGCGCCGGGTCTTGCTGGAAGTCGCCATGGGGCGGTGGGTGTCCGGTGTTGGGGGCGCGGGCCGCGTCGCGGGCCGGCGCCGGAAGGGGGGTGGGGAGGATGGCGCGCGGGCTAGACGCCGCGGGCCCGGTCGGTGTGGAACTGGGCGCGCCAGGCGGCAAAGCGCCCGGCGTCCAGCGCGTCGCGCATCTCGCGCATCAGCTGCAGGTAGAAGTGCAGGTTGTGGATGCTGGTCAGCATCGGCCCCAGCATCTCGCCGCAGCGGTCCAGGTGGTGCAGGTAGGCGCGGCTGACGCCAGAGCCACACGCTTCACAGGTGCAGGTCTCGTCGATGGGCCGCGCATCGGTCTTGTGCCGGGCGTTGCGGATCTTCAGGTCGCCGAAGCGGGTGAACAAATGGCCGTTGCGCGCGTTGCGGGTCGGCATCACGCAGTCGAACATGTCGACGCCGCAGGCGACCCCTTCCACCAGGTCTTCGGGCGTGCCCACGCCCATCAGGTAGCGCGGCTTGTGCGCCGGCAGGCGGTGCGGCGTGTGCGCCATGATGCGCAGCATCTCGTCCTTGGGCTCGCCGACGCTGACGCCGCCGATGGCGTAGCCCGGAAAGTCCATCGCCACCAGCGCGTCCAGGCTCTCCTGCCTCAGGTGCTCGAACATGCCGCCCTGCACGATGCCGAACAGCGCGTTGCGGTTCTCCAGGCGGGCGAACTCGGCCTGGCAGCGCCGTGCCCAGCGCAGGCTCAGTTCCATCGACGCCCGGGCCTGGGCATCGGTGGTCAGCTGGCCGGCGGTCTGGTAGGGCGTGCACTCGTCGAACTGCATGACGATGTCGCTGTCCAGCACCGTCTGCACCTGCATGCTGACCTCGGGCGTGAGGAACAGCTTGTCGCCGTTGACCGGCGAGGCGAAGCGCACGCCCTCCTCGCTGATCTTGCGGCCCTTGCCGTCGGCACCGCCCAGGCTCCAGACCTGGAAGCCGCCCGAATCGGTGAGGATGGGTTTGTGCCAGCCCTCGAAGCCGTGCAAGCCCTTGAACTGGCCGATCACGTCCAGCCCCGGGCGCAGCCACAGGTGGAAGGTGTTGCCCAGGATGATCTGCGCGCCCATGGTGTGCAGCGACTGCGGCAGCACGCCCTTGACGGTGCCGTAGGTGCCCACGGGCATGAAGATCGGCGTCTCGACCACGCCGTGGTTCAGCGTCAGGCGGCCGCGGCGGGCTTGGCCCTCGGTGGCGAGCAGGTCGAAACGGAGCATGCCGGGATTGTCGCAGCCCCGGACAGGCCGCCCGCGCCGTGCAATGCGGCGCGGTGCCCGATCAAATCAGGACTTCTTGCCCGCTTCCAGGCCCAGGATCCACTTCACCAGCTTCTTGGCGTCGGCTTCCTTGATCGCCACCGCGTTGGGCGGCATGGCCAGGCCCGAGACCTTGCCCTTCCAGTGGCTCTCGTAGGGGTTGGAGCCGGCCAGCACGGTGCGGGTGAGCTTGTCGGTGGCGTCCTTCTGGCCCTTGTACTTGGTCGACACGTCGCGCCAGGCCGGGCCGATGGGCGCCAGGCCGTCCGGGCCCTTGGCGCCGGGCTCGATGTGGTGGCAGGTCATGCAGCCGGCGTTGGTGGCCAGCTTGAGCATGGTGACGTCGTTGTCGGCAGCCTGGGCCGACAGGGACAGGGCGGCGGTCAGCAGCAGGGCTGCGGCGGGGCGGGTCATCAGCGGACTCCTCAAGGCATGCACCCGAGGGTGCGATGGCGCCATGTTGCGGCGCGCCGCAGGGGCGGTCTTGATCTTCCGCAAGTGCCCGGGCGAATTTGCCAACCTGGCACAGGCAGCACGCGCGGTTGTGGCGTGGTGGAGCACTGCGTTGCGGGGGTGCCGCGGGCGCGTCGATGCAATGTCGGCAATCGGTCACGCGGGTTCCGTTGTCGTCATGGCATAGGAGGCACGACCGGTGGCAGATGCCTAGCATCGCCACCTCGCGCTGTTCGCCTGCCCTGCCCGGCAGGGCCTCAACCCCGGAGCCTCATCCAATGCGTCTGCACGTTCTTGCGCCCACCCTCATCGCGTCCGCCATGATCACCGCCTGCGGCGGTGGTGGCGGTGGCAGCACCACCAGCGACCCGGTCACGCCGGTCGCGGCCTCCACCACCGTCAGCGGCGTCGCCAGCAAGGGCCCGCTCAAGCGTGCGATGGTCAAGGCCTACAAGGTCAACGACAACGGCACGCGCGGCGACCTGATCACGTCGAAGGAAACCGACGACAACGGCGCCTACTCCCTGGACCTGGGCACCTATGCCGGCGCGGTGCAGCTGGAAGTCACGGTGGTGCCCGGCACGACCCGCACTGCCGACGAGGCGACCGGCGCCGACCAGACCCTGCCTGACGACTTCAAGCTGCGCTCGACCCTGGTGGTGACCGCGCCGACCGGCAGCAGCAACCAGGTGCAGAGCGCATCCATCACGGCCTACACCGAGCTGGCCACCAAGATCGCCGAGGATGCCGGCGGCCTGAGCAAGACCAGCATCGCCAATGCCACCAAGGTGGTGTTCGACCTGATCGGTGTCGACCCGGTGGCCACCAAGCCCATCGACTACAGCAAGGCGCCGCCCGCCGACGCCACCGAGGCGCAGAAGAAGTACGCGCTGCTGAATGCCGCCGTGTCGACCCTGGCCACCCTGACGCCCAAGACCACCGATGCCGCCACGCTGGCCTGCTTCAACAGCGCCGGCACCACGGTGGGCAAGAAGATCAAGTGCGCCACCGACCAGATCGCCCGGTCGGTCACGGTCGACAAGAGCAGCGCCACGGCCACCGCCGCGGTGAACCGCAACTTCGTCGGCCTGGGTGATGCGCTGCTGGCGGCATCGAGCGACGACAAGAACAAGACCGGCAAGGTGGTGACGGCCGACGATTCGGACAACCGCCGCCTCCAGGACATCGAGGCCGAGGTCGAGAGCTCGGCCACCGGCGTGGCGCCCCCCGTCAAGCTGGACGTGCCGGTGCAGGACCAGGCCGACGTGGCCAAGGCCAAGGTCTTCTTCAACCGCCTGCGCTCGAACGTGGCGTCGCTGCAGTCGGCGCCGCTGGACACCGGCCTGGCCGACGGCCTGCGCGCCTTCGAGGCCTCGCTGCGCGGCGAGGCGCTGAAGGTGGCGGGCGACACCGCCCAACTGCTGCAGCTGGCCCGGATCGGCCTGGCGCTGTGGGAGGACTACAAGAGCGGTGCCGTCACCAACCCCAACAGCGTGGGTGTCTTCGGCCTGCCCGGCGGCTGCACCGTGTTCCAGGGCAGCTTCCCCAGCCAGTTCGGGCCGGACGCCGCCCAGGTCGGCGCCAGCGGCGCGCCGGGCGCGGCGTATGCCAACACCTCGGTCACGGCCACCTCGGCGCAGAACGCCAGCTGGGTCGGCTGCTCGCTGAACGCGGGCCCGACGCCCACCGCGGCCAATGGCGCGGTGCAGTACCGCCGCACCATCCTGCTGAACACCGGGGTGGACACCGTGCCGGCGGTCATTCCCTACCTGGCGACCACCCGGGTCCGCACCTTCGACACCGCGAACAACGTGCTGGTGCAGCGCAACCTGGTGCCCACGCTGAGCGGCAGCTTCGGCGCGGCCACCACCGCCAACGCCCTGCCGGCGACCATCAACCTGAGCGGTGACCTGCCGCCGGGCGTGGATGCGACCGGCGCCCTGCTGGCCGCCCGCTACCCGGTGCGCGTGGCCGCCACCGTGGCGGCGTTGGCCAGCACGGCCACCTCGGTGACGTTCACCGCAGGCAACATGGGCGTGGTGCCGGTCGGCGCCACGGCGGCGTCGCTGACGGTCGACCTGTCGGCCGGTGGCGTCTCCAGCGTGGTGGCGCCCATGGCGCTGGACGCGGATGCCAACGCAGTGCCCACGACGGCACAGCTCGCCGACGCCAGGGTCACCCTGGCTGCACGCATCAGCACGGCCCGGGGCGCGTTGTTCGGCCGCCTGGATGCGGACAACATGGTGCTCGACAGCCTCGGCGACATCCAGCCCCGGCACCTGAAGTTCACCGGCACGCTCTCGGCGGCCGGCAACGGCGGGGTCGTGGCTGAAGTGCTGACCGGGACGCTGGAGGGCAACCGCAGCTTTGCCGCCGGTGCCAGCCTGCCCACCGACGTGGTCAGCTTCAACGGCAGCCTCAGCCTGCCCGGCCGGCCGGGCGTGACGCTGAGCCTGTCGTCGACCAAGACGCCGGCCACCGCCAGTGCCCCGGCCAGCGTGACGCTGACCGGCCGCTACGTGCAGGACGCGGTCTCGATGCAGGCCACCGGCCGCCAGACCGGCACGGCCAAGTCGCTGACGCTGGAAGACTCCAGCGGCGTGTCGGTGTCGATGCTGTCGGCCTCGACCAGCGCCGCCGTCACCGTCAGCGGCCGCAACGCCGCCACCATCGACATGACGCGCGGCCGCGTCACCTATGTCGACGGCACCTTCGAGTCGCTGAACTGATGGTGCGGCTCCACCCGGCCGGCGCGGCTGGCCGGGCGCTGGCCGCCGCCGCCCTGGCAGTTGCGGGCGCGGCCACGGCGGCGCCCGGCGCCACGCCGGACTGGGCGGCCATGCCGCCCGGCCTGCTGCCGCAGCGCCTGCCGGTGGCGGAGGCCGGCGGCGCGGGCTGGCTGGTGCAGGCCCGGGCCGCCGACTTCAGCGCCAGCGATGCCACGCCGGTGCGCGGCTTTGGTGGTGACTGGGCCCGTTACCACCCGCGTGGCGGGCGCAATGCCGCGCTGCAGCAGGCGGGGCTGGAGCTCAGCCTGCAAGGCGTCGGCTGGGAGCTGGCCGCCGTGCTGCGTGGCGACCTGGTCGTCACCGGCAGCCGCGGCAGCTTCGACGCGGTGCATGCCTACAAGCAGCGCGTGGCGCCGGCCGACGGCACGGTGCTCGACGCCCGCGCCGAGGCCCAGGGCGTGGTGTGGGCCGGCCTGCGCGCCGCGCGCAGCTGGACCCTGCTGCCCGCCCGCGAGGCCGGCGCCGCCGGCCTGCGGATCACGGCCGCGCTGACGCCGCTGCAGGTGCGCCGCGTGCGCCTGACCGGGGTGCAGGGCAGCGTGCAGTACGACGCCGCCACCGGCTACGGCTTCGACGCCACCACGCTGCAGCAGGCGTCCGACCGCCAGTTCGGCGGCCAGGGCACGCGCGACGCTACCGGCTCCGGCGTCACCACCGACCTGGGCCTGCTGTGGCAGCCGGCACCCGGCTGGTTCGCCAACCTGTCCCTGGTCGATGCCGTGTCGCGCCTGCGGGTGGACGGCGTCGCCACCGAGGCGATGCAGCTGTCGTCCAGCACCCGCCAGCTCGATGCGCGCGGCTACCTGGACTACAAGCCCCTGCTGACCGGCCGCAACAGCGCCAGCGACCTGCGGCTGCGGCTGGCGCGCAAGTGGTCGGCCACTGCCGGCATGCCGGCCGCCACGCTGTGGGCCGGCGCGCCGGCCGGCAGCCTGGTGGGTGCCCGCTGGGAGCGCATCGACGGCCTGGACCTTCCCGCTGTGTGGGCCGCGTTGCCTGTCACCGCACTGGGCCCGGGCTGGCGCCTGCAGGTGGACGCCGAGACGCGCTGGCGCAGCCTGGGCGTTGGCCTGCAGGGCCCGCACGCGGCGCTGTGGCTGCGCAGCAGCAGCCTGCGGCCGGGCCAGGCCGCCGCCCTGGGCTGGCAGGCCAGCGTCAACCTGCCCTGGTAGGCGCCGGGCCGGTTGCCCGGTCGATCAGCATCGCGTCGCCGTAGCTGAAGAAGCGGTAGCGCGATTCCACCGCGTGCCGGTACAGCGCCTTGGCCTGCGCATGGCCGGTGAAGGCGCTGACCAGCATCAGCAGCGTGCTCTTCGGCAGGTGGAAGTTGGTGATCAGCCGGTCGACCACGTGGAAGCGGAAGCCCGGCGTGATGAAGATATCGGTCTCGCGGGCGCCGGCCTGCAGCGTGCCGTCCGCCGCACCTGCACGCGCCGCCGATTCCAGCGCCCGCAGCGTGGTGGTGCCGGCCGCGACGATGCGCCCGCCCGCGGCCTGCGTGCGGGTGATCGCGTCGACGGTGGCCTCGGGCACGTCGTACCACTCGCTGTGCATCTTGTGCTCGGCCAGGTTGGCCGTGCGCACCGGCTGGAAGGTGCCGGCGCCCACATGCAGCGTGACCTGCGCACGCTGCACGCCGCGTGCGGCCAGGGCGGCCAGCACGGCGTCGTCGAAGTGCAGCGACGCCGTGGGCGCGGCCACCGCGCCGGGCTTGTCGGCGAACACCGTCTGGTAGCGCGCCACGTCGTCGGCGCCGTCGGCATGGGTGATGTAGGGCGGCAGCGGCACATGGCCGTGGGCGTCCACCAGGGCCAGCGGGTCGCTCGGAAAGCGCAGGTGGAACAGCGCGTCGTCGGGCCCGGCGCGGCCCAGCACCTCAGCCTCGAAGGCGCCGTCGGCAAAGTGCACCGTGCTGCCGGGCCGGGGCGACTTGCTGGCGCGCAGGTGGGCCAGCACCTCGTTCGTTCCGGGCAGGATGCGCTCGATCAGCGCCTCGACCGCGCCGCCGGTGGGCTTTTCGCCGAACAGCCGCGCCTTGATCACCCGGGTGTCGTTGAACACCAGCAGGTCGCCCGGGGCCAGCAGGCCCGGCAGGTCGGCAAAGATGCGGTCGACCGGCAAGGCACCGGTGCCATCGAGCAGGCGCGAGGCGCTGCGCTGCGCCGCCGGGTGCTGGGCGATCAGCTCGGGCGGCAGCGCGAAGTCGAAGTC
>Ga0116181_1001556_pt1 | contig 19699 bp, 18 predicted proteins | sample AD_UKC075_MetaG_FD_89752 | JGI IMG/M metagenome (GOLD analysis project Ga0116181, IMG submission 89752) | Active sludge microbial communities of municipal wastewater-treating anaerobic digesters from USA - AD_UKC075_MetaG | ecosystem: Engineered > Bioreactor > Anaerobic > Digestate | place: USA...
GAATTAGGGAAACGTGGAAGAACTTAGTATTCCAAAAATGTTTTAACCTACTTATTGGACTTCCTACTGAGCGAAACTTACTTAATAGGGACATATAGGAGTAGCATTCTCTGATAATAAAAACTCTAATTCTTTAAGAGAATATTGAAGCTCGTCCTGATTATTTAGCTGGGCTTCTTCGGTAGGCGTGATGCATACTTCAATGGCTCTTACAAATCCATTAGTTTTTCCGGATCCAGTTTTAATTACCTTCTTCACTTCTACTGATTTCATAAGAGCTCCAAAAGTTTTTATGGCAGCATATTTCACATCTTCTATGCTAATAATTTTTCCTTTGGAAGACACTTCTTGTCTTAAATAATTCTTCTTTTCTGCATCGGCTATATACTCCTTACCGCCCAATAATGGAGTAATGGTATAAGCAGACTTTGCGTCAACAGCTGTATGGTCTAAGCCATTTAATAACGTAAATGCTTTTACTTGCTTAGCAGGTTTCAAGTGCATACTCCAATACTGAATGGAGAGTGTTTCATTAGAATTTTTAGGCTTTAGAAGTACATAACAAAACTGCTCTCTTAGGTCTTTAGCACTTTTTATCTGATCTTGAATACGAGTAAGTACTTGGTTGACTTCTCGCAACCTATTCATAATAGTATCGTTGCTAATATCATTAAAATAGGCACTTTCATCACGTATTGCTTGCATGAGATTCCCCACCATTTCTCTCACTTCTCTTGAATTATGCTTTGCTATCCCACTGGTTCTTACATAAGCTTCTCCTTCGGATATATCATGTCCAAAGGGTGTCATGCGATAATTGTATTTACCGGATGAAGATTGGATGGATTGAATATCTAAAAAAGCACCTTCAAATGACAAGGGTATGATGTTGATCCATTGATTGGTTCTATAGTTAAGCGTATTCATTTTCCTGCTGACAATAGGGAAAGCATTTGCAGCTATCATCAAGCTTTCCAACACATATCTTGGGAAAGATTTACTAAGAGATAATGACAAATAAATCATAGGAGCTGCCAACTCTTTTTGGATAATCTCTTTAGGCAATAATTGTTGCCAATAAGTAGAAGGGGATGATTGTTGCAAGGTTTTAATGGATGTAGCATCATCAATATTCAAAAATTGACCGGCATAAGTTCCCGCAACTAATCTGTTGAGTTTGGCTGTATAGTTCGCTCCATTTTCTAACATGGTAGCAGGGTCCGGCTGAAACTGCTCTGCAAACGAATAGCCAGATTTTATAGCTATCGCATTACCATTAATGCTCGCTTTACAACTTGGTAAGTGTTGATAAAAAGATGGTGCTTCGGAATGTGAACGAAGATCGAAAAACAAACTTAGCCCTTGCAAGGATGCCAAGCTGGCATCTACGGTTAGTACTAATTCTATAGTTGAAACCGCTTGATTGTCGTTAGTATTTTTTTCAAATAAAACTTCTTTCGTACCGCTTTCTTTTATGGAATAAGCTTTGTCACCAATACCAATATATTTTAGCCTTGTGGGCAATAAAGGGAATTTTCCTATTGGGGTGAAATGTACATCAGCAGTAGCACTTTGGTTGCCTGAGCCAATTCTTGTTGTACAATAAAATTTAGTAAGGCTATCTATAGAAGTCATTCCCTCTATTGGTGCAGCTTTCATCACACAAGAAGGAGGTTGTGCGCCAGAAGTCACGTCTGGCAACATCATTTCTGCCAGATGCCCTAACAATCTATTCTGCGATGATTGGATATCAAGGTTTAGCTTTTCTAATTCTGAAGAGCATGCTTCTAACAACAATAATACTAGAGGATCATAGTTGGCTTCAATTTCATTTTCGGGTATTCCCCATACTTTAGAAGCCGTCTTGAGCATTCGATCTTTTATTCTATCCTTGCTTAATCTTTCCATAACTGATACAGTTGGTGCTTCTGAATTAGTAAAAATTTAATCGAATGAAAGAGGCCCTATAAAAAATCCGGTTTGAAATCGGTACGGTTCTTTACTTCTTACAATAAGTCCGGTGATGATAATTTCAATTTTTCTTCTAAGCTGCCGATTCGCTTGAGTATTGTATTCTGTTTGCTTTATATTCACTTCAACCACTACATCTGCCAACCGTTTTTCAAACAAACTGATTTGCGCTTTTAGGTTTTGTATGATTTGTTCCCTTCTCTTATCATTGCTCATGTGTATATCATAATCATGATCCCAAAATTGAGCTCCGTATTGTAAGTTCTGTTTGTTTTCGCCGGTATTGGTAGTAATGAGTAAATGAAGATTACGAGCTATAGAATCTTTGATAGAACAAGTGTTTAACTTGTCTTGTTCAAAGAACTGGTTAAAGTTTAAGGGTAATTTCAAATACTCAGGCATATCTTATCAGAACAATCTTTTTTTATACTTAATCTTTAAAATAGTTACGCAATTATTCGCATCTCTTACTGTTTCTACTGATTTTATATCATAACGTTTCTTGCCATAAATCTTTTGTACGAAACTTGTCACGGTTTCCCATTCTGTACCATTCAACAACACTTTTGTTTTATCCGGATTGCAAAGATATTGTGTGATAGATTGTAAGTCTTTATCGCCGGATGTTACTGCATTCAATAAGTTTTTAAATTCTTCGTTAGGTATAATCATCACCTTAGGAGCTTCAGGTTCCGTATTCTCTTTAGCATCAGGAGCAGCAGTAGGCGGTGGCAATATTTGTGGTAGCGCATCGGCAGGGAGGGCTGCAGGTGCATCCATAGAGGCTTTCGCCAAAACTTGAATCGTTTTTCTATACACTTTTGATGGGTCGCCATCTAGTTTCAATTCTAATATTCTTGCACCGGGAATTGGGAAAACGAAATTAGCGGTCGCTGTGGTTTGTGTTGGAAATTCAGGAGAGTTTAAAACATTCCATTCATAACTATCGCCTACTAGTGCACAAGTAAAACTTGTAGGCTCATTCGTATAAAGCACTTCAGGGCCACCTATAGGATTGTCCATAGATACTGTACTAGTAGCTTTGGCTTGTTCCATTCTTATTATGGTTACTTTGTAGAAGGCTTCACATTGTCCGCTTACTGTAGCAGTGATGGTATAGACGCCTTCACGAGCAAAAGCATGGGTTGCAGAGTCGCCGGTCGCTTTTCCTTTATCTCCAAAATCCCAAGTTATTTTTTCTTTTCCTTTTAATGTAGTCTTGAATTGAATGGAACTACCGAGATAAAAAGTGTTATCCTTTCCTGCAGTGTAGCCTTTTGCTGTAATATCATAGGGCAAACATTTTACTTGGTTGACCCATTTAAAAGCTAATACCACTGTTGATAGAAAGGCTATTATGATAAGCGTAAGCCATGCTCTGGTATCTATATTAGCTAATGTTCGAGTAAATATGTTGTTGCCGTTGTTCATTCGAAATGGTAATTTCTTGCACTCAAAATGAGTTTTAATAGTTGATTATTGTGGAGCGTAAAGCTTTAGTTATGTAAAAAGATTTGTCAAGTATATTGAGGAAGTTATGTATTTATCGTTGTGTAGCCATAAGTTGTAATCTTAGAGTATTAGCTTCTGACCTTGCTTGGTTCAAATCACTTTTCAATGATTCAATTTGTTTCATATAATCACTCATGTTTACATCCTTACCACTGGCATCACGAAGTTGTTTTTTTGCTAGCTGCAAGTCTGCTAATCCTTGTACCATGTCCTGATACATTTTCTTTGAATTGGTAGAGTCGTTGATCATGTTGTTCATCGTCTTCAGATTCTCAGATATTTTCCCATCCAATAATTCTGCTTGCACTCCAGGCTTATTTATTGTGTCCAACATATTCTTCACCTCATTGCTATGATTGCTAAATGAAATTGCAAAATTATTTTCTAGTTCAAATTGTTCTACCTGAGTTTGTAGTTTATTGTTTTGAGCAGTAGGCACACGCATTCCAAAAAATACAGCACCTAAAAGTAGGAGGGTAGTCAGGGCATAATAGCCCAAGAAGGTGAAGAAGGCTTGCTTTCGTTCTTGTGTATTCTGAGGTTTCATTACTGAAAATGATTATTATAAGATTCAAAAAAAATTAACTTCCAAAAAATCGTCTTTTAGGTTTCGCTTGTTCTGAAGAGGTATTTTGTGGGTCACTATATCTGGGTTCTTCTTTTACAAATATGCCACTCTCTCTTCGTTTTCCTATAAATTCTAAACCAGCTAACGTATCAAAGAGTTTACCGATAACTTTTACAAATCGTACCGTGTCGTTGATATTATTGTTGATATCGTTATTATCATATCGCATAGCTGCTACAGAGGCAAAAAGCGATTCCAATTCACCTTGGTTTAGTTCACACCATTCACTTAAGTAATTCATCAGTTCTTCTTTGCCTGAGCCTATTCTTAGGTCAATGGTATTTTTCATCACTCGAGAAAGCCCGGCTATTGAAGCAAATAATTTAGCAGGTGTTTCATAAGCGGATATCCATCTAAATTCTGTAATAATCTGTCCGATGTACAACATTATACGATCGCACAAAAAATTCACCAACTCAGACAATTCATTTTGCTGGCTTTTTTTAAATATTTTCTGAACGATTTGTGTGCTTCGAAGCTCAAGTGTACTAAAGTATTGGTCGAGCTCGCCATGTAAGGCTAGCAAATCTGGATGGGCATTGATACAATAAGTAGGAGGAATATAATCTTCTTCTACTCTTATATCATTACCGTTGACCTTTACTTTGCCTATGGGTAATGCATAGGGCTGGTGTGCATATTGGAGATACTGACTCCCGCTGATCACTTGTATTTGATAGGAAGGGAAAACATAAGGATAGCGCGGAGGGTCTTCGCTTATATCGGGGCTGCCCCCTGGTATTTTTTCAAATGGATTAACGATAAGAAAAACCCAATAAATAGACTCGCCTCCTGTAGCTTTAAATTCAAAGGTAGTAGCCGGAAGCCCGTCAGTTGAGTTGGAAGACGGCAAAGGCAAGCTAATACGAACACCGCCGGATGTAATAGCTTGGCAGGCGCGTACAGTAGCACGCAAAGTGCCTTGATTATCTACCGCTATGTTTACAGAAAAATTATCTTCGCCGGCAGATGATGCAGGCAACAATCCATATCGGATAGGAGATAGATTTAGCGCTGCGTTATCTGCTAATGAATTGCACCAGGCATTATCTTGAGCTATGAAGTGGTCTTTATTAATCTTCATACCATCCATCCAATTGACAGGATAATATTTTAGTTGGTCTTTCATGAGGCGTTCTTTATATGTTTTATCCTAATCGTTCGCAAATAATGACAGAGTTTTCTTTGATGCCATTTTCTATAAACGTCATTTGTGGGTCTAGTACTTTATTTCGTTGATACCATTTTGGTTTTAACCTGAACCACCATTCTTGCATTTCAGCGTCTGCTGTTTGATATTGAATAGGAGTTTCACTTTGAAGTTCGTTATAATCATTTAAAAAATGATAGTATAGATCTCCTAATGCCATTTTCTCTGGCGCCTTTGCTCTAAAATAAGTTTTAACATCGGTTGGTTTTTTAGAAATCTCAAATCCTATAACTAACAACCGTTCATCAGAAGATTCGTCAGGTAAATCAATAGGTTTCGATGGATATTGCCATGTAGCAAAATGAGCTTGAGGAATACCATATAAAGCACGAAACATATTGGAGAAAAAATAGGGAACAAAAAACAGTAGGGCACTCATGAGTACAGGGAAAAACATGAATTGTTTATCCTTAAAAAAATACAACATCGATGATAAGGCAACTATCGTAACCAATATTACCGACAAGCTATACAGTAGTTCACCGGAGTTAACTTTAATAGAAAATTTCTTAGTTTGAAAAAATCGACGATGTGAAATCCAATAATGCAAGCAACCGAATAGGAAAAACAATGCTGAAAAAATCCAATAAAGAGCAAAGGGATGTTCCGTAATAAATGTGGTACCAAAAGCCACTAATGAAGTAATGCTAGAAGAAAGCAATCCATAAATCACCGTTTTCTTTACATTAAAATTTAGCACTAATGTTTTGGCAATGGTAAATATTGCCGTAGCGCCTACAAAAAATAATCCGATATATGTCAAAAACAGTTTCAGTGCCATTTTACTGTTGCATCTTAATTTTTAAATTGTAAAACTATAACCTAAAACAGAACAAGTGTTTTTAGAGGGTGCTGTAGAGGATACTTCATAATCATATAATACATCTACTTCTAACGGGATAAAGATCTCTTCAAATTTTTTCAATAGTTGTGCATAAGGTTTTTGCGAAGTATAGACATACATGTCATCAACTGGAATACCCTTTATTTTAAACACCCAATTCCATACGGAGATGGTTACATCTTGTCCTAATACACTATCCATACCCAAGGCGTTATTGCCAAGTATAGAAGCTTGTTTCGTTTCTATTTTATGTTGAATAAGTTTTTCTTCAAAATCTACAGGTTTGTTTAAGATTAATGATAGTGCTTTCTGTGTCAATTCAGGATTCCCTTTAATGGTAGCTACCCATGGCATCAATCGAATCAACATCATTGAAGGCTCTTTAGGCAACTCTGAATCAATCATCCAAAACTCTTGAAACAACTGTAACATGGTTGCATCAAATAGATTATTGGTCAGTCTTCTTTCTTCTTGCTCTATCAATACACTATATCGAAAAAATTCTTGCTCGATAGGACGAAAAAACTTTCTAGCAGATTTCTCTTCTGCTTTATAGCGTTTATGTTCCGCCACCATATCGGTAAGGGTACTGTTCTTCTGCATTCTTGTCTGATGAAACAACCCTTCCGGTAACCGATCATAGAGTCCGTCCCTATTAACAGAAAATAGTACATTGGAAGAACTCTGCACTTCTATTTTTTCAATATCATTACTATAGTTTTTCTTAAAAGAGCCCTTTGTTTCATAGCGAATTGAATCAAAAGGCACATCTTTTTCTATTAAAGCTGCCACTACAACTTCTGCCCTTAACTTAAGTGCAATGTTTTTTTCGTGTTGATTAAAGTGAAGCAATTTTTGAATGATTTTAAAGATTTTATTATATTTACTAAGCCTAAATTTTTAAAGTTTATTAGGTTTATAAAAATAATTAAAAATGGAATAATTACAAGTTGCTAAGCAAATTTCTATACAGAACTATCCAATAGCAACAATACAAATTTAGAAACAAGGTTTAGAAATAATAAGGTAAAATTACGTAGAATAATAAGGGTTGTTACTTACCTTAAAAGTAAAGGGTCATCCTACTTTTGTTATCATCAAATAAAGTTATTTTTCATCATTTAAAATTTAAACATCATGAGCTTCAAAGCCAAATTAAAAGTTGCAGGTAAAGAGTATAATGTACTTTCATGTAGTTATGACTTAATGCAAGAAACGGATCCTACCGGTCGTCCTTCGTCTATCACCAGAGGTGGTAAAATTCATGTTCAAGTAGAAGGCACCGGAGATACTGATCTTTTCGAATGGATGTGTAACAATTTTGAAAGAAAAGATGGCAGTGTTGTTTTCATTAAACGTGACAGCGACGCTACATTAAAAGAACTAAAGTTTAAAGAAGGGTATCTGGTAAATTTCCAAGAAGGTTTTACTTCTACAAGTGAAAATCCGCTCAACCAAACATTCACTATTTCAGCTAAAGAAATTACCATGGGCAATGGTACTCATACCAACGAATGGGTATAAAATCATGTGATGTTTATTGGGCATTTATTCCAATTCTATTCTTGAAATAGTATTTTCATTCTTTGATTTAAACCATTTAAATAATTTCAATCATGAGCTTCAAAGCCAAATTAAAAGTAGCCGGTAAAGAATACAACGTCCTTTCTTGTAGCTATAGTTTAATGCAAGAAACGGATCCTACCGGTCGTCCTTCGTCTATTACTCGTGGAGGTAAAATATTTGTAGAAGTAGAAGGCACCAATGAAACCGATCTTTTTGAATGGATGTGCAACAACTTCGAAAGGAAAGATGGCAGTATAGTATTTATCAAACGTGATAGCGATGCCACGTTGAAAGAGCTAAAATTTAAAGAAGGATATCTGATCAACTTCCAAGAAGGATTTACTTCTACTAGCTCTAACCCATTGAATGTTTCGTTTGCAATTTCTGCTAAAGAAATAAGCATGGGCAACGGTACACATACCAATGAATGGGTATAATCTTTAAGTCTTCTAAAAAGTAAAGACTCCGTAAAGTCTTTTTTAAAATTATTTATCCAATAAAATCAGTTATTGATATGCCACCGGAAAGCGGAGAGTTTGAACTACTAGAAACAAGTATAAGCATTGATGGGTCTGATGAAATGACTTTTGTCAACTTTACCAATCTAAGTATCAGTCAGCAATTGGTTGACACTTGTAGCTTTTCTTTTGTTTGGCATACCGATATTCAGAATGCTACTTTTTCTACTCATGTTGATTTCTATCGAAATAACTTAGGGAAAGATGTTACCATAACTGTTGGCGACCAGTTTACCTTCAAAGGATTTATTACCTCTATCAACTGCATCAACCAAGCAGAGCCTGAAATGGCAGCAAATTACCAAATCATTGGAGCGGGCTTGTTTGCAAAGTTGGACGAATCCGAAGATTGTAATTCTTTTTATCACAAAACACTAACAGATATTTTCAATGGACTGAATAATGGTCAAGGCACTGAATTAAGACTCTCACCTACCAATACCAGCCAGCTATTTTATCATGTTCAATACAACACCACCACCTTTGCCTTTTATAAAATGTTGGCTACTCGTTATGGTGAGTGGATGTTTTATGATGGTGAAAGGCTCGTAGTAGAAGCACCCAGCGATGAGCCTGTTGAGCTACAGAACGGAACCGACATTCAAAACATACAAATTAATGCCGCCATAAGAAAGGCGATAGTACCCGGAGTAGGTTATGACCAATATAGTGGTGAAATACTTCAAAACACACCGTCTGCATCAAGCACTTCTGGCATGACAGACGCAAGCTTATCCGGTGCCGATGCGGCATTTGCCAGCACTCACCGAGGTAGAAGAATTGCTACTGCACCCACTGCGGATATACTTCGAAGCATTAATACCTTATTACAACAAGCAGCAGCAGCATCCACTGTTTTATTAGAAGGTAGATCAAGAAACCCTTTAGTGAAAATAGGCAAGAAAATACGAATTACTGACCAGGAAGGGAATAGTGAAGGAGAATACATTATCATCAGAATTCATCACAGCATTACCACCATCAATCACTACGAAAATTATTTTTCGGCTATTCCGGCAGATGCACAAGTACCTCCTTATACCAATCCGTTGGTGTATCCAATCTGTTCTGCACAGCAAGCCACTGTAGTAGATAATGTAGATGCAGATGGGCTGGATCGTATCAAGGTAAGATTTCCTTGGATGCAAGATTCAGAAACTACCCCATGGATGAGTGTGATGGTGCCTTATGCCGGAAATGGTAGAGGGATGCGCTTTATTCCTGAAATAGATGAGGAAGTGATGATTGACTTTGTGGACAATAATGCCGAACGTCCAATAATGATTGGCTCATTTTATACCACAGCCAACCCATCAGGCGTAGCACATGAAGGCAATCACATCAAAGTATTTGGCTCAAGATCGGGAAGACGACTAGAGATAAATGATGATGCCGGAACCATACGAATCTCCGACCACGATGGGAATACACCCGGCAATAAACTATTACAAAAAAGTAAAGACCAAGATATTCTAACTGCCTTGTTTTCGGGCTCTGATAATCAAGATTTCTCTACGCTACACTTGAAGAATACAGAAAGTATTTTACTTACTATGATGGTAGGCGGCCAAGAAGTCCATACTATTCAGTTCTTAACGGATGATAGAAAACTTATCATAAAATCAAAAGAAAACATTGAAATCAGCTCAGAGAAAAACATTTCGATTTCTGCCCAGCAAGATGTAACCATTTCCGGGACTAAAGTTTCAATAACCGGCAATAATGAAGTGGCTATTGACGGCACACAAATTAAAGCAGAGGCAGATGCTACATTGGAACTAAAAGGGCTTTCAGCAAAAATTGAAGGTAGTGTAGATGCTACTTTGAAAGGTGGTGCTATGACTACTGTGCAAGGAGCTATTGTAAAAATCAATTAAAACGATAGCAAATGAGATATTTATGTTACGATAGCGCCTTAAATGAAGTTTACACGTTGCTGTTGTTACAAAAAGAGTTTCCACACCATATCAATCTTTTTGCCGGCACTAAAGATGAATCTATTTGGCATGTTGCGCCATGGTTGTTTCAAGTAAATGACGAAAACATTTATGAAAAATGGGAAGATCCCAACTGTCACTTAGAGCGCTGTATCATCATCGAAACTCCTATATCACTCCATGAATTAAAAGAACATTTGCAACAATTTTTATACAAAAAAGTAAATAATAAAACTGTTTATAATCGCTACTGGGATGCTAAAGTTTTAAAAACACAACTTGAAAAAATGACTTCAGTTGCACTATCCGATTTTTTCGAAGCTATCAAGGATTTGTTTATTCAACAAGACAATGGGTTTATAAAGATCACCGTGGATGCAAAAAATCGATTAAAAGTAGAACCCATATCCACATCAAAATTATTTTCAAATAACCAACGTACAAATTCTGAAAGCACAATACCTACCATTCAAGAAATAGATGAAAAACCGAAACCAAAAAGAAGATTTTTTACCGACTAATTCATTTCACTCATGAGTAAACCCGCAGCAAGGCTTACCGATATGCACACCTGCCCGATGGTAACAGGTGTAGTGCCTCACGTAGGTGGCCCAATTGCTGCCCCGGGCGCACCTACCGTGCTAATTGGAGGTATGCCAGCGGCTGTAGTAGGTGATATGTGTATCTGTACAGGACCACCGGATTCTATAATCTTAGGCAGTCTTAGTGTTTTAATTTGTGGAAAACCTGCTGCTAGAATGGGAGACATGACGGCTCATGGAGGTATAATTATATTAGGCTGCCCTACTGTATTGATTGGTGATGGTGGTGGCGGCGGCGGTGGTGGTGGTACAGCTGGCGGCGGAATGGGTATGTCTGCAACCAATGCAGCCGCAGCAACCAATTCTCAAGCCTTGTCTCAAGCTGCACAAAATGGTGATGAAACTGCCGATAGGCAAGATGCTAGTGACTTCACAGCTCAGTTTACCTTGATAGATGAAGCCGGAAACGGAGTCAATAATATGCGCTATCATATTCGTACACCTGATGGTACCATCCATGAAGGGAGAACCGATAGTAGCGGAAATACTGAAACAATTTCAGAACATACCACAAGTGAATGTACTTGTACTTTTTTAGGAAGAGGATAATTCGTTATTTATTAAATGTCAGAACCGAATACACAACAACAACTTGAGATGAACGACCTCCGTCAATTGGTGGTCTTTATTCGTCATAAAGTTCCTTCTCCAGCGGGGTTAGGAGGAGAGTTGGCGGCTGCTGAAGGTATGGTAAGTAAAGTAACCGGTGCAGTAGAAGCAGCTACAAGTGCTGTAGAAAGTGCTATGGCAGCTATTCCTGGGCTGAATATGTTTATCAAAGAAGATAAAAAAAACATAGAGGCACAAGACAAGTACGACTATTTTGAAAAATACAACCAATGGGATAAGATAGCTGCTAACACTGAGGATACACTTACTGATATGAATCCAGAGAGTTTGATTCATACGTTTGAATATGAACCCAAGGATGCATCCGGCAGAAAAGAAGATGGGCAAACACTTGCCGGTGAAATAAAATCCAAAATTGCTGATTGGAAAAAATATACCGCCAATATTCATTTTGTAGGGCTTGCAGATGGTGGCAATATTGCTAATGAATGTGCCAATACTTTAGCCGATGACAATAATTTCTCGAAAGAGAAATGGACTATAAAATCCATCATCTATGTAGGCACTACATTGTATCAAGACACCCACAAACTCAATAAAAATAAACTTAAAGGCATCAAAACAATTAGCTATGGCAATCCCTATGATTTTACCCAAAATGCCATTGGATATTTTGAGCCAACCTCACAACTTATACAACAAATAAAAGATGCTAATAAAGGAACCTTATCTCTCTTCGTAGGAAAGATAAAGATGCACATGGTTCAAGCCTTAGCCGTATTGCTAAAGGGAGTACACTTGGGTAATTCAGGCTCCGGACAATCCCCTTCTCAACTATATAACGGCATCAAAGATGAAATAGAAGGATTGATAAAAGAAGTAGTAGGCAGTGCTAAACAACTGATAGGCGAAGGGGTTGGCTTGATAAAGCCGGGAGATATCCCTCAATTTCAAAACCTCCTAAATGGCTATGATCAATTACCGTCAAAAGTAGTAGCAGAGTTAAAGCAATTCTTCGATGATTTTAAAAATATACTGAGTGAAAGAGCTGAAAAGATAAAAACCGGAGAAACCAATCTAGGGTTGTCAGACTTATCTAAACTACTCAATTGCCTTTGCCCTTTATTTGATACACTTACAGCTTCTTTACAGATTTTCAAATATGGAGAACCTGCCGCTGAATCGCTTTCTCAACAAATAATTGAAGGTTGTGGCATTGAAAAAATTCATGCTCCTTCTAAAGGTAAAACCCAATGGCTGTCGGTAGATAAAAAATTAATAGCCGATGCTGCAGAAGCAGCCATCAATAATCAACCCGACCAAACCACCGTAACACTTAGCAAGCTGCAAGACTTAATAAAAGAAGCTTCCGTAAGAACTACTACAGTAAAAGATATGAACCAAACAGAGAAAGCTAAGCTTGCAGAAGCCATCTTTCTGATTATGTCGCCGATGTTGCCCACAAAGCTTGCTTTTTATAAAAAACTCATTAATGCAATACCGTTTAATCTTGGAGAACTTTTAGATTCAATAAGTGCGAATGAATACCTATCAAAAATTACAGGACCTTTAAATAAAATTGGGATAGAAACACCGGAACGATTACAAAACTCCGTAACAGCATTTGATAAAGAATTTCAACGAATCGTAGGGTATATCAATAAGAATAATTATCCTACTCACGAAAAATATAATAGCTTATACTTTATTTATAACAGTCACAACATAATGCTTTCTACTTGCTGGGGAGATATCGCTCATTGTATAGATGAGCAAACAGGCATTGTATCTTATAAAGCCGGACAAGGCTACGTAAACAGCTACAATACGGATGAAAATACCTATACCCAACAAGGCGATGAAGAAATAACTAATACTGTACCGGCTAAAAAAGTAAATGAAGAAACTGCAAACACAGCTTAAGAAAAAATGGGAAGCGTAGTCGTCATAAGAAATGCACCTGGCAGGCAGTTTACTGACCTTACTAGTCTTGCTATCGGAGGGGGTATCGCCTTTGGTTCGATATATTTAAGGTTATGTCCTTTGATATTTGACCCTGCAGTTGTTCGCAATGCTGAATGTTTTGGTTCTTATTATGCAAGAGCTAGTCATCAAGAAATCTATGATCAATATTGTAGGGTAGATAGCATTTTCAGAGAGCAACTTGAAGGTCCGGGAGTAGAAATCACCAAAAGTGTAAAGGGAATATCAATTGGTATAAGTACTGGGGGCTCATTAGATGCAGTAGCTGATTTTTTAGAACGTCCGGCACGAATAGGATGGGTAATGCTTAGAAGAACTCTAGGAAGAAGAATTGGTGCCTTAAGAGAAACCGCTTTAGCAGCCGCAGATGATGCTACAAGTATGGGAGCCGGCCTACTTACTTCCGGAACAAGTGGTGGATTATTTCAAAGTATTGATGGAGGCGCTTTACAAAGTGATACTAGCATCTCCACTTTAGACCTAAGTATAGAGCGTATTCAAGGCATGAATATGTGTGTGTTGCAATTAGGAGGAGGAATCATAGTAGGTGCAGGAGTCAATATAGTGTTTATTGGCAACTTCCCTTCATTGAATACACTACTTTCCGTAGATGGTGTATTTACAACGGATATCGACAACTCATTATTTTTTTATATTGGCAATGTTCTTGCACAGTCCTACTGTCATGCATTTATTGCGGATGCTGCAATAGGTGCAATTTTACCCGGCATCGACTTAAATATTATTGGTACTTAAAAACTTTTTTTTCATGCTTTCACTTTCGAATTACTCACTCTCAGAAAAAACAAAACAAGTGCTACACATAGCCTCACAATTGGCTAAAGAAAACATGCACGATTGTTATAGCGCAGCCCATATCTTAAAAGCTTTATTACACAAAGATTTTCCTATTCTAAAGTCTTTAGAGTCTAATGGAGTGGATGTATATTATTTAGAAGAATGGGCTGAAATTCGTATGGAAAGCTATCCTCGCTCTGGAAAACCAACGGATGCACCCTCTGCTGATGAAAGTCTTGAACCAGCATTTAAAGAAGCAGAACATTTGCATCTTAAATTTCATTATAACGCTATTGAACCGGAGTGTTTGCTCATCGCCCTATCTACACCAGGTGTTGCCTTTGCCTACGATCAATTGAAAACGTATCCGGTAACAGCCACGCAGTTGATTCAACAATACGAATCCAATAGTGCGCATTCGGCAACGGGAGACAAAAACCAACCTGATGTAAAACGTACCACAGCTAATGCAAGTTTTGAAGCCCTCAACAAATATTGTATTTATAAACTAATACCCACTTCCGCAGATGAAGAAAATCCAGTAATAGGAAGAGACAAAGAAATCCGTCAAATGTGTGAAATCATTTCCCGCAAAAGCAAATCCAACATCATTCTTACCGGGGAAAGCGGTGTGGGTAAAACGGCTTTATTGGATGGCTTTGCCGCAGCTGTAGTAGCAGGTCGTGTTCCTCAGCATTTAAAGAATGTAGCGATTTATGAAATAGACAATAGTGCATTGTTAGCAGGTGCAGCCTACAAAGGCGAAGTAGAAGATAGGATTCGCAAAATCATTCAAGAGCTTTCTAAATTGGAAAAGCCCATTTTATTCATTGATGAGATTCATACCCTAATTGACAAAAACAACCCCAATGGTGGTGCTACCAGCATCCTAAAAGCTGAGCTAGCCAAAAACATCTTAACGGTTGTAGGCACTACTACTATTGATGAATATCGTAAAAGTATTGAAAAGGATGAAACCTTTAGTAGAAGATTTGAAGTCATCAAAGTAGCAGAACCTGATACTACTGTTGCTGAAAAAATGTTGCGTAATCAAGCTGCCAACTATCAATCCCATCACCAATTAGAAATAGACGATACTGTTTTTGGAGAAACCATTAAACTAGCCAAACGTTTTATCAAGGATAGAAAATTACCCGATAGTGCTCTTGACTTATTAGACCGTACCATGGCTGTTTGCCGTATGATGGCGGATACCGCCACTTCTGATATTGACACTATCAAAACTAAACTGCAAGAATTAGGTGAGTCCCCTACAGAAGAACAACTACAATGGGTATATCATGAAACACAAACCGGCTTTAGCCCTGTGTTATTAGCAAGGCATAATGAAGAAAAAGAGTTTAAAAAACTTCGTGGTGTGGAAGAGATGAAACAGTTCTTAGACACTATGCTCAACAACCTTAGCGAAATAGCCAAAGATGTAAAAACTACAATTGATGAAACAGATTTAAAAGCTGTAGTTGCCAATATCACCGGTATTCCTATTGGAAAAATTCAAACCAGCGAACAACAACGCTTGGTGAATATGGAAAACCACCTAAGAGAACGGGTTATTGGTCAAGACCATGCTCTTAAAACCGTTTCGGATGCTATACTTGAGAGCCGCTCAGGGCTCAACAAAGCGGGTCAGCCAATTGCTTCTTTCTTTTTCTTAGGACCTACCGGTACCGGTAAAACAGAATTAGCTAAATCATTAGCCGAGTTTCTTTTTCAAGATGAAAATTCCATTATTCGATTTGATATGAGTGAGTTTAAAGAAGAACATTCTGCGGCACTGTTATATGGAGCACCTCCCGGCTATGTGGGGTATGAAGAAGGAGGTATGCTGGTAAATAAAATCCGTCAACAACCTTATGCCATTGTATTATTTGATGAAATAGAAAAAGCACATCCTTCTGTATTCGACATTTTCTTACAAATACTTGATGAAGGAAAGATGCACGACCGCTTAGGAAAAGAAGGCGATTTTTCTAATGCCGTCATTTTATTTACTTCCAATATCGGTGCAGAGCATATCATTCAAAGCTTTGGTGAGGGTAAAATACCTAAGTCGGATGAGCTAATGGAAATCATGGCTCGGTACTTCCGACCTGAGTTTTTAGCACGGGTAACCGAAATCGTTCCGTTTGCACCAATCAGCCAGGAAAATGTAGTGCGAATCTTCAACATACATTTAAAACCATTAGTAAAACAACTAGAACAACAAGGCATCACACTACAGGTTTCAAAAGAAGCACAAGACTATCTTGCCAACTTAGGCTTTACACCTAAGTATGGGGTGCGACCTTTGAAAGGAGCTATCCGTACCGCGCTCAGAAAACCACTCAGCCGTATGATCATCAATCAAGAAATAAAACTAGGCGACACCGTTTTAGTTGCTATTAAAGAAACCGAAACCGGTAAAGAGTTAGATTGGAAAATTAACCAGCAATAAATGAATATCGATCATCAAAATCAAGGAAGGAAAGAAAAAAGTAAAAGAAGATTTACCTAAGCAAATCAGTATATTTACTTGACATTTTATATAGAATCGTTGTAATTTCATTCAATCAAAAAATTATCAATTAACTAATACTATACAACATGATGGACAGCAATTATGGAATAGGCGGCAATGAAGTAAAAACTGATGCCAGCGAAGCCTTTGCCGACATACCTCAGAACAGAACTCTCATGGCGGAGAAACTTACAAAAGATGCGCCAGTGAAACCTCAAATCGTACATGGATTACAAACCATCACTCAAGTATTTGACCATTACAAGCCAACCGTAGAAGTCGAGTTTGAAGATGCTGGTGGGACTTCTAAAAAAGAAGCATTACATTTTGGAGGGCTTGAAGATTTTGGCATGAAAGGAATTACCAACCAAAGTGAATTTCTTAAAGACAATGCTACCCAAAAAGAAGAATACATGAAAATCATGAAGCAGCTTAAGTCCAATAAGATTCTAAAATCCGCCTTGGCAGATTCGGATGCTAAAGCCGCTTTATTGGACGCGCTTTATGGTATGATAAGCGAACTGAAGTCAAACAAATAATTTATAAATAGCTAAGTTATGTCGTTTCAAGCCACATTAGTGTTGGATGGTACTACAGATGCCAGCGGAACCACAACCATTAATGGGTATCGTATATTGGAATGTGATTTCGAAATATTCCAAGGGGTTGGCAGTAGAAATTTACCCAATCGGGCTACAGAAATAGGACTGATACATCTCGTATTAGAATCCGGCAATTCGAATGAATTGTTGGTATGGGGTATGTCCACCGGTACCAAAAATGGAAGCATTGCCTTTACTCGAAGAGATGCTACCTCGCCATTAAAAACATTAATATTTGAAAATGCTTTTTGCATAAAGTATCGGGAAACATTTAATGCAAATGGAGAACTTCCTATGCGTGTTCACTTAACCATTTCTCCCTATATCATAAGACTGCAAGGTATAGGGCTACAACAACGCTGGACTGGCTTTCGTGCATCTTCTAGTAGTTCCCAACAAGAAACGAATACTTCTCCTCAAGCTAGTGATAGAGACGAAACGAACTCTCAAGAACGAAATACGCGTAGTAATGAATCAAGCAGAAGAGATCAAACAAACCAAGACGAGGAAAGAGACCACTCTAACGAATCAAACAACAGTGGCGGCAACTCCAATGATTCCGATAGCCAAGGCAATGCAGACGAAGAAAGAGATAACTCTAACGAATCAAACAACAGTGGCGGCAACTCCAATGATTCCGATAGCCAAGGCAATGCAGACGAAGAAAGAGATAACTCTAATGAATCAAACAACAGTGGCGGCAACTCCAATGATTCCGATAGCCAAGGCAATGCAGATGAAGAAAGAGATAACGATGATATTCCAAGTTTTAGACCTTAACAACCATTTAAAACACACTTTAACTCCCATATATTAAAACGATACTTTATGAGCGAACAACTCGAACAAAGCGCCAACCAACAAGGACAACCACAACAAGAAAGAGAAACTAAAGAAATTAAAAACCCTTTAGAACATCTTAAAAACAGTGCTGAGAAGCTAGCCAAATTTGGGGGATTTGACCTGATAGAGTCTACGATTGAAGGAACACAAAACCTCAATCCCGATAGAAAAGCAAGAAGAAATATCTTCCTTACAGAATCACAAAAGAAAGAGGAAAGAGATTCTCTCCAAAAAGCTCTTTCTCTTTGGGCAAAAGTGTTGGAGTCTTCAAACGATATTACCGATATGGTAAACACTTGTGAAGAAAAAGCTGCGCTAAGTGAAAAAATATTACAACAGAACTTAGCCAAAGCCGTTGAGGAAACTAAAGACTTAGAACGTTCTTATAGAAATGTAGCCTTGTTTTTCAAGAATACAGAATCAGACAAATTGAAGAATGTATCCTTTATCAATTGCGAGCTCGACCAAGTAAAAGACTTGGATAATACTCGTTTTATTGATGCGGTTAATGAAGAACTAAAAATGAACTTCGACCGACTCGATCTTCGCAACAACTATAGCATTTTAGTCATGCCGGGCTATCTTGGCTCCAACAAAGTATTGGAAAAATGGGCAAAAATAGCTCATGAACATAAAGTGATGATGGTAACCGATTTTGAACACCTCGATGCGCCGGATGATGTGATGGAAATGTTTGAATTGGCGAACCTAACCGGTGGAGACAAATACCGTTCTAATGTAATGATGACCTGTAATTGGCTCGTAGGTCGTGGAAAATTTGATGAACTTAACGAAGAAGATGACTTATATGTGCCCCCTTCTGGAGCTTTAGCCGGTAAGATTTACAAAACCTTGATGAGTCAAGTGACCGCCGGTAAAAAATTTGGTAGTATGAACGAAACAGATGGTGTAAAATTTGAATTGAAAAAAAGTGAAATTGCCAACCTCGAAAAAATGGGATTAGTACCGATGGTAAAAGAGTATGGGAAAGTGATGGCATTTTCTGCTAAAACATTATTTAATGGAGATAATCTCGGTCTCCAAACGTATTCAGTAGTTCGTGTGTTTGACTATGTCACCAAAGTGCTAATGGACTTTTTGAATAGAAGAGCCTTTGAAAACTTTAACGCCAATACTCGAAAAGATTTAATGAATCAAATTGTGAAATTTCTGGATGGCATTACCGGTCCGGACAAGCTTATCGAAGATTTCACCATCAGGCGCTTTGAACAAGACCCTGTGCAAAAAGATAAAATTCACTTGGACATTCACATGAAACCATACTTCCCTGCCAAAAACTTTATGATAAAAATGGAAGGACAGAAAGGAGATGACGGTACGGCTTGGGATACTAAGTATGACCAACAATAGGGACACCTTTATGATTTTTTTAAATGACAAAAGCGAGATTTTATCTCGCTTTTGTCATTTAAAATTTGTTTATCCCGGATTACGCAGTAGAGATTTTTTTAGATAGTCAACCCTCAAAAAGTCATTTTTAATTTTCGGGCAAAAAAAGTTTGATAAACAGCTACAAGATACATGTAGCAGAGTTGCCAACATCTATTTGCCTCTGTACGCCAGAGGTTCATCGCTC
>Ga0116181_1001558_pt1 | contig 19687 bp, 14 predicted proteins | sample AD_UKC075_MetaG_FD_89752 | JGI IMG/M metagenome (GOLD analysis project Ga0116181, IMG submission 89752) | Active sludge microbial communities of municipal wastewater-treating anaerobic digesters from USA - AD_UKC075_MetaG | ecosystem: Engineered > Bioreactor > Anaerobic > Digestate | place: USA...
GCCAGGGCGATGAAGGGTTTGATCATGCTGGCGCTTTGATAGGCCAGATTGGCGTTGATCGAGACCAGATAGCGCCCGCTGGTGAAATCGTAGACCAGCCACGCGGTCCGTTCGTTGCGAGCCAGTTGGCCGCTGCGGTACAGGCCGCCCAGATAGTGCAGGATAGCGGCATTGAGATTGGTGATTCTCGGCTCGATCTGCGATCGTGGGCCTGGCGAGTGCGTGTAATGCGGTTGCGGGCTGCGCGCAGGGTGGCTGGCCCAGACCGGCGCGGCCAGGGGCGGGGGCTCATCCCATCCGGCCGCGGGCCCGGATCGTGAGACCAGGCCAATCGTGAACAGGGTTCCCAATCGCGCGAGAAATGTGCGTCTGGAGGCGTCGGGAACGGGATCGGTAACGATAGCGTCAGGATTCGGGAGTAGGCTAAACACCATGGCGGGGAGCCTCCGCTCGGGAAAGATGAACGATGAATGACCGTGATTATGATCTGGTCACCTACGGATCAACAACCTCCGGGCTGGGATGTAACCGGCGGCGGAGCGCGTGACGTAACGGTCGATGCCTGCTGTCTGGGCGATGAGATCGGTCATGGTCGTTGATGTGGACCGTCCTGGACGGGATCAGGAGAAACCCTGATAGCGCCCGTCAAAATCCTTATTTACTCCATGGAGACAGGCTTTAATATGGCCCCAGCTGGATGGCTGATTGAATTTATGACATTGCATAAGAAGAAGATGCACTGCTCCAGCCGGTGCACGCCAGAGTGGCGGCAACGCTGCCGACCACCCAAGTGAGGCTTCGGAGATGAAAAGCGAAATCACCCGTCCGGTCAAGGCCAAGCGCTATGGCAGCGAGGGCCTGACGCCGGTAGATAGATATAGCTGTCCGTATCGTGGCACGGCATCGTGCGTAAGTGCGAGCGGAGGTAGTTACTGCGGTGGCTACGGCGGGGATGTCCCGATCCGGGGCACGCAGCTGCACTCGGTGCGCTGTCTGGAAGAGAACAATGCTGATTTCATGGTTCATGGCTGGATGAAGATGCCGCATCGCCCGGCTTATCCGGTGCGGCATCGCTAAGCGGTATACCCATAAAATTCCAAGGACGGCAGGCCAAAGGATTGGGCATCGGTAAAGTAGAACGCCAAGCAGGCTTTTGACCTTGCGGCGGAGCGTCCGGGACTTGCCCGGCCCTCCGCCATCGTTTTTTCTCCTACTGCTCCACCGAGACCTGGACCTTCTGATCGTTGCGCCATTCGCCGACGATCTTCATCCCGTTCTGATACATCACGCCCTGGCCATTCTTGCGGCCGTTGCTCCATTCGCCTTCGTAACGATCGCCATTGCTGTAGTAGTAGACGCCCTGGCCGTTGGGCTGATCGTTCTTGAAATCGCCAACGTATTTGTCACCGCGATCGGTATAGTAGTAGGTCCCTTGGCCGTTTTTGCGGCCGTTGCGCCAGTCGCCTTCGTAACGATTGCCACTGCGATAGTAGTAGGTCCCCTGGCCGTTGATCACCCCGTTGCGCCAGTCGCCCACGTATTTTTCCCCGCGGCCGGCATAGACGTAGGTGCCTTGGCCATGCATCTTGGCGTTGCGGAAATCGCCGGAGTATTCGCTGCCGTCCGGGTAGCGATAGGTGCCGGAGCCATTGTTGCAATCGCCTTTGAGGCAGTTGGGCGCTTGTCCGGGTTTGGCGGTCGGCGTTTCGGACGGCGCCGGGGTGCGGGCGGGCGGGGTCGGTTCCGGAGCGGCGGCGCGCTTTTCGGCGTTGCGGTCGGCGGATTCAGGTTCGGGGGGCGCCTCCGGAGCTGGAGTCTTGCGCGGGGTGGCGGGTGGGGCGGCGTCGGCGACGGGCTCGGATTTCTCGGACTTCTTCTTCAGCACGGCTTGCACGGTCTGCTCCTGGCCGGCTGTCAGCTCGACTTTGCCGTTCCAATCGATATAGCCTTCCTGGCTGACGCGCACCCGATAGACGCCGGCCTTCATTTCGATCTGCATCGGCACCGTGCCGATCGCTCGGCCGTTGATCGAAATCTCGGCATCCTCGACATTGGACCGCACCATGAGCTGGGCCGGACCGGTCCGCGCCGGCGTGGACGGGGTAGCAGGCTCGGTCCGCTGCGGGGTGGAGACCAGATCGATGGGCTCCAGATCCGTTTTCTTCGGTGGTGCCGGTTCGGGCGGCGGAGTCGACTTGGTGGCGCTCTCGGCTTGGGTGAGCTGCTCGCGCAGGCTGGCTAGGCGGGGATAGCCTGGATTCAGACGAGCCACCCGGTCGAGGTAGCCCCTGGCTGCTTTGGCGTCGCCGCGCTGGATCGCCGAGGCGGCGGATTCGGCGTAGCGATCAGCGATGCGATCGAGCCCTGCCAGGGCGTCGGCGTTGCCCTGATCGAGCTTGAGCACCTCGCCATAGCAATCGGTGGCGTTGCCGCCCTTGCCCGAGGTGAGCCGGTTGGCGCGCAGGTGGGCGTCGCAGTTTCGCAGCAGGGTGGCGATCTTGGCGGAGTTATCGGGCGACGGTTTGGTTTCGATAGGAGGCGGAGGCGCGGCCTTGGCCTCGCGCAACTGGCGTCGGACCTCGTCGCGCAAGGTCAGTAGCCGGGCGTGATCGGACGCTTGCTGCAGACCCTGCTCGATCTGGTTCAGGCTGGTTTCGTAGGCCCGGTTGCGCTGGGAGTCCAGCGCGCGCGCCAGCCATTCGTCGGCCTTGCGGCGACGCTGCTCGGCTTCGGCCTTCTGTTTTTCAGCCTCAGCCTTCTGTTTTTCAGCTTCGGCCTTCTGCCGCTCGGCCGTTTCCTGGCGCTTTGTCTCGGCCTGCTGGGTGGCCAGCACCTCTTGTTTCAGGGCCAACAGGCTGGCATGGTTGGGTAGGGCTTGCAGCCCTTGCTCGATGTGCACCAGGCTGAGATCCAGCTTGCCCTCTTGGCGCGCGATCCTGGCCTGATCGAGGAACTGGTCGGCTTGCATCTGTTGCCGCGCCTGTTCTTCTTCCTGGGTCTTGTGGGTGTCGGCGGCGGCGATCTGTGTGCTGACCTCCTGTTTCAGGGCCAACAGGCCAGCATGGTCGGGCATCAACCGTAGACCCTGCTCGATGCGGGCGAGGCTGTCGTTCAGTGCGCCGGCCTGCTGCTGCTGGCGGGCTTGGCCGAGCAGTTGCTCGGCTTCCGCCTGCCGCTGGGCCGTGAGATCGACGGTTGGTGGTTCCGACGGCGGGGTCGAAGTCGAAACGGTCGGTGGCGAGGGCGGCTGGCTCAGGAACCAGTAACCGCCGCCGAGCGCTACGCCCGCCAGCCCGGCGGCCAGCGCCCCGGCCTTCCAACCCCAGCGGCGACTGGGAGGAGGAGGGACTGGCAGCACCTTTCGGGTGGGATCGGTGATGGTCAACGGCGAATGGGCCGTGGGGTCGAGCGCGTCCAGCGCTATGATGAAATCCTGCCCGGTCTGGAACCGCAGGTTGGGATCCTTGTCCAGCAGTTTGTTCAGCAATGGCTGGAAAGTTTGCAACTTCGGCGGCAATTCGGGGATCGGCGAGGTAACGTGCATCATTGCTAGGGCGAAGCTGTCCTCGGCGTTGAAGGGGACGTGACCGATGAGCATTTCGTAGAGCAGTACACCGAAGCTGTAAAGATCGGCACGGGCGTCGACCACTTGGCCGCGGATTTGCTCCGGACTCATGTAGCGCGGGGTGCCGAGCGACAGGCCGGTGCGGGTCATGACCGTGCTGGTGCCGAGGGTTTTGGCGATGCCGAAATCGGTCAGCACCGGGGCGCCGTTCTCACGGAACAGGATGTTCTGCGGTTTGATGTCGCGGTGGATGATGTTGCGGCGGTGGGCGTAATAGAGGGCGCTGGCGATGGCGCGCGCGATGGGCAGGACTTCTTCCAAGGGCAAGCCGTCGCGGATGCGCTGCTGCAAGGTGCCGCCAGGCAGGTACTCCATGGACAGATAGTAGGTATGATCGTGGGCGGCGATGTCGTAGACCGTGACGATATGCGGATCGCTGAGCTGGGCGATGATGCGGCCTTCCCGCAGGAAGCGATGGGCGAATTCCTCGTCGGTCGAAAGAACGGGTTTGATGACCTTCAACGCGACGGGACGATGCAGCGACTCCTGCGTGGCGAGATAGACGATCGCCATTCCGCCTTGGCCGATTTCACGCTCGATCTGGTAGCCTGGAATGTGCATGTTGTTATCCGATGCGTTGTTGTCGATGGCCGCGCGTCGGCGGCAGGGCCGGTTCGTTCCGCCGGGCGCGTGGGGTCGAATCCAGGCGTGATCGCGGCGCTGAGCTGACGCGCTATGATATGCCGTTAGATTTTAGGTAAGCGCTCAACTTCTGACAAAAAAATACCATACGGTGGAGCGATTTCCGCCCGGCGTTGCGGTCCATTCCGGATCGTTCGCCCGTTCTCTAGTGCTTTCAAGCAGCAGCGGCGCTTTGCGCCATGCCGCACGAGGATCGATTTCCCATGTCTGGCAATAGCTTTGGCAAGTTGTTTACCGTCACGACCTTTGGCGAGAGTCATGGACCGGCGCTGGGCGCGATCGTGGATGGCTGTCCGCCCGGTCTGGCGCTGGCCGAAGCGGATTTGCAGCGCGATCTGGATCGGCGTCGGCCCGGACAAAGCCGGCACACCACCCAGCGCCGCGAACCGGATCAGGCGCGGATCCTGTCCGGCGTGTTCGAAGGCCGGACCACCGGCGCGCCGATCGGCCTGCTGATCGAGAATGTCGACCAGCGGTCGAAGGATTACGGCGAGATCATGGATCGCTTCCGGCCGGGGCACGCCGATTATACCTATCATCACAAGTATGGCATCCGCGACTATCGCGGCGGTGGCCGCTCATCGGCGCGGGAGACCGCCATGCGGGTGGCGGCCGGAGCCATCGCCCGCAAATATCTGCGCGAGCGCTATGGCGTGGAAATTCGCGGCTATCTGGCGCAGCTGGGTCCGCTGCGGCCCGCCAGGCTGGTATGGGACGAGGTCGAACGCAATCCGTTCTTCTGCCCGGACCCCGAATGGGTAGCGGAGCTGGAGCAGTTCATGGACGCGCTGCGCAAGTCCGGCGATTCCATTGGCGCGCGGGTGACGGTGGTGGCCAGCGGAGTGCCGGTCGGTTGGGGCGAGCCGATATTCGACCGGCTGGACGCCGATATCGCTCATGCCCTGATGAGCATCAACGCGGTCAAGGGCGTGGAGATCGGGGCCGGTTTTGACTGTGTGGAGCAGCGCGGCACCGAGCATCGCGACGAGCTGAGCCCGGCGGGATTCCTGAGCAACCGGGCCGGCGGCGTATTGGGCGGCATTTCCACCGGCCAGGACATCGTCGCCAGCATCGCCCTGAAACCGACCTCCAGCATCCGGCTGCCGGGGCGGACCATCGACGTGCAGGGCCAGGCGGTGGAGGTGGTGACCAAAGGCCGCCACGATCCCTGCGTCGGCATCCGCGCCACCCCGATCGCCGAGGCGATGCTGGCGCTGGTGTTGATGGATCATGCCTTGCGTCATCGCGCTCAGAACCTGGATGTGCGCACCGCTACGCCGCCGATCGCCGCCGCTGCGCCGCATGAGGAAACGGATCACTGAGCGCCAGGAGGCGATGCTTCGCCTCCCGCCTGCCGCCATGCTCCCTTTTCATCTATACCTGCGCCTGTCCGGCTTTTATCTGTTCTATTTCGCCGCGCTGGGCGTGCAGTTGCCGTACTGGGGCCTGTATCTGCAATCGCTGGGTTTCGATCCGGCCCGTATCGGCGAACTGATCGCCATCCCGCTGGCGACCCGGCTGGTAGCGCCAACGCTGTGGGGTTGGCTGAGCGATCACACCGGTCGGCGCATGCAAGTGATCCGCTGGGGCTGCTTGGCTTCGGCGGCGACGTTTTCCGGCGTCTACGCAGTCGGCGATTCCTATGGTGGGCTGTTGTTGGTGACGCTGATCTTCAGCTTCTTCTGGAACGCGGTGTTGCCGCAGTTCGAAGCCGTCACCCTCGACCATCTGGGCGAGGCGCAGCGTCATCGCTACAGCCGAGTGCGGTTGTGGGGATCGCTGGGTTTTATCGGCGCGGCGTCTGGGGTCGGATTCCTGGTGCAGGACTGGGGAGCGGGCATCGTGCCGGCCTTGCTGCTGGCCTTGTTCGTCGGACTGTGGATCAACAGCCTGTTGGCGCCGGAGGTGCGGCAAGTCGTGGTCGTCCAGGCCGCACCGTCGCTGCTGCGGGCATTGCGCCAGCCGGCGGTGATCGCTTTTCTCACCGCTGGATTCTTCAACCAGGCCGCTCATGGGCCGTACTACGGCTTCTTCTCGCTGTATCTGGAAACTTGCGGCTATTCGCGCGAGTCGATCGGGTTGTTGTGGGGACTGGGGGTGGCGATGGAAGTGGCGATGTTTATGCTGTTTCCCCGCCTGCTGCCGCGTTTCGGTCCGCGTCGATTGATGCTGACGGCGCTGGCGCTGGCGGCGCTGCGCTGGCTGTTGATCGCGCATTTCGCCCGCGAACTGCCGCTGCTGCTGTTCGCCCAGACCTTGCACGCCTTTAGCTTCGGCGTCTTCCATGCCGTCTCCATCCATCTGATCCATCAATTCTTTCCCGGGGCGCTGCAGGGTCGCGGCCAGGCGTTGTACAGCAGTTTGAGCTTTGGAGCGGGCAACGCCGTCGGTAGCCTCGCCGCCGGCTATCTGTGGCAGGGCCTGGGGCCGACGGCGATGTTCGATCTGGGCGCAGGGCTGGGCGCGCTGGCCTGGTGGATAGCGTGGCGCGGTTTGCGGGTATGACGCGGCGGCGGATGATCCGCCTTCACTTCCCGTTATTGCTCGGACATTCCGCGACCAGTTCCACCTGACCGTTTTCGTCCACCGCCTCCAGCCGCACAGCGAAGCCCCACAGCCGATGCAGGTGCTTGAGCACCTCCTGGGTGCTGTCGGAGTGAAGCGGGCGGCGGTGGTAGCGGGTGTGACGCAGGGTCAGCGAGCGATCCTTGCGGTAGGCGACGTTCCAGACCTGAATGTTCGGCTCGCGGCTGCCCAGGTTGTACTGATCGGCCAGCGCCAGTCGCAGCCGCCGATAACCGGTGTCATCGTGGATGGCGGTGATTTCCAGCTCGTCCTGGGCATCGTCGTCCAACACCGCAAACAGCTTGAAGTCGCGCATTACCTTGGGCGACAGGTACTGAGCGATGAAGCTCTCGTCCTTGAAGTTCCGCATGGCGAAGTCCAGCACTTTGAGCCAGTCCTGCCCAGCGATATCCGGGAACCAGTGGCGATCTTCCGCCGTCGGGGCCTGACAGATGCGCTGGATGTCGCTGTACATGGCAAAACCCAGCGCATAGGGATTGATGCCGGAGTAGTAGGGATGGTCGAACGGCAATTGATGGACAACGCTGGTATGCGACTGCAGGAATTCCATGATGAAACCGTCGTTGACATAGCCTTGGTCGTACAACCGGTTTATCAAGGTGTAGTGCCAGAACGTGGCCCAGCCTTCATTCATGACCTGGGTCTGGCGCTGCGGGTAGAAGTACTGGGCGATCTTGCGGACGATGCGCACCAGCTCGCGCTGCCATGGCTCCAGCAGCGGCGCGTTCTTTTCGATGAAATACAGCAGGTTTTCCTGCGGTTCGGTCGGATAGCGCCGCGCTTCCTCGGCGGCGGTCTCCGCCGGCTTGGTCGGGATGGTGCGCCACAGATCGTTGATCTGCGACTGCAGATATTCTTCCCGTTCGTGCTGGCGCTGTTTCTCCTCGCTGAGCGACAGCGGCGCCGGATGCTTGTAGCGATCCACGCCGTAATTCATCAGCGCATGGCAGGAATCGAGGAACAGCTCGACCGCTTCCTCACCGTGGCGTTCTTCGCATTCGGCCACGTAGTTACGGGCGAACAGCAGGTAGTCGATGATGGCATCGGCGCTGGTCCAGGTGCGGAACAGGTAGTTGCCCTTGAAGAAGGAATTATGGCCGTAGGCGGCATGGGCGATCACCAGCGCCTGCATCATCGCCGTGTTCTCCTCCATGAGGTAGGCGATGCACGGATCGGAGTTGATCACGATCTCGTAGGCCAGCCCCATCTGCCCGCGCCGGTAGTTCTTCTCGGTCAACACGAATTGCTTGCCGTAGGACCAGTGTTTGTAGCCCAGCGGCATGCCCACCGAGGAGTAGGCGTCCATCATCTGCTCGGCGGTAATGATTTCGATCTGGTTCGGGTAGGTGTCCAGACCGAAGTCGTTGCCGGCGATCTGGCCGATCACCTCGTTGTAGCGCTCCAGCATCGAGAACGTCCATTCGGACGATTCGGAGATTAGCCGCGACGAACTCATGACACGCGCTTCCTGAACAGATCCCGGAACACCGGGTAGATGTCGGCCGGTCCGTCGATCTGCCGCATGGCGAAGTGGGGATGAGCGGCCTTGACCTCCTCATATGCTTCCCACAGGCTTTGATGGCGGTCCGGGGTGATTTCGATGTAGGCGTAATAGCGGACGAACGGTATGATCCGCTGCAGCAAGATATCCCGGCAGGCCGGCGAATCGTGGTGCCAGTTGTCGCCGTCGGAAGCTTGGGCCACATAGATGTTCCAGCTTGAAACCGGATAGCGTTCGCGCATGACGTCGGCGGTCAGTTGCAGGGCGCTGGACACTACGGTACCGCCGGTTTCCCGGGAGTAGAAGAACTCCTGCTCGTCCACTTCCTTGGCGACCGTGTGGTGACGGATGAACACCACCTCGATCTTTTCGTAATTGCGCTTCAGGAACAGATACAGCAGGGTGAAGAAGCGCTTGGCCAGATCCTTGCGGGCCCGGTCCATCGAGCCGGAGACGTCCATGATGCAGAACATCACCGCTTGGGTGGTTGGCTTGGGTTGCATCACCCGGTTGGCGTAGCGCAGGTCGAAGGTGTCGATGAAGGGCACCGCCCGTGCCCGCGCCCGCAGATGCTCGACTTCCTCGATCAACTCCCGGGTGCGTATTTCATCCACCGGCGTTTCGGTCAGCAGCCGTTCCAGCTCGGCCTCGGCCTCGTGCAGGCGGCGCGTGTACGGCGCGGCCAACGCCATCCGCCGCGCCATAGCGCCTTTGAGCGAGCGCACGATATCGATATTGGCCGGGTTGCCGGCGCTGCTGAAACCGGCCCGGACCGATTTGAACTCGGTGGCCTTGGCCAGCTGGGTCCGGACTAGGTTGGGTAGCTCCAGATCCTCGAAGAACAACTCCAGGAACTCTTCTCGCGACAGTTCGAATACGAAGTCGTCTTCGCCTTCGCCACTGTCGCTGGCCTGGCCCTGACCCGAGCCGCCGCTACCACCGCCGCCCTGGGGGCGGGCCACCCGATCGCCGGAGACGAATTCCTTGTTGCCGGGATGAATCGCTTCACGCCGCCCGCCCGGCCCGTGGCCGAACACCGGTTCGGACAGGTCGCGGGCCGGGATGTTGATCTTCTCGCCGTTGTCGATGTCGGTGATGCTGCGGCCGTTCATGGACTCGGTCACGGCCTTCTTGATCTGGTTCTTGAAGCGCCGGATGAAACGCTGGCGGTTGACTGAACTCTTGTTCTTGCCATCCAGTCGTCGGTCGATGAACGTAGCCATGGAAGATTCCTTCGCTCAGGATGCCTTGCGCACCCGCAGATACCAGTCGGACAGCAGCCGCACCTGCTTGGGGGTGTAGCCCTTGGCCACCATCCGGTCCACGAACTCGGCGTGCTTCTTCTGCTCGTCGGCGCTGGCCTTGGCGTTGAAGCTGATCACCGGCAGCAGATCCTCGGTCGTGGAGAACATCTTCTTCTCGATGACCGCCCGCAGCTTTTCGTAACTGGTCCAGGCCGGGTTCTTGCCGGCGTTGTTGGCACGCGCCCGCAGCACGAAGTTGACGATTTCGTTGCGGAAATCCTTCGGGTTGCTGATGCCGGCCGGTTTCTCGATCTTTTCCAGTTCGGTGTTGAGCGCCGCCCGGTCGAACGATTCGCCGGTGTCGGGATCGCGGTATTCCTGATCCTGGATCCAGAAGTCGGCGTAGGTCACGTAGCGATCGAAGATGTTCTGGCCATACTCGGAATAGGATTCCAGATAGGCTTGCTGCAGCTCCTTGCCGATGAATTCGGCATAGCGCGGGGCCAGGAAGCCCTTGAGGAAAGACAGATATTTTTCCTCGGTTTCCGGGGCGAACTGCTCGCGTTCGATCTGCCGCTCCAGCACGTAGAGCAGGTGCACCGTATTGGCGGCGACCTCGGTATGATCGAAGTTGAACACCTGCGACAGGATCTTGAAGGCGAAGCGGGTGGAGATGCCGGTCATGCCTTCGTCCACCCCGGCGTAGTCGCGGTATTCCTGGATCGACTTGGCCTTGGGATCGGTGTCCTTCAGGTTCTCGCCGTCATAGATCCGCATCTTGGAGAAGATGCTGGAATTTTCCGGTTCCTTGATGCGGGTCAGCACCGAGAATTGCGCCAGCATCTCCAGGGTGCCGGGGGCGCAGGGCGCGGCCGACAGGGAGCTGTGAGTCAGCAGTTTCTGGTAGATCTTGACCTCGTCCGACACCCGCAGGCAATAGGGCACCTTGACGATGTAGACGCGGTCCAGGAACGCCTCGTTGTTCTTGTTGCCCTTGAACGACTGCCACTCCGACTCGTTGGAGTGAGCCAGGATGATGCCTTCGAAGGGAATGGCCGACAGTCCCTCGGTACTGTTGTAGTTGCCTTCCTGGGTGGCGGTCAGCAACGGGTGCAGCACCTTGATCGGCGCCTTGAACATCTCGACGAATTCCATCAGGCCCCGGTTGGCGCGGCACAGCGCACCGGAGAAGCTGTAGGCGTCCGGATCGTTCTGGGCGAAGTGTTCCAGCTGACGGATGTCGACCTTGCCGACCAGCGAGGAGATGTCCTGATTGTTCTCGTCGCCCGGCTCGGTCTTGGCCACGGCGATCTGATGCAACACCGACGGCCACAGCTTGACCACCCGGAACTTGGTGATGTCGCCGTTGAACTCGCGCAGCCGCTTGGCCGCCCACGGCGACATGATGTGACGCAGATAGCGGCGCGGAATGCCGTAGTCGTCTTCCAGGATCTGACCATCTTCGTCGGGGTTGAACAGCCCCAGCGGCGATTCGAACACCGGCGAGCCTTCGATGGCGTACAGCGGCACCCGCTCCATCAGTTGCTTGAGCCGTTCGGCCAGCGAGGATTTGCCGCCGCCCACCGGGCCGAGCAGATAGAGGATCTGCTTTTTCTCCTCCAAGCCCTGGGCAGCGTGCTTGAGGTAGGAGACGATCTGCTCGATGGCATCCTCCATCCCGTAGAATTCCTCGAACGCGGGATAGATCTTGATGACCTTGTTCTGAAAGATGCGCGACAACCGTGGGTCGTTACGGGTGTCTATCAATTCGGGTTCGCCGATGGCCTTCAGCAAGCGTTCGGCGGCGCTGGCGTAAGTGAGCGGGTCCTTCTTGCACAGATCCAGATATTCCTGAAGCGAAAGATTCTCTTCGCGGCTCTCTTCGTAGCGCGATAGATAGCGCTTGAAAATCGTCATCGTTATACCTCTCTTACTGGTCGCGGAAGCACGGCCTTCAGTTCAAGCCTGATGGTTTCGACAGCAATTAACGGACCAACCCCACTGCGGGCGCGCGGAACCGCTGTCCGATTCGGCGCTGGAGCGTCGCTGGCGCTCGGATGCGGCGCTGGCGAAGTAAAACCATGAAGCAAGTCATGACTTGACTGGCAAGGGGTGATGGGTCAGCGGGAAAGCGGTCCGCCTGAGCCGTGATCGACTCCTGCAAGGCGAGCAGCAGGTTCATATCGGTCATGAAGTGCGTCGCACTAAATTAGTGCGACGCACTGAAACGGTTCGTGATAGCAATAGACTCTGTCGAACGGGGTCAGTTCAGCACACATCACACGATGGATTGGGGCTTGCGCCACTTTGTTGCTAACATCGCGCGGATGCGGTGCGTGGCAAGAGGCGACATGAAAATCATCAGCGATTGGTTTCGGCGGTTTTTCGACGATCCGCAGGCGGTCATTTTGACCGTGGTCTTGGTGCTGGGCACCAGCGTGGTTCTGGTTATGGGGCGGGATTTGGCGCCGGTGCTGGCTAGCATCGTGATCGCGTACCTGCTGGAGGGAGTCGTGCAGTTCCTGCATCGCTGGATGCGGTTGCCACGGTCGCTGGCGGTCGTGGTGGTGTTCCTACTGTTTCTGGCGTTCGTGCTGTTCGTGTTGCTGGGGTTGCTGCCGATGGCCTCGCGCCAGTTGACGCAGCTGGTGCAGCAGCTGCCGAGCATGATCGTCAAGGGCCAGAACCTGCTGCTCAGCCTGCCGGCCCTGTATCCGGAGTTCATCAACGAGCCCCAGGTGTTGGGGGTGCTCGACGCCATCAAGTCCGAGATGGCCAATTGGGGCCAGAATGTGTTGTCCTGGTCGCTGGCGGCTGGCATGGGCGTCATCACCATCACGATCTATCTGGTGCTGGTGCCGCTGCTGGTGTTTTTCTTCCTCAAGGACAAGGATTTGATCCTGGATTGGCTGCATGGTTTCCTGCCGCAAGACCATACCCTAGCGCAGCAGGTCTGGCGCGAGGTGGACCGGCAGATGGGCAATTACGTGCGTGGTAAATTCCTGGAAATCCTGGTGGTCTGGATCGCCACTTTCGTGGCCTTCTTCTGGATGGATCTGCAGTTCGCCATGCTGTTGGCCTTAATGGTAGGGCTGTCGGTCATCGTGCCCTATATCGGTGCGGTGGTGGTGACGGTGCCGGTGGCGCTGGTGGCCTTCTTCCAGTGGGGCTGGAGTTCGGAGTTCCTGTGGCTGCTGGGCGTCTATCTGGTCGTCCAGGGACTGGATGGCAACGTGCTGGTGCCGCTGCTGTTTTCCGAAGTGGTGGACTTGCATCCGATCGCCATCATCTCGGCGGTGCTGGTGTTCGGCGGCTTGTGGGGGTTCTGGGGAGTGTTCTTCGCTATTCCGCTGGCGACGGTGGTGCAGTCGATTCTGAAAGCCTGGCCGCGGCCCGTGCAGGTCGTGATCGAGTAGCGCTCGGGCAAATGCGCGGCAGGGGTGCTGCCCGGGCCGCGCTTCGTCGTCACAGGCGATCGGAGGCGAATTCGGCCAGTCGCGAGCGCTCGCCGCGCCGTAGGGTCACATGCCCGCCATGGGGCCAGTCCTTGAAGCGGTCCACTACATAGGTCAGCCCGGAGGTGGTCTCCGACAGGTAGGGTGTGTCGATCTGGGCGATGTTGCCCAGGCACACCACCTTGGTGCCGGGACCGGCGCGGGTGATCAGGGTCTTCATCTGTTTGGAGGTCAGGTTCTGCGCCTCGTCGATGATCAGGAACTTGCTCTGAAAGGTGCGGCCGCGCATGAAGTTGAGCGAGCGGATCTTGATCTTGTTGCTCAAGAGATCGGCAGTCGCCGCGCGGCCCCATTCGCCGCCTTCCTGTGGGGCGAGTAGCACTTCCAGATTGTCCATCAACGCCCCCATCCACGGCGTCATCTTTTCCTCTTCGGTGCCAGGCAGGAAACCGATATCCTCGCCGACCGGCACGGTCACCCGGGTCATGATGATTTCCCGATAGCGCTTGACGTCCAGGGTCTGGGCCAGACCGGTGGCAAGCGCCAGCAAGGTCTTGCCGGTGCCGGCCGCGCCGAGCAGGGACACGAAATCGATGTCGGGGTCCAGCAGCAGGTTGAGCGCGAAATTTTGTTCGCGGTTGCGGGCGGTGATGCCCCAGACCCCATGGTTGGCCATGGAATGATCCTTGAGGATTTCGATGACCGCTTCCGCACCATCGATCTGGCGGACGATGAAAGCCGGCCCGTCGTTGGGCTGGAACAGGCCCTGATTTGGAAACCAGTGGCGGACATCCGGACCCTGGATCCGATAGAAGGTCCGGCCGTTCTCCTTCCAGGAATCCAGTTCCTTACCGTGGCTGTCCCAGAAGTCGGCAGGCAGGTCGCGGGCGCCGCTGTAGAGCAGATCGACATCTTCCAGCGCCTGGTCGTTGTAGTAGTCCTCCGCGTGGATGCCCAGGATGGCGGCCTTGATCCGTAGATTGATGTCCTTGGACACCAGGGTCACCTGACAACGGGGGTAGTCCTGCTGCAGGGTCATGGCCATGCCGAGAATATCGTTGTCCGGAGTATTGCCGGGCAGGCTGGCCGGTGGGCTCAGGCGGGTTGGACGGGTCTGGAAGAACAGGCGTCCACTGGCAGTTGGTGCGCCCCGTGGTCCAGGCAGACTCGGCAAGGGCAGTCCTTGGTCGATTTGGTCCTTGCTGGTGCCGGCGATCAGTTCGTCGAGAAAACGGCTGACCTGACGAACGTTGCGGGCCACTTCGGACACGCCCTTCTTGGCGTGGTCCAACTCCTCCAGCACCATCATCGGCAGATGGATGTCGTGTTCCTGGAAACGGAACAACGCGGTCGGGTCGTGCATGAGCACGTTGGTGTCCAGCACGAAAAGTCGGTGATCGGTCAGGCTGATGGCAGGGACGGTGGTGACGCTGGCGGACTGGGACGGGGAGATGGGGTTGGCTGTCATGGATGAAGGCGCGATTGCGCTCTGTATGATGAATGATACGTAAAAGTGTAGCCGGGTGCGGCGGACCTGCTGGAGAAGAGCGGACGCTGGGTTCCCGGCAGCCGTGGGCGTTGCGGGACGAATGCTGGCCTCAGCTCAGCGCTTCGACCGCGGCCAAGACCTGAGCGGCGTGGCCGTCGACCTTGACCTTGCGCCATTCCTGGCGCAGGACGCCTTCAGCGTCGATCAGGAAGGTGCTGCGTTCCACGCCCAGCGCTTCTTTGCCGTAATTCTTTTTCAGTTTGATGACATCGAACAGCCGACACAGGGTTTCGTCGGTATCGGCCAGCAGCGGGAAGGGGAAAGCGTGTTTGGCGCGGAAATTCTCGTGGCTGCGCACGCTGTCGCGCGAGACGCCGAGGATCACCGTGTTCAGTGTCGAGAAGCGGTCGTACAGATCGCGGAATTGTTGGCCTTCGGTGGTGCAGCCGGAGGTGTTGTCCTTGGGATAGAAATACAGCGCCACCCGCTTGCCGCGCAGTTCCGACAGGCTGATGCGGCGCTCTCCGGTGGCGGCGGCGCTGAACTCGGGAACGATCTGCCCTACGCTCACGCTCATGACGGCTTACCCCTTGATCGGCTCCAGAACCGCGTCCAGGTTCAGTTCGTCGCAGAAATCCAGGAATTCTTCCCGCAGCATGGCGATGTGCATGCCGGCCGGAATGCCGATCGCCAGGTTGACCGAGAACATCGGCGTACCGGTGTGCGGGGCGCTGTAGCTGCGGGTCACCATGTCTTCGATGTTGATCGAGCGGCTGGCGAAGAAACTGGCCAGATGATGGACGATTCCCGGCTGGCTGACCGCTACCACCTCCACCGCATAGGGCAACACATCGCCTACCGGCACGCGGCCCTCGGTGCGTTTGGCGGTGATGATCATGCCCAGCGCCTGCTCCAGCCGCTTGAACTGCATTTCCAGCTTGGTCAGGGTGTTCCAGTTGCCCTGCACCAGCAATAGGATGGCAAACTCGCCGCCCAGCACGGTCATGCGACTGTCCACGATGCTGCAATCGCAATCGAGGATTACGCGGGACAGTTCGTTGACCAGACCGGGCCGGTCTTCGCCCAGGGCGGAAATGACCAGGTAGTTTTTCACAGACAGGGTTTCCTAGAGGCCAGAGATACGAGTATGACGATGCTGCAGTGTACAAGCATCCAACGAGGGTGGAAACTGCTCCAGCGTCTTGAGCGAGTTCGACGCTTGTCAAGCCCGCTCGGTATCCGTACCATGCGGCGACTGTGGGTAAATCAGGAGTAAAATCATGTTTCGTGGCAGCATGGTGGCCCTCGTCACGCCAATGCGGGCGGATGGCTCACTGGATTTCGAAGCGCTGGCGCGGTTGGTGGAATTTCATGTCGAGAACGGCACCGACGCGATCATTGCAGTCGGCACCACCGGCGAGTCGGCGACGCTGGATTTCGAAGAACACATCACGGTGGTGCGCAAGATAGTCGAATTGGCGCGCGGTCGGACGCCGGTCATCGCCGGCACCGGGGCCAACTCCACCACGGAGGCGTTGCATCTGACCCAGCGCGCGATGGAGGTCGGCGCCGACGCCTGCCTGTTGGTCACTCCCTACTACAACAAGCCCACCCAGGAAGGACTGTATCGCCACTACAAGCTGATTGCCGACAGCGTGGCGATTCCGCAGATCCTGTACAACGTGCCCGGCCGCACCGCCTGCGATCTGAAGCCGGAAACGGTCGAACGGCTGGCCGACGTCCCCAATATCATCGGCATCAAGGAGGCCAGTACGCTCGAACGGATTCATGAGCTGCTGCGGCGCTGTGGCGACCGCCTGGACGTTTACAGCGGCGACGATGGCATTGCCGCCGAAGCGATGCTCGGTGGGGCCAAGGGCGTGATTTCGGTGACGGCCAATGTGGCGCCACGCGCCATGCACGACATGAGCGTTGCCGCCCTGGCGGGCGACCGCGCCCAGGCCGAGGCCATCGATGGCCGACTGGCCGAATTGCACAAAGTATTGTTCCTCGAATCCAACCCGATTCCCGTAAAGTGGGCGGTTGGCCAGCTTGGCCTTATTCCGCCGGGGATTCGCTTGCCGCTGGTGCCCCTGTCGGAATCGTTCCAGCCGGCGGTACGGGCTGCGATGCAACAAGCCGGAGTGATCTGATAAAGCCATGACGACGCGGTTTTCGCTTTCCACAAGGTGCGCGACGGCCGTGTCCGTCGCGGTATTGACGGCCCTGTCCGGTTGTTCCAAGAGCTTCGATACTCTGCTGCCGGATCGGCGGCCGGATTACAAGCAAAGCACTCAGACCCAACGGCTGGAGATTCCCCCCGATCTCACGTCGTCCACCATCGACGATACCCTGGTGGTGCCGGAGATCAATCCGAACGGCTCGGCCAGTCTGAACGACTACTCCAAGGAACGCGGCGGTCCCCAGACGCAGGCCAGGAAGTCCGAGGCGGTGTTGCCGCCGCAGCCCGGCATCACTCTGCAGCAGGACGGCAACCAACGTTGGCTGGTGGTCGCAGCGCCGGCCGATCAGGTCTGGCCCAAGACGCGGGACTTCTGGCTGAGCACCGGTTTCGCACTGAAGCGGGACGATCCGACCATCGGCATCATGGAGACCGACTGGGTGGAAAACCGCGCCGATATCCCTGAAGACGCTTTGCGGGGCTTGTTGAAGAAATACCTGGACATCCTCTATTCGGCGCCCACCCGCGACAAATTCCGGACCCGGCTGGAACGCAGCGCCGATGGCAACAGTACGGAAATCTACGTGACCCATTACGGGGTCGAGGAAGTCGCGGTGGGCGGCACGACCGCCAGCTCCAGCAACGCCTATATCTGGCAGCGGCGGCCTGCCAACCCCGAGCTGGAAGCCGAGATGCTGAATCGGTTGACGGTTTATCTGGGCGCGTCGGAAAAGCGCGCCGAGGCGCAGCAGGCCAAGGCTGTCGCCGCGCCGACCGGACCGCGCGTCACGTTGACGCAGCAGGGAGGCGAAAGCCGCCTGCTGGTCAACGAGGACTATTCCCGCGCTTGGCGTCTGGTGGGCCTGGCGCTGGACGGCAGCAATTACGCGGTCGAGGAACAAAATCGCAGCCAGGGTCTGTATGTGGTCGAGTACCGCGATCCCGAGCTGGAAAATCAGAAATCCAGCGACCAGGGCTGGCTATCCAAGCTGGCCTTCTGGCGCGGCAAGTCGGACGCGCCCCCGCCGGGGACCCGCTATCGGGTGCGGCTGGCAGGTCAGGGTCAACAGACGGCGGTGGTGGTTCGCAATGCCAACGACCAGCCCGACGACTCGGCCGGGGCCCGTCAAGTGCTGGAAGTCCTGCAACAGACTCTCAAGTGACGGTCTGATCCGGACCGGACGCGTCATTGCCGACGGCCCGGTCCGGATTTCCTCCCGCAGCTGACGGCATCCTTGCATGAGCACTCGCATTCGGCGCTTGCCGCCGCAACTGATCAGCCAGATCGCCGCTGGCGAGGTGATCGAACGCCCGGCTTCGGTGGTCAAGGAGCTGCTGGAAAACAGCCTGGACGCCGGCGCGACCCGCATTACGGTCGAGGTGGAGCAGGGCGGCGTCCGCCTGATTCGAGTCCGCGACAACGGTTCCGGCATCGATCCCGACGATTTGGCGCTGGCGTTGGCTCGCCACGCCACCAGCAAGATCGCCAGTTTCGACGATCTTCAGCATGTCGCCAGCCTGGGCTTTCGCGGCGAAGCCTTGCCCAGCATGGCCTCGGTCTCGCGCTTGACCCTGACCTCGCGGATGGCAGGCCAGGAGAGCGGCTGGCGGGTCGAGGGGGATGGCGGCGATAGCGTCGCTGCTCCCGCTCCCGCCTCGCATCCGCCGGGCACGACGGTCGAGGCCCGCGATCTGTTCTTCAACGTGCCCGCGCGGCGCAAGTTCCTGCGCAGCGAACGCACCGAGTTCGGCCATATCGAAGAGACCATCCGGCGCTTGGCGCTGGATCGATTCGAGGTGGGTTTCGGCCTGTGGCACAACCAGCGGTCGGTGCTGGATCTGAAGCCGGAAGTCGCCCAGGAAGGCTGGACGCGGCGGGTGGCCCTGTTGTGCGGTCAGGAATTCGCGGCCGCCAGTTTGTTCGTCGACCGTCGGGAAGGCGGGCTGCGGCTGTGGGGCTGGCTGGGCTTACCGACGGTGTCCCGCGCGCAGCCGGATCTGCAATACTTTTCCGTCAATGGCCGACCGGTGCGCGACCGGCTGATGGCGCATGCTCTGCGCCAGTCCTACCAGGACGTGCTGTATCGGGACCGCTATCCGGCGGCCGTGCTGTATCTGGAGCTCGATCCCACCGGCCTGGATGTCAACGCTCATCCCGCCAAGCACGAGATCCGGTTTCGGGATTCGGCTCCGGTCCATGATTTTGTCCAGCGAACCGTACGCGCAGCGTTGGCCGATACCCGGCCCGGCGCTGCGCCGCCGCCTGCGCCGCCGGCCCGCGAGCGTGCGTGGATTAGCAGCGGAGCTGGTGGCGGCCCCAGCTCGGCAGGTCGTTTCGGCCCCAGTCAGCCGGGGTTGCCCCTGACGGTGCAGGAGCGGCTGGCGGTTTACGGCCAGCTGCATCCGACCGATCCGACCCCGGACTCGACAGCGCCGGAGCGTGTGCCCCAGACCGAGACCGCGCCGCCGCTGGGCTATGCGCTCGGCCAGTTGCACGGTGCCTACGTATTAGCGGAGAACGCGGCCGGACTGGTGGTGGTGGATGCCCATGCCGCCCACGAGCGAGTGCTGTACGAGCGGCTGAAGGCGGCTTTGGCGGAAGGTCGGCTGCAAACCCAGTCCTTGCTGGCACCGATTGCCCTCGCTGTCAGCCCGCGTGAGCGTCAGTTGTTGGAGGCGCATGGCGAACTGTTGGCGCGAACCGGGTTGGAGATCGATGCCCTGGGGCCGGAGACCGTTGCGATCCGGCGGATTCCGGCGCTGTTGGTCGGTGCGGATATCACGGGATTGGTGCGCGACATCTTGGCCGATCTGGCGGTGCACGGTGTCAGTGACCGTGCCGAGACGGCCATTTCGGCCTTGTTGTCCAGTTTGGCCTGCCATGGGGCGGTGCGCGCCAACCGACCGCTGAATCTGGTGGAGATGAACGCCTTGCTGCGCGACATGGAGCGCACCGAGCGCGC
>Ga0116181_1001569_pt1 | contig 19628 bp, 18 predicted proteins | sample AD_UKC075_MetaG_FD_89752 | JGI IMG/M metagenome (GOLD analysis project Ga0116181, IMG submission 89752) | Active sludge microbial communities of municipal wastewater-treating anaerobic digesters from USA - AD_UKC075_MetaG | ecosystem: Engineered > Bioreactor > Anaerobic > Digestate | place: USA...
CAGCCCGCCGAGCAGCCCTCCCCGCCTGGCTCCACGAATACAATCACCACAGGCCCCACACCGCCATCGGAGGCAAAACACCGATCACACGGTTAACTAACCTGGCTGGGCAGTACACCTAGGCGCGCATCCGCGCCGCACCCGGGGCACCTGTTTTACTACGTCATAGTCCGACGCGCACCGACGCGAAGCGCGCGGTGGCGCCGATCGCCGCAGCCGAGGAAGAGACACCGGTGTCAGCTGGCCGTCCCAGCGATCTCGCCCAAGACGCGGCCGAGTTCGACGGGCGCGTCCTCCTGGACGTTGTGCCCGGCGGCGATCGTGAACGACGCCGAGCCGGGCAGCCGCTCGAGGAACTCCGCGTTGTTCGCATCGGTGATGTAGCCGCGGTCGCCGCGCACGAGCGCGACCGGCACGGCGACGGCGTCGAGGTCGTCCCAGAGCGCGCGCAGCGGCACGACCGGACGCGAGCCGGCGTCGCCCGAGGGCAGGCCGCCGAGGTTCGCGAAGTGGTGCTTGAAGACCACGCGCCCGTCCTCGCGGATGCGCGTGTTGAGGAAGACGCCGCGCTCGGTCGACTCGCGGTCGCCGCCGAGGCCGAACGAGATCGCCCGCTCGACGATCTCGTCGCGGCTGGCGAAGTCGGTGGCGCCGTCGAGGAAGCCGCGCACCTGCCCGACGCCCGACTGCTCGAAGCCGGGCGTGATGTCGACCAGCACGAGCCGGCGCACCAGCTGCGGGTTTCGCGCCGCGACGACGGCGGCGGTGAGCCCGCCGAGGGACTGTCCGACGAGCAGCTGCGGGGCATCCGTCCATGCCGCGATCGCGGTGGCGACGTCGTCGGCCATGGAGCGCGGGCTGTAGTCGACGTCCTCGCGCCAGCTGGAGTCGCCGTGGCCCGGCAGATCGATCGAGAGCGCCGGCACGCCCATGGCGAGCACCGTGGTGTCGAAGGTGTGGGCGTTCAGGCCGGCGCCGTGCAGCAGCGTCACGACCGGGGCGACGTCGCCGTAGCGCAGGGCGCTGATCGTGCGGCCGCTCTCGAGGGTGAGGCTCAGACGGGTCACACGTGGCACCGCGACGCCGATCGCCGCGGCTTGCGCCGGAATGAAGTCGAACTCGGTACGAGGTGTGGAATCGTGCACGCTGCATCCTTGGGGTGACGAGACGATGGATGCCCCCATTCTCACTGCTTCGCGCACGCAGGGCAGGAGTGTGACGCCTTCATTATGGCTTTGTGTCCATTTCGGCTCCTGGTCTTGCGTTTCGGCGCGCAGTCATGCGCTCGGCGCGCGCGTTGCGCGGCGTGTCAGCCGTGCGGCCGACCCCGCGGCATCCGTCGTAGCATGAACCCATGAGCGAAGAGACCAGGGTGCACCTGTCAAGATCTGAGCCCACCGCGTACAAGGCGCTCGCCGCGTTCTCGGCGGCGGTCGGCAAGGTTGCGGCCGACAACGGCGTCGAGCGGCGCCTGAGCGAGCTGCTGCAGCTGCACATCTCGCAGCTCAACGGATGCGCCTACTGCGTGCGCGTGCACGTCGACGCGGCAGTGAAGGCCGGGGCCACCGTCGACGAGATCGCGCAGCTGGCGACGTGGCGCGAGTCCGGCGTGTTCACCGAGCGCGAGCGCGCGGCGTTCGAGCTCGGCGAGGCATTCACCTTCATCCACGAGGATGGCATTCCCGACGAGGTATACGACCACGTCGGCGGCATCCTGAGCGAGAAGGAGTACACGGCCATCAGCTGGATCTCGGTCTCGATTAACGCGTTCAACCGCGTCGCGATCGCGGGTCGCTACCCGGTGCCGCCGCGCGCGGCGACCGCAGGGGAGGGCGCCGCATGAGCCCCATGACAGATCCGTCGCTCGTGCCGGGCGCCTACAACTTCCGCGATGTCGGCGGGCTGCCCGCCGCGGCCGGCAGCACGCGTCGCGGCGTGCTCTACCGCTCCGGCAGCCTCGCGCACCTCGGCGACGAGGGCCGCGCGACGATCGCCTCGCTGCACCTGCGCCGGATCATCGACCTGCGCGACGGCACCGAGGTCGAGCGCCAGCCGAGCCTGATCGATGGCCTCGACGTCGAGCGCCTCAGCGTGCCCGTGTTCCTCGACTCATCGGCGACCTTCTACGACGACGACTTGAGCATCACCGACATGTATCGCATGATCATCGGCGAGAGCCGCGAGCGCGTGATCCGGGTGGTGCGCGGGATCGTCGAGGATCAGCCGGTGCTCGTGCACTGCACCGCCGGCAAGGACCGCACGGGCGTCACCGTCGCCATGGCGCTCTCCGCCGTCGGCGTCGAGCGCGAGGCCGTGATCGCCGACTACGCGCGCACCGAGGAGTTCGTGCCGCCGGCGGTGGCCGAGCGCGTGATCAAGCACCTGCGAGCGCAGCACCCGAACAACTCGAGCAACCTCGAGGAGCTCGCGGCGATGTCGCCCGCGCGTGTCATGCGCGAGGTGCTGACCGAGGTCGACCGCGACTACGGCTCGCCGGTCGAGTACCTGCGCTCGGGTGGGCTGAGCGACGACGAGATTGCCGAGCTGCGGCGCGTGCTGGTGGTGCGCGGCTCGTAGCCACTGGTCCTGCACATCGCGCGCCGCGAGGGGCGCTGGGCCGGTTCTCGGTCTCGGCTCACGCGGCGCGCCGCGGCGGCGCCCCGGGCGGCAGGGTGGGTGGATGCCTCGACCCGCCGCTCCGCGCTCGTCGCCGCAGCGCCCGGCACCGTCGGGCCCGCTGCCACCGCTGCTTCGCGAGCTGTGGCGCGTGTCGCATGCGGCGCTCGCCGAGGCGGGTGCGCTCGCGTTTCCCGTGCCCTGCGTCGGCTGCGGCGAGCCGCCAGCGATGCTGTGCGCGCGGTGCCGCATCGAGCTGCGCCCCGCCGTGTGCCTGCGCGTGCTCGAGCCGGGCCTGCACGTGTGGAGCGGGCTGCCGTTTGCGGGGGTTCCGGCGCGGGCGATCCGCGCCCTGAAGTCGGAGTCGCGCACGCCGCTGGCGCGGGCGCTGGCGCCGGCCCTCGGCGAGGCCCTCGACACCGCATGGCACGCGGCGGTGACACCGGGCGCGGCCGGGCCCCTGCTGGTGCCGATTCCGACCTCGGCGGCGTCGTGGCGGCGCCGCGGCGTGCGCGTGGTCGAGCTCGTGATGCGGCGGGCCGGGGCGCCCCGCGCGCGCATGCTGCGACACGCCCGGCGCGTCGCCGACCAGCGGGCGCTGGGCCGCGCGGAGCGGGGGCGCAACGTCGCCGGGAGCATGCGCTGCGACGAGCTGGGTGGCGCGAGCGTGCTCCTGGTCGACGACGTCGTGACCACCGGCGCGACGCTCGTGGAGGCATCCCGAGCCGTCGTCGCGGCGGGCGGTCGCGTGCTCGGCGCAGTCACCGTGGCGAGCACGCCACGCGTTTTCGAGCCAACCCCGATTCGTGCGTGACATTACGTCGCCACGGGGCTACGGTGGCACCAAAGGCGACAGTGGTCAGCCCCTAGCACCGGCTGACCGGAGCGAGGAGGACAACGTGGAAACCAACATCATTGGTATCGGAATCACGGTCTCGGATCGTTTTCGGGACGTGGTAGACGAGAAGGCCGAGCGCATCGCGCACCTGGCCCCACGGGCCCAGCGCCTCGATATCAAGGTGACCCGGCGCCTCGACAGGCAGGGTCGCAAGAGCGATGAGACCGTCGAGCTGACCCTGGTCGGCAAGGGCCCCGTGGTGCGGGCCGAAGCGGTCGAGATCGACAAGTTCACGGCGCTCGACATCGCCATCGACAAGCTGAGCGAGCGGCTGCGCCGTGCCAAGGGCAAGCGCGAGGACGCCCGCGACCGCGGCAAGGGCGCGCACTACGAGAAGGGCAGCGGCTCGATCGCCGGGATCGACGTCGAGCCGGCCTCGGTCGAGGTGCTCCGCCAGGTGGCCACCGGCACGATCCCGACCATCGACGCGGGCGACGCCGATGAGGCCGACTACACGCCGGTCGTGATCCGCCAGAAGGAGTTCGCCGCGGAGTGGATGACCGCGGACGAGGCCGTCGACCGGATGGAGCTGGTCGGCCACGACTTCTTCCTGTTCATCGACGCCGCCACCGACAAGCCGAGCGTCGTCTACCGGCGCAAGGGCTGGGACTACGGCGCGATCGCGCTCGGGGTGCTCGCGCCCCCGGCGGCCGCCGAGCTCGTCTCGTAGCGGCGCCGACGCGCGGCACCACCGACACTGTGGCGGGTGGCCCTCGGGCCCCCGCCACAGTGGCGTGCGTGGGCTGCGCTGCGCGGGCTGAAGGCTGCGGGCTACGGGGGCGGGCGCCGGCGAGCGATCCGCGCGCGAGGCTCGCCGCGGCATGCGTCATATTGGTGCGCGCCCGCCGGTCGCCGCGCGCCCCGCTGTTACGCTCGCTCGACAACGACGAGGAGCGCAATGAGCACTGAAGTTACCCCCCATCCGTTCGCATTCTCCGACGAGGCGCTGGCCGATCTGCAGGCCCGACTCGCGCTCACGCGCTGGCCGGAGCCCGCCACGGTCGACGGCTGGGGGCAGGGCGCGCCGCTGGCGAGCGTGCAGGCGCTCGTGGAGCGCTGGCGAAACGGCTACGACTGGCGCGCCTGCGAGGCCCGCCTCAACGCGCTCTCGCCCTCGATGACCACGATCGACGGCCTCGACATCCACTTTCTGCACGTGCGCTCGCCCGAGCCCGACGCCATGCCCCTGCTGCTGACCCACGGCTGGCCGGGCTCGGTCATCGAGTTCCTCAAGGTCGCAGAGGCGCTCGCCGACCCCCGCGCGCACGGCGGCGACCCGGCCGACGCGTTCCACGTCGTCATCCCCTCGCTGCCCGGGTACGGGCTCTCGGGCAAGCCGGCGGAGGCGGGCTGGAACACCGACCGCATCGCGCGCGCCTGGATCGAGCTCATGCAGCGGCTCGGCTACGAGCGCTTCGTCGCGCAGGGCGGCGACTGGGGCTCGGCCGTCACCAACGCGCTCGGCGCGAGCGGCGACCCCGCGGTGATCGGCATCCACCTCAACTTCGTGATCGCCCGCCCCGATGCCGCCGACCTCGCCGACGCCACGCCCGCCGAGCTTGCGGCCCTCGCCGACATGCAGCGGTACTCGACCGAGGGCAACGCCTACGCGCTCCAGCAGAAGACGCGGCCGCAGACGCTCGGCTATGGCCTGACCGATTCGCCGGTCGGCCAGGCGGCATGGATCTACGAGAAGTTCCGCGAGTGGACCGACTGCGACGGCGAGCCCGAGAACGCGCTGAGCATCGACGAGATGCTCGACAACATCACGCTCTACTGGCTCACGGGCACGGCAGCCTCTTCGGCGCGCCTGTACTGGGAGAGCTTCGGGTCGTTCAACGCCGCCCCGGTCTCGATCCCGGTCGGCTGCAGCATCTTCCCGCGCGAGTTCCTGCGCTCGTCGCGTCGCTGGGCCGAGAAGCGCTTCGCGAACCTCGTGCACTGGGGCGAGCTCGACCAGGGCGGCCACTTCGCGGCCTTCGAGCAGCCCGAGCTGTTCACCGACGAGGTGCGCGCCTCGTTCCGCTCGCTCCGCTGACCCGTGCCTGGGCGCCGCACAGCCGGGCGCCCGGGCACGTGAAAGGACCCCGTTACGCGACGGGGTCCTTTCACGTGCGGTTGGCGGCGGTGACGCGGCTCCCGCTCGTCGACGCCGCGGGCGTGCGCTCAGTCGAACATGCCGCCGAGCAGGCTGCCCAGCAGCACGCCGCCGAGCACAGCGCCCATGCCGCTGCCGCCGTTGTTCCCGGCGTTGCCGCGGGGCCCGTTGCCCCACCCGCCCTGCTGGTCTTGCGGCCGTGAGCTGTCGATGTCGTGCTGCGCGAGGCGCAGGGCCTCGGCGGCCAGCGCGCCGGCGCGGCGCGCGAGCTCGAGCGCTCGCTCGCGGGTGTCTTCGTCGCCGATGAGGGGCTCGACGGCGGCGATCGTGCGCTCCGCCTCCGCCAGGCGGGTGCGCGCATCCGCGCCGATCCAGCCGCGGTGCCCGGCGATCACGCTACGGGCGACGCCCAGCTGGCTCTCGGCGTCGTCGATGGCGTGCCGAACGTAGGCGATGGGCGGGATCGGGCGGGCGGCACGCTGGTGCGCGGCCGTGATCGCGGCGTCCAATGCGGCGTTGGCCTCGCGCAGCGACGACAGCTGGGCGAACGGATCGCTCTTCGTGCCGCCGGCAGGCAGGGCGGTGAGCGCGCCCTGCAGCTGCTGCATCGCGACGGCGACGGCGGGGGCCTGCGGTGCACCCTGGGCGCGGATCAGGTCGTCGCGCGAGTCGACCACGACCGCGGCGAGGGCCGATTCGGCCCGCAGCGCCTCGATCTCGTAGTCCTCGACCGCGCGCAGCAGTGTGCCCGCACGACGCACCGACTCGGTGGCGGCCTCGAGCGCGTAGTTCGCGGCCGAGCGCTGGCCCTCCTCGCGTCGCCGCTTGGCGATCTCGCCGCTGTGCTCGGCGAAATCCAGCAGCTGGGCCGCCTCGTCGGCGTTGTGTGCGATCTGCTGCAGCGCCTCCGTGCTGTAGCGGGCGCCCAGCCGCACGATGGTCTCTTGAGCGCCGGGAATGCGGGCGCGCAGTCCCGCCGCCTCGGCACGAAGCTGGGCGAGCACCTCGGGGGCCCGGCGGGCGTTGGCGATCGGCACCTCGAGCGCCGTCATGTGGTGCTCGAGCAGCCCCAGCGCCCACTCGCACAGCTGCACGATGCGCGCGTTGCGGGTGCGCAGCTCCTCAGGGGTGTCGGGGATCTCGTCGTGGTTGAGCTGGTGCAGCTCGAACGCCTCGGCGAGGTGGTGGCGCACGGCGCCGAGCGCCTCGCGCAGTGCGGCCGTGGGATCGTCGCCCAGCTCCGCGGTCGCGAACAGCAGCTCATCGCCGGCGAGGCGCACGCGCTCGTCGGTCTCGACCAGCGCCTGCTGCGCGCGCAGCGCCAGGCTCGCGTCCTGCGCGGCCAGCTGCTCTCGCTGCGCGCGTCGGGCACCCCAGAATCCAGCCATTTCTCGATCATAAGCGCGCGCGCCGACACTGGCACCGAGGAGACGCCCAGGATGTGGCGACGCGCACGGCGGGCGGGGGAGCGAGGCGCGGCGGGTGCCGGCTCAGCCGATCGGCGCGGCGACCAGCGGCGGGCGCCCGCGGCGTGGGCGCTCGAGGTCGAGCTCGAGCGCGAGGGTGCGGGCCGGGTGCTCCGCGAGGCGCTCCGCGGCGCGGTCGAGCCACCGCAGCTCCGCCTCCGCCTGGTACACGAGCGCATCGGCGACGAGCTGGCGGGCGAGCGTCTCGCCGCTCGGGGATGCGGCGGCCCCGGCATCCTGCCCCCTCGCCCCCGGCGCGGGATCGTCGGCCGCGTGCCGCAGCGCCTCGAGCGTGGCCCGCGTCTCGGCGCGCTGCCGGGCGATCATGCCCGTGACGTCGACGCCGGGCAGCGTGGCCGCCAGCGCCAGCTTGAGGGGGAGCTCGTCGCGGGTGCCGGTGGGGCGGGCCACCGCCGTGCCCAGCCAATCGCCAACCTCGGCCGAGCCGGCATCCGTGATCATGTAGTAGACGTGTCCCTGCTCGTCGGCGTCGCCGCGCGAGACGAGGCCGTCGCGCTCCAGCCGATCGAGCGTGTTGTAGATCTGTCCGACGTTCAGCGGCGAGCTCGCGCCGGTGCGGCGATGGAACTCGGCGCGCAGCTGATAGCCGTAGCAGGGTCCCTGATCGAGGATCGCCAGCAGGCTGGATCGAACTGACATGGATGCCTCCGCTCTCGGCATGCGCGTTGGGCAGCCAGGAGCAAAGATACCGAGAAAATACATACCCGGTATTCGCCGCGCGGCGGGGCGTGGAACCGCGGACGAGCGCGCCGGAGCGGCGCGCGCGTCGCGCGATTGTGGAGCTCATCCACAGGTCACAGACCGGTAACATGAGTGCATGTGCCTCGGCGAGGCGCAGGCGCGCGTGAGCGCGTCGGGGTCCGTGCGCGCCGCGGGCCCACACTCGAACAGATGGAGATCCCACCGTGGCCTCACCCTTTGAAAAGCTGCTCCGTGCCGGTGAAGGGCGCGTGATCAAGCGCCTTCAGGGCGTCGCCAAGGCCGTCAACGCGCTCGAAGAGGAGTACTCGCGGCTGAGTGACGAGGAGCTTCGCGCCGAGACGGTCGAGTTTCGCGAGCGCTTCGCGGGCGGCGAGTCACTCGACAAGCTGATGCCCGAGGCGTTCGCCGCGATCCGCGAGGCGGCGAAGCGCACCATCGGCCTGCGCGCCTACGACGTGCAGATCATGGGCGGTGCGGCGCTGCACCTGGGCAACATCGCCGAGATGAAGACCGGCGAGGGCAAGACGCTCGTCGCGACGCTGCCCGCGTACCTCAACGCCATCGCGGGCAAGGGCGTGCACGTCATCACGACCAACGACTTCCTCGCGAGCTATCAGTCCGATCTGATGGGCCGCATCTTCCGAGCCCTCGGCATGACGACCGGCGTGATCATCGCGGGCCAGACGCCGGAGCAGCGCCGCGAGGAGTACGCGGCAGACATCACCTACGGCACGAACAACGAGTTCGGCTTCGACTACCTGCGCGACAACATGGCGTGGCGCCACGAGGATCTGGTGCAGCGCGGGCACTTCTTCGCGATCGTCGACGAGGTCGACTCGATCCTCATCGACGAGGCGCGCACGCCGCTGATCATCTCCGGCCCGTCGTCAGGCGAGGCGAACCGCTGGTTCACCGAGTTCGCGCGCCTCGCCAACACGCTCGAGCCTGGCGTCGACTTCGAGGTCGACGAGAAGAAGCGCACCATCGGCGTGCTCGAGCCCGGGATCGAGAAGGTCGAGGACTACCTCGGCATCGACAACCTGTACGAGTCGGCGAACACCCCGCTCATCTCGTTCCTGAACAACTCGATCAAGGCGATCGCGCTGTTCAAGCGCGACTCCGACTACGTCGTGATGAACGACGAGGTCATGATCGTCGACGAGCACACCGGCCGCATCCTGGCCGGACGCCGCTACAACGAGGGCATCCACCAGGCGATCGAGGCCAAGGAGGGCGTCCCGGTCAAGGCTGAGAACCAGACACTCGCGACCGTCACGCTGCAGAACTACTTCCGCCTCTACGAGAAGCTCTCGGGCATGACCGGCACGGCCGAGACCGAGGCGGCCGAGTTCATGTCGACCTACAAGCTCGGCGTGGTCGAGATCCCGACCAACAAGCCGATGATCCGCAAGGACAAGCCCGACCTGGTCTACAAGAACGAGCAGGCCAAGTTCGTCCAGGTCGTCGAAGACATCGCGCTGCGCCACGCCGCCGGGCAGCCGGTGCTCGTGGGCACCGTCAGCGTCGAGAAGAGCGAGTACCTCTCGCGGATGCTGGCCAAGAAGGGCATCAAGCACGAGGTGCTGAACGCGAAGAACCACGCGCGCGAGGCCGAGATCGTCGCCCGCGCGGGCCGGCTCGGCAGCGTCACGGTGGCGACCAACATGGCCGGCCGAGGCACCGACATCATGCTCGGCGGCAACGCCGAGTTCCTCGCCGTGCAGGAGATGAAGGCCAAGGGCCTCGACCCGGCCGAGACGCCCGAAGCCTACGAGGCCGAGTGGGACGACGTGTTCGCGGCGGTTCGCGAGACGGTCGACGCCGAGGCTGCCAAGGTCGTCGACGCGGGCGGGCTCTACGTGCTCGGCACCGAGCGGCACGAGTCGCGCCGCATCGACAACCAGCTCCGCGGTCGCGCGGGCCGCCAGGGCGACCCTGGCGAGAGCCGGTTCTACCTCTCGCTCACCGACGATCTGATGCGGCTGTTCCAGTCGGGCGCCGTCGAGGCCATCCTCGCCCGCACCAACTTCCCTGACGACGTCGCGATCGAGTCGGGCATGGTCTCGCGCGCGATCAAGAGCGCGCAGTCGCAGGTCGAGTCCCGAAACGCCGAGATCCGCAAGAACGTCCTGAAGTACGACGACGTGCTCAACCGCCAGCGCGAGGCGATCTACGCCGACCGCCGCCAGATTCTCGCGGGCGATGACATCGCCGACCGCGTGGGCAACTTCATCGAGGACGCGATCACCGCCGTCATCGACGAGCACACCTCCAGCGGCAACACCGAGGGCTGGGACTTCGACGCCCTCTGGACCGAGCTGAAGACCCTGTACCCCGTCAGCGTCACGATCGACGAGGTCGTGGCAGAGGCAGGCGGCAACAAGGGCCGCATCACGAGCGCGGGGCTCAAGCGCGAGATCGTCTCGGACGCGAAGATCGCCTACGCGAACCGCGAGGCGACGCTCGGCGAGCCCGCGACCCGCGAGCTCGAGCGCCGTGTCGTGATGCAGGTGCTCGACCGCCGCTGGCGCGATCACCTCTACGAGATGGACTACCTCAAGGACGGCATCGGGCTGCGCGCCATGGCCCAGCGCGACCCGCTCATCGAGTACCAGCGCGAGGGCTACGCCATGTTCCAGCAGATGATGGGGCAGATCCGCGAGGAGTCGGTGGGCTACCTGTACAACCTCGAGGTCGAGGTGCACCGCACCGGCGAGGCCGAGCACCCGGCCGAGGTCGAGGCGAAGGGCCTCGGGATCCCCGCCAGCAACGCGCAGCAGCTGCACTACTCGGCGCCCAACGACGCCGGCGAGGTCGAGATCCGCGACGGTCGCGGCCAGGTCGAGCAGGCGGCCACCGCGCGCCTGCGCCAGGCGATGGAGCAGCGCGCCGCGCAGGAGCGCCCCGAGGCGCAGGAGGCGCCGGCGGCCGAGGCGCCGCGGGGTGCGTTCGGGCAGCGCACCGAGGCCTCCGAGCAGCAGGGCGCGGCGGGCAACCGCGCGCAGCGCAGAGCCGCGGGCAAGCGCAAGTAAACTGGGTCGATGACACGCTGCGCCCGCTCGACCAGTCGTCGAAGCTCAAGAACGTCCTGTACGAGATCCGCGGTCAGGCCCTCGCCGAGGCGGCGCGCCTCGAGAGCGAGGGACACACGATCCTCAAGCTCAACACCGGCAACCCGGCGGCGTTCGGCTTCGAGGCGCCGTACCAGATCGTGCGCGACATGATCGCGGCGATGCCCAGCGCGCACGGCTACACCGAGAGCCGGGGCGTGCTCTCGGCGCGCCGCGCGATCGTCAACCGCTACGAGGAGACGCCCGGGTTCCCGAAGGTCGACCCCGACATGGTCTTCCTCGGCAACGGCGTGTCAGAGCTGATCACGATGGTGATGCAGGCGCTGCTCGACGAGGGCGACGAGGTGCTGATCCCGGCCCCCGACTACCCGCTCTGGACCGCGATGACCAGCCTCAGCGGCGGCACCCCGGTGCATTACATCTGCGATGAGCTCGCGGGCTGGCAGCCCGACCTTGAAGACATCCGGGCGAAGATCACGCCGAGCACCAAGGCGATCGTGATCATCAACCCGAACAACCCCACCGGCGCCGTCTACAGCCGCGAGATTCTCGAGGGGATCGCGGCCATCGCGCGCGAGCACTCGCTGCTCGTGCTGTCGGACGAGATCTACGACCGGATCCTCTTCGACGACGCCGAGCACATCCCGATGGCGTCCGTCGCGCCGGATCTGCTGTGCCTCACGTTCAACGGGCTCTCGAAGACGTACCGCGTGGCCGGGTACCGCTCCGGCTGGGTCGTGATCACGGGCCCGACCCGGCACGCCCAGGGCTTCCTCGAGGGCATCAACCTGCTGGCATCCACTCGGCTGTGCCCCAACGTGCCCGCGCAGTTCGCGGTGCAGGCGGCGCTCAGCGGCGTGCAGACGATCGACTCGCTGATCGCGCCCCGCGGCCGTCTCCACGAGCAGCGGGATGCCGCGTGGAACGGCCTCGAGGCCATCCCCGGCGTCTCGTGCGTCAAGCCCGCCGGCGCGCTCTACGCCTTTCCGCGGCTCGACCCCAACGTGCACGAGATTCACGACGACGCCAAGTTCGTCTACGACCTGCTCGTGTCGGAGCACCTCCTGCTGGTGCAGGGAACCGGCTTCAACTGGCCGAACCCCGATCACCTGCGGATCGTCACGCTGCCCGAGGCGCGCGTGATCACCGAGGCGATCGAGCGCATGGGCAACTTCCTGGCGAGCTACAAGCAGCGCTAGACGGCGCGGCGCGGCGTGGCGCTGCGGGATGACGTCGCGGCATCAGGCCGCGGCATCGCGCAGCCGTCGACCTAGGATGTGTCTTCCACTAGGGTTGCTCAGCGATCAATGTCGTGACCGGAAGGCTCCGCCTGAGCGACGTGGAGATTCTTGTGATTCCAAAGGTTCCCTGTGGGCTGATCGGGACGATGGGTGTTCGTCGCATACCGATGCGCGCGAGCGATTGTTGCGTTGACCGACACATCTCAATCGACAACGCCAGCCACATCCGCCTGCGACAGTAACGCCTGCAGGATCCGATCCCATCTGGCGCTGCCGGCAGAGCGGCGGTGACGCGTTCGGCTCGTCTGCCACGGGCCGAACTCCCCACGGGGCAGAGCCCGCCGCGCCGCACCTGCACGGCGCCGATAGCTGGTCCCATCGAAAACACGACGGTCATCGCGGAAGGGACGACCACGCCGCCCTTGATTCGACTGCAATCGCGACCAATCATCTCCCGCCCAGAATCTGTCGAGCGGGGGTACGGGAGTCGACAGCGGCAGCCACTATCGCGGGCCAATCACCCCACGGAGGGGAGACGCGCCCTTGTGTGCCATCCTTCATGCATGCCGCGCACCTCATTCGAGCAATTCCTCAACGTCCTTCGCAACGGCGAGGCCCGGCGCTACAGTGGGCTGCGCCTGACCGATGCGGAAGCCGCGGGTGTCGCGAGCGATCCGGAAGCCGCGCGTGCGCTCTACGAGAGTTGGGTTGGCGCGCCCCGTCCTCAGCCGTTGCCGTTGCCGGGCTGGTACTCGGCACCGCATGCAGGCAACGAGATGCGCTACTGGGACGGCGCGAAGTGGCTGGAAATCTCGCCGCCAGCGCCGGAGACTGCCGCAGCACGGTCGGCCGGGTCATCGACACGAGCTCTCTTGGAAGAGCATCCCGCGCTGGTCGTCTCCTGCATTGCAGCGGCGCTGTCGTTCTTTGCTGTGTTTCCATGGGGCTACGAGTACTACATCTTCCTCAGGTGGACCCTCAGTATCACCGCGGTGTTCCTTGGGATCCACGCCGTCCGCAGTAGCCAGCAGATCTGGTTGCTCGCCGCCATCCCCATTCTCGTGCTGTGGGCGCCTGGAGCGCTCATCCCGCTTGAGCGAGTCGTGTGGGGCACGCTCAACGTTGTGGCGGCCGGCGTACTAGTCGCCGCAGGGTGGTACATCACCCGGCCAGCGACCCGCCGAGAGGATGGGAAACCTCGCTGGGAATGGTGGAAGATCGCCGCGCTCACGTTCGGCATCGCTTTGGTCTTCGCGCTCATCGCGCAGCCTGGCAACCGTGCAGTTGACTGCGACGTCAGATACGAGAGATCGGGCACGTTCTGCGACTGAGCCCGCGCAGTCGCCGCGGCGACGCCACCTAGAGCAGGGCGAGCGAGGTCGCCCGCCAGCGCCCGTCGATGCCCTCGAGGCGGATCGCGACCGCGCGCGTGCGCGCCGGGCCCCGGGCGATGACGACGGCCTCGACCACGCCGTCGGCGGGACTCATCTGGCGGAGCGAGACGATCGCGTGCTGCGTGCGCGCGGCGGGCATCCGGCGGGCGCTCCGCGCCCGGGTGGCGAGGCTCGCACGCGTCATGAGCGCTCGGTAGACGTCCTCCGTCATCCAGCGCGCGAGCTGCTCGATCTCGCGGGTGCCGGCGAGCACCTCGAGCACCCCGCGGGTGAGGTTGCGCAGCAGCGGCTCCGGGTCGCTCAGCTCGGCGGTCGAGGTGTGCTGGTGACCGAAGTACGCGTGCAGGTCGGCGGGGTCGTTCGCCCGCGGCAGCGGTGCCAGGCGACGTGCAGAAGAGGGTGACATGGGATGCCTCTCGGCTGGAGGAGTGCAGAACCCATGCAGTAGAACACGCGCCAAAATCGGCAAAACCCCTGATCCACAGCCCGTGGCGGGCTCGTGATCAATCCGCAACGAAGTCGGGCAGAATGGGACATGACCTCGCTCGATTCGTGACATCGCGGCGTCGTCCGCGTCACGAATCGCCCGATCTGCGTCGCGCTCCGTCACACGCGCCGGCGCCCGCAGTCACCCCCAACCTCACCCTCGGCCGAAGAACTGGAGTCTCGATGAGCCGCTCGCGCCGCCCCGCTCTGCGCTGGTGGCTTCGCCCGCCATTCTGGCTGTGGCTCGGCGCGGCCGCGCTCGTGGTGGGCGCCGGGCTCGCGTTCTACACCGAGTTCTGGATGCTGCTGGCCGCCGCCCCCGTCTTCATCGCCCTCGGCGTCGTGGCCTGGATCGCCGTCGTCGCGCGCGTGCACGCGCGGGCGCGCGACGGCCGCGGCACCGTCGCCGGGTTCGAGGCGCTCCTGCGCGACTACCTCCCGTTCGCCGCGCCGCTCACGCTCGACGTCCTGCGCGAGCGGTACCGCGATGCGGCCGCGGCCGCGCACGCCGAGTCGCACGGCTGAGGCGCGGTCGACGCCCGGCGCCGGTGCGCCGGGCCGTGCTCCAGCCGGGTCGTGATTCGGTGGCGCAGTGTTCCAGCTGGGTCGTGATTCGGAGGGGCCGCGATCGGCCGGGGCCACGCCTGTGGAGGGTTCGGCGGCGGCCGCGTCGGCAGCGCGTACGCTTCACCGATGCGCTGGGACCGATTCTTCGAAGACCTCGAACACCAGCTCGACTTCGAGCGGGAGGCCCAGCGGCGCGCCGTCGACGGCGAGGCCGAGCGGCTGCGGGTGTCGAAGCTCGAGCTGCGAACGCGGCTGCTCGCACTCGTCGGCGCCCGGCTGGGGGTGGAGCTCGCCGTGCCGGGCCCGGAGCGCGAGCCCGGCGGCACGTTCGCGGGCGGGACGCTGCGGGGCGCGGTGGCCGCGGTCGGCGCCGACTGGCTCGGGCTCGAGCTCGGCCTCGAACGCGAGCCCGGGCCGGGCTCGGCGGGTGCCGCCGCGGCGATCCCGCTGCGCGGCATCCGCTCGCTGCTGCTGGATCGCGCGGCGCTGCTCGCGAGCCGCGGCGCGGATGCCAGGGACACGGCCGACGGCGGGGGAGTCGCCCGCGCGCGGGCGGCGTCGCTCAGCGCGCGCCAGAGCTTCGGATTCCTGCTGCGCGACCTCGCCCGGCGGCGGCGCCCGGTCACCCTCCACGACGGCGGCGGTCGGGTGCTGCACGGCACGATCGACGGCGTCGGCGCCGACCACGTGGAGCTCGCGCTCCACGAGCCGGGGACGGCGCGGCGGCGTGCCGAGGTGTCCGGCTACCGCCTCGTGCCGCTGCGCGCCGTGACCTGGGTGCAGCTCTGACCAGCACGGCCCTGGCCCGTGCGACTCGCGGCCGGGAGTCAGTCGCCGTGGCGGATCGCCCCGCTGCCCCACAGCTCGGGGAAGCTCGCGGCGTTGCTCTGGTTCCACAGGTGCATGCGCCGGGTCTGCTCGATCTGCTCCTCGATGTACTCGGCGATGCTGTCGTGCTCGACGCGCCAGTGCGCACCGGCGCCGAGGCGCACCCCACGCAGCGAGCCCTCGCTCAGCAGCGCGAGCACCTCGTCGACGTCGATCGTCAGCAGCTCCGCGGCCTGCGCGAGCGTGAGCAGGCGCGGAGCAGGGAATGCTGGGGGAGGCATCCTCTCAGTATGCTCACCGGGCGTCGGTCAGGGGCGCGGGGCGGGGCGGCTGTGGATAACTCCGAGGGCGCTCGGGCGCGATGCCTGAGCATGGGGGCATGACTTCGACTGTCTCGGCGCGCCACGGGCGCGCGTTCTGGGCGGATGCCAGATTCTTCGTCGGCATCGCGCTGGTGGTGGCATCCATCGCCGGCGTCTGGGCCATCGTGACGAGTGCGCGCACCACGGTGCCGGTCCTGGCCGCCGCACGCACGATCGTGCCGGGTGAGGAGGTGTCGTCGGCGGCCCTCGAGGTGGTGCAGGTGTCGCTCGGCGCGGCCGGCGCGTCGTATCTGACGCCGGACGCGCTGGGCGCCGAGCTGGTCGCGACGCGCACGATCGACGCAGGCGAGCTGATTCCGGCGGGGGCGCTCGCGCCGGCGGCCTCCTCACGCGCGACGTCGGTGGTCGTGACGTCGGCGGGCGAGATCCCCACGAGCGTGACGGTCGGCGCCGTCGTCGAGCTGTGGGGCGCTCCGCGGCTGGAGCGCGGCGAGCACGGCGTGCCCGAGATCGTCGTCGCCGATGCCGTCGTGCGGGCGGTGGGGGAGAAGACCTCGGTGATGGGGCGCCCCGGCGTGCCGCTCGAGCTGATCATCCCGCGCGCAGACATCGCGCCCACGCTCGGCGCGGTGGCGGCCGACTGGTCGTTCTCGATCGTGCCGACGGCGGCTCGCTGATGCTGCGCGTGACGATCGCTGCGGACGCCGCGGTGGCGGCGGACCTCGCCGCCGAGCTGCGCCATGCGGGCATGCATGTGACCGGCCTGTTGGAGATCGCGGCGCTCGAGGCCCTGGTCTTCGCGTCCGATCGCGCGGCGATGCACGACCTGGACGTGCGGGCGCATGTCGATCTCGGCGCGGGGGCGGGATCGGGCGTCGGCGAGGGCATCGATCTGGGCGTCGATCCGGAGCTGGCCCCGGATCTCGACGCAGAGCTCGATCCGGAGCTGCAGCCGCCGAGCGCGGACGAGCTGCTGCACCACACCGACGTGCTGGCGGTGCAGTGCGAGGGTCGTGGTGTGCGACTGCTCGGCGCGCAGCTGCGCGGACTGTGCGACCGGCGGGGGATCCGGATCGTTCCGCTCGCGGCGAGCGATGACGTGCGCCGCCGGGCACGCGCCCTCGGGCTCGAGGGCGTCGCGGATCCCGCTGCGCCGGCCGCCGTGATCGCGGCCGTGCTCGGCGAGGAGCACGGCGGCACGCGCGCCGAGCGGGGCGAGGGCGAGCGCGAGCCTGGCGCGGGGCATCCGACCGCCACGCCGGCGGGCGGCCGCGTCTTCACGGTGTGGGGGCCGGGCGGCGCGCCCGGCCGATCGACCGTGGCGATCGAGCTCGCCTACGAGCTGGCACGCGGCGGGCGTCTCGTTGCGCTCGTCGATGCCGATACGCAGGGGCCGTCGCTGGCACTGGCCCTGGGGCTCCCCGACGAGGGGCCCGGGTTCGCCGCAGCGTGTCGCGCGGCCGGCATGGGTGCGCTCGACGACGAGGAGCTGGAGCGCATCAGCCTCGCGGTGCCGCACCGCGACGGCTCGCTGCGCGTGCTGACCGGGCTCAATCGTCCGGCGCGCTGGCCGGAGCTCAGCGAGGAGCGGGTCGTCGAGACGCTGCGCGCGTGCCGGGCATGGGCCGACTACGTCGTCGTCGATATCGCGGCGCCGCTCGAGCAGGACGAGGAGATCGTGAGCGACCTCGACGGGCTGCGCAGGCACGCCGCCGGGCTCGGCGCGCTGCGAGCAGCCGATCGGGTCGTCGCCGTCGCATCCATCGAGCCGATTGGCATGGCGCGCTTCGTGCGCGGCTTCGCCGAGCTGCGTGAGGTGATCGGGGCAACGCCCGTCGCGGTGATCGCGAACCGGCTGCGACCCGGAGTGCTGCCCGCCGATGCCAAGGGGCAGGTGCGCAGGATGCTCGCGCGCTTCGCCGGGATCGAGGCGGTGTCGTTCGTGCCGCTAGACCCGCGTTCGGCGGATGCCGCCATGCTGGCCGGCACGCCGATCGGCGCGAAGCTGCCGAACTCGCCCCTCGCCTGCGCGGTGCGACGCGTCGCGGGCGATGCGCTGCTCGCCCCGGCGCGTGGCGGGGAAGGCCGCGGGAAGCGCGCGCCGCGGCGGGATCCGGAGCAGGGGGCGGCGCGGCCCTCCGCCGCGACGCCCTCCGCTGCGGCGCCGGTGCGGGCGAGCCGACTTCCCTGGCGACGTGGGGCGTCACAACGAGCCGGAACGGCGGCACCCGCGATCTAGACTGGTGCCGTGTCAACGCTCAGTGATCTGGTCAATGCCCAAGGGCTGTCGAAGGATGTCGACATCGAGTGGCTGCATCGCCTCTCTGCCGACGGTCAGCTGCTGGCCGACCTTGCCTTCGCCGACATCGTGATCTGGGTACCGACGGCCGACGACTCGTTCGTCGCCGTCGCCCACGCCCGCCCGAGCGGCGCCGCGACGCTGTTCTATCGTGACATCGTCGGCGATCGCGTGCGGCCCCAGTGGCGCACGCAGGTGCTCGAGGCGTTCAGCAACGGCACGATCGTGGATTCCTCATCTCCCGACTGGTTCGAGGAGACGCCCACGCGCGTGCGCGCGGTGCCCATCAAGCGGCACCTCAGCCACGACGAGGAGCCCGTGCCGACGATCATCGGCGTGCTGACGCGGCACACGAACCTCGGCGAGTCCCGCGCCCCCAGCCGCCAGCAGATCACCTTCAACGAGTGCGCCGACGACCTGTTCTCGATGGTCGCGTCCGGGCACTTCCCCGACCTGGCGTCGCCGCCGTCGCCTCGCCGAGGATCGCCCCGCGCATCGGACGGACTCATCCGCATCGACACCGAGGGCATCACCACCTTCGCGAGCCCGAACGCGCTCTCGGCCTTCAACCGCATGGGCTTCGACGACGAGCTCGAGGGCGAGTCGCTGATCGAGGTCACGACCGCGCTGCTGCCGTCGCAGCAGAACGTCGACGAGAGCCTGCCGGTGGTCGTCTCGGGGCGGGCGCCCTGGCGCACCGACATCGAGGCCCGTGGGGTGACGGTGTCGCTGCGCTCGATCCCGCTGCGCGAGCAGGGGGAGCGCATCGGCGCCGTGGTGCTGTGCCGCGATGTCACCGAGCTGCGGCACCAGGAGCAGGAGCTCATCACGAAGGACGCGACCATTCGTGAGATCCACCACCGGGTGAAGAACAACCTGCAGACGGTCGCATCACTGCTGCGCATCCAGGCCCGGCGCACGCACTCCGAAGAGGCGCGCGACGCGCTCTCGCAGGCGATGCGGCGCGTCGCATCCATCGCCGTCGTGCACGACACGCTCTCTGAGGGGCTCACGCAGAACGTCGACTTCGACGAGGTCTTCGATCGCGTGCTCCGCCTGGTCGCCGAGGTGGCGGCGGCGCCGAACACCATGGCGCAGACGAGCTCCTCGGGCAAGTTCGGCGTGCTGCCGAGCGCGTACGCGACCCCGCTCGCGCTCGCGCTCACCGAGCTCGTGACCAACGCGGTCGAGCACGGGCTCGCCGGGCTCGAGGGTCGGGTCGAGATCGTGACCGAGCGCAGCGAGGAGCGGCTCGTCGTGAAGGTGCGCGACACCGGGGCGGGCCTGCCGGAGGGCGAGGTCGGCCGCGGGCTCGGCACGCAGATCGTGCGCACGCTGATCCAGGGCGAGCTCGGCGGCACCATCGACTGGCACTCGCTGCAGGGCGAGCAGACGGGCACCGAGGTGACCATCGAGATCCCGCTGCGCTGGATTCACCGCGAGAGCTGAGCCCGCGGCGGTCGTGAGCGTTCGCGCCGACAGACGCAGATCGCCGCACCATGTGCTGGTGCGGCGATCGCTGTGGGCAAGGGCCCGAATGCTTCGTGTGTCGTCCGGCGCGCCAGCGGGTCGTTTCCACCGGGGCGCTGAGGTCGCGTCGACCCGTGGATGGCGCGGC
>Ga0116181_1001576_pt1 | contig 19533 bp, 15 predicted proteins | sample AD_UKC075_MetaG_FD_89752 | JGI IMG/M metagenome (GOLD analysis project Ga0116181, IMG submission 89752) | Active sludge microbial communities of municipal wastewater-treating anaerobic digesters from USA - AD_UKC075_MetaG | ecosystem: Engineered > Bioreactor > Anaerobic > Digestate | place: USA...
AAACTATGAAGCCGAGCAGCAGACTCTTGAGAAGCGAGTAACGGAACTGAAATCCATTATGACAGAGGAAAAAGAAAGCGCTCTCAATGTCGACCACTTCCTCACTCTGGTTAGAAAGTATACGGACATAAAGGAACTCACAGCCGAGATTATCCGGGAATTTGTTGAAAAAATCTATGTTTACAAGGCAGAGCGCATTGATGGCAGGCGGGTACAGCGTATCAAAATTGTATGGAACTGCATTGGCGAATTTGATCCACCGGTTTCTACATCCACCACAAAAAATGAAAAATCGGCATAGCCGGTTATAAACCAAACTATGCCGATATTTTTCCGGGATTGATAATCCCTAAGACGCACCCTCAAATGGGAGCCTTTTTATACCCTGGTTCTTTTTCACTCTTTCATCGTCTTTGCAAAGCTTTCTCCAAAGGCTGTGCATTCCGCCAGTTCTTCCCCTGATGGTCTGTATTTCACCTTTACCGGCTCCAGCGGTACTTTCAGCCCGGCTTTCTCCAGTGAATCACTTATCACCTTCGGCGACTCACCGCTCCAGCCGTAGCTTCCAAAGCCAGCCCCCAGTTTGCCCCTGAACCTGAGAGACTTTATCACCTCCAGCAAACCGGCAGTGGGTCTCAAAACAGTGTTGTTCACCGTACAGCTCCCGATCAGGACTCCTTTTGCCTTGAATACTTCTGTTATGACATCATTCGGATCTGTGACGGCGGCATTGAAGATCTTGTATCTGACTCCCTGCTTTTCCAGTCCCGAAGCTATCGCTTCTGCCATCGTCCTGGTGGCATTGTACATGGTATCGTAGATTATTACCGCATGTCCCTCATTGTAGTCGTCTGCCCATTCCGCATACTTGCCGATTATTTGCAGCGGGTCCTTGCGCCAGATGGCGCCATGGCTGGGAGCTATCATATCTATCTGAAGATCCATCGCCTTTATTTCCGCGATCTTTTTCTTTATAAGCGCACTGAAAGGGGTCAATATGTTTGCATAATATTTCATCGCTTCTTCATACAATTCACACTGGTCCACCTCATCATTGAACAGCGAGATCGCAGCATAGTGCTGTCCGAAGGCATCATTCGAAAAAACTGTCCCTGCTCCCTTCACATATGTGAGCATGCTGTCAGGCCAGTGCATCATCGTCATCTCGACGAATACCAGTTCATATTCACCGATACTTACAGTATCTCCGGTCTTTACAATGACCAGATTCAGATCATCTCTGTGGTAATGTCTTTTCAGAGCTTCCGCGCCATTCTTTGTGCAATAGATGGGTATATCCTTCGCCGGCAGCCTGTCAAGGAGATAACCCAGGCTTCCGCTGTGATCGGGCTCTGTGTGGTTGACGACTATCATATCGATGTTGCCCAGCCCGACGTGTTTCTCAAGATTGTCCACGAAATCCTCCTTATAAGGGTCCCATACCGCATCAATAAGCACTGTTTTTTCGTCTTTGATGATATATGAATTGTAGCTGGTCCCCCTGTGTGTCGAAAGCTCATGGCCGTGGAAATGTCGAAGCCCCCAGTCTTTTATGCCTGTCCAGTAGATATTCTTTTTTATTTCCGTCATGCCGCCGTCTCTCCTTTACAAGAATATTTTGGTTGAGTACGAGTTTATTATTACCCAACCAGCGCAAAAACAAAACACGGGGAAAAGGTAAGGGGACACTTCTCAGCCCGCCGCTAACTGCGACTGAGAAGTGTCCCCTGCTCATCCGGGTTTGTCTCTTGCGTTATTTATCCTTACTCGATTATTGCTGTAACAGTACCGGAACCAACAGTCCTGCCACCCTCACGGATAGCGAACCTGAGTCCTTCTTCCATAGCTATGGGAGTGATCAGCTTGATGGTCATTTCGATATGATCACCAGGCATGCACATCTCTACGCCTTCCGGAAGCTCAGCAACACCGGTAACGTCAGTAGTTCTGAAATAGAACTGAGGTCTGTAGCCGTTGAAGAACGGAGTATGCCTTCCGCCCTCTTCCTTGGTCAGAACGTAAACCTGTCCCTTGAAATGAGTGTGAGGCTTGATGGAACCGGGCTTGGACAGAACCTGTCCTCTTTCGATCTCGGTTCTCTGGATACCTCTGAGCAGGCAGCCGATGTTGTCACCAGCAACAGCCTGATCAAGGAGCTTTCTGAACATCTCGACACCGGTAACGACTGTCTTTCTAGCTTCGTCCATAAGACCTACGATCTCGACTTCATCACCGACTTTGATAGTACCTCTTTCAACTCTGCCCGTAGCAACAGTACCACGACCTGTGATGGAGAATACGTCCTCAACAGGCATAAGGAACGGTTTGTCTGTGGGTCTCTGAGGCTCAGGTATATAAGCGTCTACCTGCTCCATGAGATCCAGTATGGGCTTGTATTCAGGAGCATTCGGGTCAGTAGAGGTGCACTCGAGTGCAACCAGAGCTGATCCTCTAACTATCGGAATATTGTCTCCGTCGAATTCGTACTGGCTGAGAAGCTCTCTTACTTCCATCTCAACAAGCTCGATGAGCTCTTCGTCGTCGACCATATCGCATTTGTTGAGGAATACAACGATATAAGGAACGCCGACCTGACGTGCAAGGAGTATGTGCTCCCTGGTCTGGGGCATCGGACCGTCAGCTGCTGAAACAACGAGGATAGCACCGTCCATCTGAGCTGCACCGGTGATCATGTTCTTAACATAGTCAGCGTGACCAGGGCAGTCAACATGTGCATAGTGCCTGTTCTCTGTCTCGTACTCAACGTGTGAAGTCGATATCGTGATTCCTCTTGCTTTTTCCTCAGGAGCCTTGTCGATCTGATCATATGCTGTAAAGTTAGCCTTGCCCTGGAATCCCAATACCTTGGTGATAGCTGCTGTCAAAGAAGTCTTGCCATGGTCAACGTGACCGATGGTTCCAATGTTAACGTGGGGTTTTGTTCTTTCAAATTTGGCTTTACCCATTTCAATTCTCCTCCCTTGTTCAGTTAGATTACTGAATGTTTTTATTGAATTTTTTATTTCATATGCCGCAGCTTGTCTTTTTTTACGGCATATTGAGCTGCTTGTCCTGCAATACGGCACCTCCGTATTACATGAGCTTATTTCAGCACGGATTCCTGTATGCTCGCAGGTACCTCTTCATAGTGGCTGAACTGCATCGTAAAGACGCCTCTGCCCTGGGTCCTGGAACGGAGCTCCGTTGCATAGCCGAACATACTGGCCAGGGGTACATTTGCTGTTATCACCTGTGCCCCCGATCTCTCTGTCATCCCTTCTATCTTGCCTCTGCGGGACGTAATGTCACCCATCACATCACCCATGTACACTTCGGGGATGACTACATCGACCTTCATTATGGGCTCAAGCAGGACTGGATCCGCCTTACGGCAGCCATCCTTGAATGCCATGGAGCCTGCTATCCTGAATGCCATTTCAGATGAGTCCACCTCGTGGTATGATCCGTCCACAAGGGTGACCTTTACGTCAAGCACCTGGTAACCTCCAAGAACACCGTTCTGCATAGCATCCTGTATACCGGCGTCGATGGCCGGAATGTATTCCTTGGGGATGACACCGCCGACGATCTTGTTCTCGAATGTGTATCCGCTTCCCGGTTCCTGGGGTTCTATCTCGATCACGCAATGACCGTACTGACCCCTGCCGCCGGACTGTCTGACAAACTTGCCTTCAGACTTGACAGCCTTGCGGATGGTCTCCTTGTAAGATACCTGCGGCTGTCCGACATTGGCTTCAACCTTGAATTCACGCAGCATTCTGTCGACTATGATCTCAAGATGAAGTTCTCCCATCCCGGCTATGATGGTCTGACCTGTCTCCTGATCAGTATAAGCCTTGAACGTCGGATCTTCCTCGGCAAGCTTGGCCAGAGCTGCGGACATTTTCTCCTGTCCTGCCTTGGTCTTGGGTTCTACGGCGATATGGATGACCGGTTCCGGAAACTCCATCGATTCCAGTATAACAGGAGCATCATCGCTGCAAAGGGTATCTCCGGTAGAAGTATCCTTGAACCCCACGACTGCCGCGATATCGCCCGAGTAGACGGTATCCACATCCTCCCTGTGGTTGGCATGCATCAACAGCAGCCTGCCGATCCTTTCCCTCTTGCCTTTTGTGGAATTGTACACATATGACCCCGCATTCAGCTTACCTGAATAAACTCTCAGGAAGCACAGTTTCCCGACATAAGGATCCGTCATGATCTTAAATGCAAGTGCAGAAAACGGTCCTTCGTCATCAGCTTTCCTTACGATCTCGTTCTCCGGATCGTCAGGGCAGACTCCGGTTATGGGTGGTACATCCAGCGGTGACGGCATATAATCCACCACAGCATCCAGAAGCTTCTGTACCCCCTTGTTCCTGTAGGATGAACCGCATGTGACGGGTATTATGTCAACGGCAATGGTTGCCTTTCTGATACCGGCACGTATTTCATCCTCTGTGAGTTCTTCACCTGACAGATATTTTTCCATCAAGTCCTCGTCTTGTTCAGCAACAGCTTCAAGTAAAATGTTACGATATTCTTCAGCGATCTCAACCATGTCTTCAGGTATCGGTTCTTCATCAAGTACCGTTCCCAGGTCGTCTAAATAGTATATAGCCTTCATGGTAACAAGGTCGATTATTCCTTTGAAATCCTCTTCCTTGCCAATAGGCAGCTGAATCGGGACAGCATTTGCTTTGAGCCTGTCCTTCATCATCTGGATGCAGTTGAAGAAATCAGCACCCACGATATCCATTTTATTCACATATGCAATGCGCGGAACATGGTACTTATCCGCCTGTCTCCAAACGGTTTCAGACTGGGGTTCCACTCCGCCCTTTGCACAGAAAAGTGTTACCGAACCATCGAGAACTCTCAGAGACCTTTCAACCTCTACGGTAAAGTCAACGTGCCCCGGCGTATCTATAATGTTGATCCTGGTACCCTTCCACTGGGCAGTAGTCGCAGCAGAGGTAATAGTGATGCCTCTTTCCTGCTCCTGTTCCATCCAGTCCATGGTAGCAGCGCCTTCATGGGTCTCGCCCATCTTGTGCACTCTGCCGGTATAGAACAGGATGCGCTCAGTGGTAGTCGTCTTGCCAGCATCTATATGCGCCATTATACCAATATTTCTGGTATTCTCCAAACTGAACTGCCTGGGCATGATTGCCTCCTTTCTTCCTCGATTAGTTCTGTTCCGTAATACGGAATCTCTTTTTGCATGAGTTATCCTTAAGTTTTTACATATCGGTCCGCGTTATAACACTACGGCGCAGGAAAATTTCCTGCCTGCAGAAAACCCGCCTGCCCCGGCAGTGTAACAGAACGGTCCTGTGTCTGTCGCCTCGTTATACTGCAGCAGCAGTATTACCAGCGATAGTGTGCAAATGCCCTGTTGGCTTCTGCCATCTTGTGGGTGTCTTCCTTTTTCTTGAAGGCTCCGCCCGCACTGTTGGCAGCATCCATGATCTCGCCTGCCAGTCTTTCCTTCATTGTCTTTTCACCCCTGGCACGCGCATAATTGACGATCCACCTGAGTCCCAAAGCCTGTCTCCTGTCGGCTCTTACTTCGATCGGAACCTGGTATGTGGCTCCACCGACTCTCCTGGCTTTGACCTCAAGTACAGGCATAACATTGTTCATCGCCTGTTCGAATACTTCAAGCGGATCCTTGCCTGTCTTCTCTTTTATAATATCGAATGCGCCGTAACAAATCTTCTGGGCAATACCTTTTTTGCCGTCAAGCATTATATTGTTTATAAGCTTGGTTACGACCTTGCTATTATAAATAGGATCAGGCAGGACATCTCTTTTGGGCGTATGTCCTTTTCTTGGCACTTTACTTCCCTCCTTTGATGGATAATAGGGACTAATCGTCCCGCTTCGTCAGCTTCCCGAGGTACTCGGAACCCGCAGGTCCTCGTCAGTGCGTCAGTACTTGTAATATATAAATAAATATTTATCTATTCAACATACCTGACACTCTTCTGCTCAAGACCCCTTCGGCCGATCTTACTTCTTCGCCGACTTGGGCCTCTTCGCACCGTACTTGGAACGGGCCTGCATCCTGTTTGCAACGCCTGCTGTATCAAGAGTGCCCCTGATGATATGATATCTGACACCTGGCAGATCCTTGACCCTGCCGCCTCTTATGAGCACAACGCTGTGTTCTTGCAGATTATGGCCTATTCCGGGAATATATGCACTGACCTCGATACCGTTCGTCAGACGAACCCTGGCAACCTTTCTCAGTGCTGAGTTGGGCTTTTTGGGTGTTATCGTCCTGACTACAGTGCAGACCCCTCTTTTCTGAGGAGATTTGGTCACAACCGGCTTCTTTTTCAGTGAGTTGTAACCTCTTTGCAGTGCCGGAGCTGCTGATTTGTACTTAACAGTCTCCCTGCCCTTTCTGACCATCTGATTGAATGTTGGCAACCTTACACCTCCTCTCGCAGTATACATGCAGCGGAGGCACCTACTTCGATGCCTACCGCTTTACCAAGCTGTTTCATCGTATCTACATATTCTATCTGGATCCCGTTGGTCTCACACAATTCCCTGAGATTGCCGGTAATCTTCTCGTCGGCATCTCTCGCAATGAATACCAGGCTTGCATTGCCGTTAGCCACTGCTTTCAAAGACTGTTTGATCCCTACGGTTTTATTGCTGTTTTTCAACATTTCCAGCACTTTCTAAGCACCTGTCCCCTCTGTATCCTTTTTTCGATCTTACGGTTGAAAGACCGGTAAATCGGACAAAACGGGCATAAAACCCCCTGAATTCGCACTGAAATATTTTATCACCGCTATTGAGTGTTGTCAAGAATAACGTATTCAGACAGGGGGAACACCTCCACAGGATCAGGTTTTTGATCTGTAAAGATGTATCCCCCCTGATGTCATTCACTGACAGTACTGATACTTATATCTTTGTACCTGCTCATTCCGGTACCTGCCGGGATAAGCTTTCCTATTATCACGTTCTCCTTGAGTCCCACCAGCGGATCCACCTTGCCCTTTATTGCTGCTTCTGTCAGCACCCTGGTGGTTTCCTGGAAGGAAGCCGCAGACAGGAACGATTCCGTGGCAAGGGATGCCTTGGTGATGCCCAGCAGTGCGCGTTTGCCTGTCGCAGGCCTGAGTCCCTCGGCGACGACTCTTGCATTCTCCGCTTCGAAATCGAACATGTCTACAAGTCCACCAGGCAGCATGTTCGTATCGCCAGCATCGTCGACCTTGACCTTCCTGAGCATCTGTCTGATTATGACCTCTATATGCTTGTCGTTGATGTCAACACCCTGAAGCCTGTAAACTCTCTGGACCTCCTGCAGCAAATACTGCTGTACGCCGTTTACACCCTTGATCTTCAGTATATCATGCGGGTTTACGGATCCTTCCGTGATCTCGTCACCAGCTTCGACCACATCTCCGTCAGAGACTTTGATCCTTGAACCGTAAGTGATCTGATACGTCTTGGATTCTCCATCCTCTGACGTGACGATTACTTCTCTCTTTTTCTTGACATCATTTATCTTGACAGTACCCTTTATCTCGGAGATAACAGCGAGACCTTTCGGCTTTCTGGCCTCGAACAGCTCCTCGACACGTGGAAGACCCTGCGTGATGTCATCGCCGGCTACACCGCCTGTGTGGAACGTTCTCATGGTGAGCTGCGTGCCCGGTTCCCCGATGGACTGAGCAGCGATTATGCCGACCGCTTCACCGACATTGACATCCTCACCCGTCGCCAGGTTGGCACCGTAGCATTTTGAGCATACGCCGTACTCAGAATGGCATGTCAGAACGGACCTGATCTTTACCTTCCTTATCCCGGCCTTCAGGATGTTGCCTGCATCCTGGTCGTCGATCCTCGCACCGGCTTCCACTATGACTTCACCGGTTTCAGGATGGAGTATATCATCAGTGGTGTACCTTCCGATGATCCTTTCGGCGAGGCCTTCTATGACCTCTGTACCGTCCATGATGTCAGATACCTCTATTCCCTTTCTGGTACCGCAGTCCACTTCTCTTACGATAACATCCTGGCTCACGTCTACGAGACGACGAGTCAGATAGCCTGAGTCAGCGGTCCTGATAGCCGTATCAGCAAGACCCTTTCTTCCGCCGTGTGAAGACAGGAAGTATTCAAGAACGCTCAGACCTTCACGGAAATTGGCCTTGATCGGTATCTCAAGAGTCTTACCCTGCGTATCTGCCATAAGGCCTCTCATACCCGACAACTGCTTGATCTGACTGATACTTCCGCGAGCGCCGGATTTGGTCATCATGTATATGGGATTGAAGCGATCCAGCGAATCCATGAGAGCCTTCGTGAGCTCTTCACCGGTCTCGGTCCACGCCTGTATAACTGAAGCATATCTTTCGTCTTCGGAGATCAGACCCCTCTTGTACATCTTTGTGATGTTCTCGATCCTGGCTTCGGTTTCGTCGATGAATTTCTTCTTTACATCGGGGATTACCATATCTGATACACTGATCGTGATGGCACCCTTGGTTGAATAGCTGAAGCCCAACTCCTTCATCTTGTCCAGCACCATGGCTGTTTTGGTTGTTCCATGCACCTTTATGCACCTGTCAATGATTTGCCCCAGTTCTTTCTTCGTGACTAACTGGTTTATCTCAAGGTCGAAGCAATGCTCGGGATCGCTCCTGTCTACGAAACCAAGGTCCTGAGGGATCGCTTCGTTGAATATGAGCTTGCCGACGGTTGCATCAATGACCTTCGAAGCCGGCTTGCCGTCGATCTCTCTGGTCATCCTCACCTTTATTTTTGCATGGAGACCTACATAACCCTCATCGTAAGCCATAATGGCCTCGTCCAGTGAAGAGAACAGTTTCCCTTCACCTTTCTCGCCTTCCTTCTCCATGGTCAGGTAGTAGCACCCGAGTACCATGTCCTGTGTCGGGACTGTGATAGGTCTTCCGTCCTTGGGAGCCAGCAGATTGTTTGCTGACAGCATGAGGAACCTGGCTTCAGCCTGAGCCTCAGCCGACAGAGGTACATGCACTGCCATCTGGTCGCCGTCGAAGTCGGCATTATATGCTGTACAGACCAGCGGATGGAGTTTTATGGCTCTACCTTCTACGAGCACCGGCTCAAAAGCCTGTATACCCAGCCTGTGTAGCGTCGGAGCACGGTTGAGCAATACGGGATGTTCCTTGATCACTTCTTCCAATACGTCCCATACCTCCGGTTTAACCCTCTCCACCATTCTCTTCGCACTCTTGATGTTATGTGCCAGGCCGTCATTGACGAGCTTTTTCATGACAAAGGGCTTAAACAGCTCCAGGGCCATTTCCTTGGGCAGACCGCACTGGTATATTTTCAGTTCCGGACCTACGACGATAACGGAACGGCCGGAATAGTCAACACGCTTGCCAAGCAGGTTCTGGCGGAAGCGTCCCTGTTTGCCCTTGAGCATATCTGACAGGGATTTCAGAGGTCTGTTGCCCGGACCTGTGACAGGACGCCCTCTCCTGCCGTTGTCTATGAGTGCATCGACAGCTTCCTGCAGCATCCTCTTTTCGTTCCTTACGATTATGTCCGGAGCTCCCAGGTCCAGCAGTCTCTTCAGACGGTTGTTCCTGTTGATGACACGCCTGTACAGATCGTTCAGGTCGGATGTCGCGAACCTGCCGCCGTCCAGCTGCACCATCGGACGAAGCTCCGGCGGGATAACCGGTATCACGTCCAGTATCATCCACTCAGGCCTGTTTCCTGAAAGTCTGAAGGACTCGACCACTTCAAGACGCTTTATGGTCCTTATCCTTTTCTGACCCGTAGCATCTTCAAGCTCTTCTCTCAGTTCCTTCGAGAGCTTATCCAGGTCGATCTCCATAAGCAGTTCCTTTACTGCTTCAGCGCCCATCCCGGCTTTGAATGTATATCCGAATGTATCGATACTGTCCCGGTATTCCTTCTCTGTCAGGATCTGCTTTTTGGAAAGCGGCGTCTGAGCAGGATCTATGACCACATATGCTGCGAAGTACAGTATTTTCTCCAGAGCCCTCGGAGACATATCCAGTATCAATCCCATCCTGCTGGGGATGCCCTTGAAATACCAGATGTGGGAAACGGGGGCTGCCAGTTCGATATGCCCCATACGCTCTCTTCTCACCTTCGAACGGGTGACTTCGACTCCGCACCTGTCACATACTATACCTTTGTATCTGATCCTCTTATATTTACCGCAATGACATTCCCAGTCCTTCTGGGGTCCGAATATCCTTTCGCAGAAGAGACCGTCCCTCTCCGGTTTCAACGTCCTGTAGTTGATCGTTTCCGGCTTTTTCACTTCGCCCCTCGACCATTCTCTGATTTTTTCCGGAGAAGCCAAACCTATTCTTATAGCATCAAAATTGTTCATTTCAAACATGTTCGAATCTCCCTCCTAAAACTCCTCATCGTCCAGGTTATCAACGAATTCCTCTTCTTCAGAGAATATGTCGTCTCCGAGCGAATCATCGAGATCTTCGGTGGTATTGGTGATGTCCCCGATATCAAAATCATCGATGCTTATCTCTTCTTCGATAAGGTCGTTGCTGAGCTCGTCAAGCTCACTGTCAGGCACCTCATCTTCGCGCCCCTCCATGTTCACATTGAGGTCTTCAGGGTCATCCTCTGTGGATTCGCTTATAGCGATCTCTTCGCGTTCCTCTGAGTAGACCTTCACATCCAGCGCAAGGCTCTGTAATTCCTTGATCAGCACCTTAAACGATTCGGGTATTCCCGGTTCAGGCACATTCTCGCCCTTGACGATGGATTCATAGGTCTTCACCCTGCCTACGACGTCGTCTGATTTGACAGTGAGGATCTCCTGCAGTGTATACGCGGCGCCATAGGCCTCAAGAGCCCACACTTCCATCTCTCCAAACCGCTGGCCGCCAAACTGTGCTTTACCGCCGAGCGGCTGCTGGGTGACAAGGGAGTAAGGTCCGGTGGAACGGGCATGTATCTTGTCATCGACCAGATGTGCCAGCTTGAGCATATACATGTACCCGACAGATACACGGCTTTCAAAAGGCTCTCCTGTCCTTCCGTCGTACAGTATCGTTTTTCCGTCTTCCTCCAGACCAGCTTTTTTCAGTGTGTCTATGATATCCTGCTCTGTAGCACCGTCAAAGACAGGGGTAGCTATCTTCCAGCCCAGCGCCTTTGCCGCATAGCCCAGATGCACCTCCAGTACCTGGCCTATATTCATACGCGACGGTACTCCGAGAGGATTGAGTACTATCTCCAGCGGAGTGCCATCCGGCAGGTACGGCATATCTTCCTCAGGGAGTATCCTGGAAATAACACCCTTGTTGCCGTGTCTGCCGGCCATCTTGTCTCCGACTGAAATCTTTCTTTTCTGTGCTATATAAACTCTGACGAGCTGATTCACACCAGGCGGCAGTTCGTCGCCATTTTCTCTCGAGAAAACTTTCACGTCGACTACGATACCGGATTCGCCGTGAGGCACTCTCAGCGATGTGTCTCTGACTTCTCTCGCTTTTTCACCGAATATGGCCCTGAGCAGTCTTTCTTCAGCCGTCAGTTCTGTTTCTCCCTTCGGAGTGACTTTGCCGACCAGTATATCCCCTGCCCTGACCTCGGCACCTATCCTTATGATACCCCTGTCATCAAGGTCCTTGAGTGATTCCTCGCTGACGTTGGGTATGTCCCGGGTGATCTCTTCAGGTCCGAGCTTGGTATCTCTTGCCTCAGACTCATATTCTTCTATATGGATCGATGTGAATACATCATCCTTGACAAGCTTCTCACTTATAAGTATAGCGTCTTCGTAGTTGTAACCTTCCCATGACATGAAGCCCACCAGCACATTCTTGCCCAAGGCGATCTCGCCCAGGTCAGTGGAAGGACCATCAGCGATAACGTCTCCTTCTGCTACTTTGTCGCCTTTTTTCACTATGGGCCTCTGGTTGATACAGGTCCCCTGATTCGACCTGACATATTTCAGAAGCTTGTATACATCCTTCTGTCCATTTCTTCTGCGGATAACGATCTCACTGGCGGTAACCTTATCTACAGTACCTGCAGCACGGGCAAGAACGACCACGCCTGAATCTCTCGCAGCCTTGTATTCTATACCCGTCCCGATGATGGGAGCTTCAGTCCTGATAAGAGGCACAGCCTGTCTCTGCATGTTCGATCCCATCAGCGCTCTGTTGGCATCGTCATTCTCGAGGAACGGGATCATTGCCGTAGCAACTGAAACCAGCTGTTTGGGAGACACGTCCATGTAATCGACGCGCTCTCTCTCAACCTCGATTATGTCATCTTTATATCTGCAGAGCACCTTCCTGTCCCTGAACCTGCCGTCCTTATCGAGCACTTCGTTGGCCTGTGCAATAATAAATCTGTCTTCCTCATCTGCCGTGAGATAATGGATCTCATTGGTCACTATCCCCGAAGCCTTGTCGATCTTTCTGTACGGTGCTTCGATAAATCCGTATTCATTGATCCTGGCATATGTGCTCAGTGAACCGATCAATCCTATGTTGGGACCTTCAGGTGTCTCTATCGGACACATGCGGCCATAGTGGGAATGATGAACGTCACGCACTTCGAAGCCGGCCCTTTCCCTGCTGAGTCCTCCCGGTCCAAGTGCGCTGAGCCTTCTTTTATGTGTCAGTTCAGCCAGCGGATTCGTCTGGTCCATGAACTGGGACAGCTGGCTACTGCCGAAGAATTCCTTGATGGCTGCAGCTACCGGCCTTATATTTATCAGCGCCTGGGGAGTGACGATGTCGATGTCCTGTATGGTCATCCTTTCCTTTACGACCCTCTCCATCCTGGCAAGACCGATCCTGAACTGATTCTGCAGGAGCTCACCCACACAGCGCAGTCTTCTGTTGCCGAGATGATCTATATCATCATCCTCACCCACTTCATAGCTCAGATTGATGAGGTAATTGACAGATGCTATTATATCTTCCTCCGTGATATGTTTTGGAACGAGCAGATCCGCGTTTTCCCTGATCGCCTGTTTGAGTTCCTTTTTGCCCTGATACTCATCCATGAGCTCTTTGAGTACGCTGAATCTTACTTTTTCCGAAATACCGGTATCAGTAACGTCAAAATCGACAAACGCCCTGAGATTTACAGTCCCGTTACCAATTACCCTTACCTTTTTCCCTTCAACATTGAGGTAAACGGAATTGATGCCTGAATTCTGTATGATTTCAGCCTTATCCCTGTCGATGTATTCGTCCTCTTCGGCAAGTATCTCACCGGTGACCGGGCTCACGATCCTCTCAGCGGATCTGTGACCGGCTATCCTCGAAGCCAGCGACAGCTTCTTGTTGAATTTGAATCTTCCGAATTTCGCAAGATCATATCTTTTCGGCTCGAAAAACAGGCTCCTGATCAGTGACGTAGCACTTTCGACTGTAGGCGGTTCGCCGGGTCTGAGCCTTTTATATATTTCAATGAGGCCTTCGTCCTGGGTTTTTGCGCTGTCCTTCTGTATGGTGGCCATGACTCTTTCGTCATCGCCGAGCAGCTCGGTTATCTGCGCGTCAGTCCCATAACCCATTGCACGAACAAGGACTGTGATGGGCAGCTTCCTCGTTCTGTCGACCCTCACATACATTACATCATTTGAATCTGTCTCATATTCGAGCCATGCACCGCGGTTCGGTATGATAGTCGCTGAAAACAGCGGTTTTCCGGTTTTATCAAGCTTTTTGGAATAGTAAAGACCGGGTGATCTTACCAACTGACTCACAACTACCCTTTCAGCACCATTGATAACAAAGGTACCGTTTTCGGTCATCAGCAGGAAATCACCCATGAATATTTCCTGTTCCTTGACCTCTCCGGTTTCCTTGTTGATAAGACGGACCTTGACTTTCAACGGGGCTGAATATGTAGTATCCCTTTCCTTACACTCTTCAACACTGTACTTGGGATTGTCGGTCTCCAGCCTGTAGTCCGGGAATTCAAGCACCAGATTCCCGGTATAGTCCTGAATGGGAGAAATGTCTCTGAACACCTCGCGAAGGCCTTCTTCCAGAAACCACTTGTACGAGTTCTTCTGCACTTCAATGAGATTCGGCATATCCAGGACTTCTTCGATCCTGGAATAGCTCATTCTGGTAGTCCGGCCCAGTTTTACGGGATGCACCATCAATAATCACCTCATAATATTATGACTTGTTAAAAAGAGCAACGTTACATGAAAGGCTTGCATTCATGCAATTCAACCGGATCACCGACTTCATCAGTGCGATACGCCGGTGTATTCAAGCCTTTATATTCTATTTCTATAAAAGCTTTTCGGGGCAATTTCGCACAGCAATCCGACAGAGAAATCTGAACTGCATGTGTATCGACTCATATATACGACTAATATATATGAATGTGGCAGGATTTCGATTTCATTCGTCAAATTGCCTAAAACCATTAAATAATTATTAACAGTTCTTGTGTATTTTATTCCCCTGTGTTATAATCAATTTACAGTTGAATCCGGTCATATCCTGAAAAAGCACACAAGTATCAGATTATAACGCATTTTATAATTCTAGCATACAGCATAATACTTGTCAACGAGATTTCGTGCTGTTTTTTTATTGTCTTTTCTACCGCATTTATTGGTGCTTTCCACGGCTTTTGGGGCTGTCTCATTGCCTTCACCGGCCTTCGCATCGCATTTGTCAGCCTTTGCATCGCATTTGTCAGCCTTTGCATCGCATTTACCAGGTCTTCCGCTGCTTTACTGCTTCCCCATTGCATTTATCGCTTATTGACTCATTTACCAGCTCTTACGCTGCTTTTTGGGCCGTCCCACTGCTTTTTCGGCTTCGCATCGCCTTTGTCGGCCTTTGCATCGCATTTCCAGGTGTTCCGCTGCTTTTGTCAGCTTTACCACCGCCTTTTTCGGATTTTACCACCGTCTTTTCCGGCTCTCCCACCGCTTTTATCCGCCCTTTCTCAGTGTTTATGGCTTCCCGAGCGTATCCACCGCCTATTGACTCATTTAGAAACTCTCCGCTGCCCTTATCGGTTTTCCAGCGCCTTAGCCGCTTTCACACCACCTTTTTTAGTTTCTCTCCACCTTTTTCTGCTTCTCCACCGCCAAAATTCATTTATCCAGCGTTTTTTGTACCGTTTTTGGATTATTGGGCGCGGAAATGGACCGAAATGATGATTTTAACGAGTTTTGGTTGACATAATCCGGCATTTCTTAAAATTATCCGCCCAGAAATCGAAAAACGGTACACCCGGCTGCCCAGAAATCAAAAAACGGTACAAAAAACGGCGAAAAAGTTGAAGTTCACATTTATAAGCGCCCAGAAATCAAAAAACGGTACAGCAAGCGTCGCGGAACCACAATCATGTCGCTGCAACTGGTGGTATCGAGCCATGTGCGCATATCCGACTGTAAAGTGGAACAACAGGTCGCCAATCGCGGCCATATGGTACAACGGCAGCAAGAATGTCGTCAGCCTGCATACGGAACATGTCTCAGGTAAACCAGCGCCGCCGAAGTGCTGTGTGCGCACAGTTCCGGACCAGGCCGCACCATAAAAAATACCCCGGGAAGACCCGGGGTATTTTGATCCCGGCATATCCGGGATATTCTGATCGATGCGGTGATTATTTGATTTCGACTGTTGCACCGACTTCCTTGAATTTTGCTTCGATTTCAGTTGCTTCTTCTTTGGAAACGTTCTCTTTGATCGGCTTGGGAGCTCCGTCAACGAGTTCCTTTGCTTCCTTGAGACCAAGGCTTGTAACTTCTCTGACGACCTTGATGACCTTGATCTTCTCAGCGCCAACTTCCTTGAGGATAACGTCGAACTCAGTCTTTTCCTCAGCTGCCGGTGCTGCTGCGCCGCCTGCTGCCGGTGCTGCTGCAGCCACTGCCACAGGAGCTGCTGCAGAAACTCCAAATTCCTCTTCAAGAGCCTTTACGAGCTCGGACAGTTCCAGAACTGTCATTCCCTTTACTTCTTCGATCAACTTTGCAACTTTATCACTAGCCATTTCAAATACCTCCATAATTTTAGAATAAGATTTTTTGTTTAACAGGTTTATGTTATTTTCATTGGTTTCACAATGTTCACGCGGTCGCTTTTTCCTTCTGCTCAGCTATTGCATTGAGCGCCACGACCAGTCCTCTGATATTGGCATTGAGGACATTGACAAAGCCAGATATAGGAGCGTTGAAGCCTCCGAGAGCCCTCGCGATGAGCTCTTCTTTCGACGGCAGTGCAGCCAGGGCCTTGATCCCGTCGACATCTACTATCTTGCCTTCCACTACGCCTATCTTTAATTCAAGCTTGTCGAACTTCTTTGCAAACTCGCTCAATACCTTTGCAGGAGCTACAGGGTCAGTGTCACTGGATGCCATTGACGTAGGTCCGGTCAAGTGAGGATACAGTTCTTCGAGTCCGTTCTCTTCGGCTGCGAATCTGGTCAGTGTATTCTTTACGACCTTGTATTCCACGCCTGCCTCTCTCAGTGCGCGTCTGAGCTCGGTGTCCTGTTCCACGGTCAGTCCCCTGTAATCAGCGAAAACCATCGCCTTTGCAGCCTTCATCCTGTTGCTGATGCTGTCTATGACTTCCCGCTTCCGGTTAAGGGTGTGTTCCTTTGGCAAATCATCCACCTCCTTGAATAAATTAAGCCCTTGTATATCTGCATACAGCAGACATGCAAGGGCTAAGTACCATATCGGTACCGGAACTCATGGCTCCGGATATCAAATCAAAGCTTACCTCGGCAGGCCGGCTTTTCCCGATTACGCTTAAAGCACCTGCTGTCTGCGGTATGTGACATATTCATTTGTTAAGGCATTGCAGATATATTACTACATTATTTGTCCGATGTAAAGCCTTTTTATTCGGTCACCTTCATGGGATTAACCTTTATACCGGGTCCCATGGTCGATGATACGACTACGCTCCTGAGATACTGACCCTTCGCAGCCGCCGGCTTGGCCTTGATAATGGCTCCAAGCAGCGTCCGGAAGTTGTCGAGCAGCTTATCAGGATCGAATGAGACTTTCCCAATGGGACAATGTATGATATTGGTCTTGTCCAGCCTGTATTCGATCTTACCTGCTTTTATCTCCGCTACAGCTTTAGCAACGTCCATGGTAACGGTGCCCGCCTTCGGGTTCGGCATGAGCCCCTTGGGACCGAGGATCTTTCCGAGACGTCCTACGACACCCATCATATCAGGTGTAGCTACTACAACATCAAAATCGAACCAATTTTCCTTCTGTATCTTCGTCACCAGTTCTTCTGCCCCTACAAAATCAGCACCGCCTTCTTCAGCTTCCCTGGCCTTATCGCCTTTTGCAAAGACCAGAACTTTTACAGTCTTGCCTGTGCCATGCGGAAGAACTACTGCGCCTCTTACCTGCTGATCAGCATGTCTTGAGTCGACACCCAGCTTTATATGGGCTTCGACCGTTTCGTCAAACTTTGCTTTGGCAGTCTGCCTGACCAGTTCAAGAGCTTCTGCCGGATCGTATAATTTAGTTCTGTCGATCAGCTTGGCGCTTTCGATATATTTCTTTCCTCTCTTCATATTATCCTCCCCTTTGTGGTGAATTTTTCGGAAACTCGTGTTCCCTCCCACTTACGGCCGAATCACTCTTCAACTACTATACCCATGCTTCTCGCCGTACCTGCAATCATTTTGACTGCTGTTTCGATATTGGCAGCATTCAAATCCGGCATCTTGATCTCAGCGATCTTTTTGACCTCGTCCATCGAGATCCTGGCAACTTTCTCCCTGTTGGGCACCCCTGAACCGCTTTCGATCTTGCATGCCTTCTTCAGAAGCACTGCCGCCGGAGGAGTCTTTGTCACAAAGGAAAACGATCTGTCAGCATAGACAGTGATGATAACGGGTATAATCAGTCCCGCATCCTTCGCCGTTCTTTCATTGAACTCCTTGCAAAATCCCATGATGTTAACGCCATGCTGTCCTAAAGCTGGTCCAACCGGTGGAGCCGGAGTTGCTTTCCCCGCAGGAATCTGTAGCTTTATATAGCCTATAATCTTTTTTGCCATGGCTTATTCCACCTCCCAATTCTTTAAAAAACATTTTGCCCCGCAGCTGCGCCAATTACTCCGCAACCTCGGAGCATCTGTGCCTTGCTAATATAGAAAGAGATCTCCTGATCTCTGACTATCAGATCCATTACCGGTATAAATACCGAATCCTCTATATCTTCTGTATCTGAGTCAGTTCCAATTCCACAGGTGTCTCCCTGCCGAACATGGAAACTGCGACCCGCACCTTTTTCTTTTCGAAGTTGATTTCCTCGACAGTGCCTATGAAATTCTCCAGCGGGCCGTCGATGACCCTTACGCTGTCATTGACCTCATAATCAAGTACGGGGGCAAACTCCTCGACACCCATATTGCGCACTTCCTCGTCGGAAAGCGGCACGGGCTTGGATCCGGGTCCCACAAAGCCTGTGACTCCCCTGGTGTTCCTCACCACATACCACGATTCGTCGGTCATGATCATCTTCACCAGCACATAACCCGGGAATACCTTCCTCAAGGTGGCCTTCTTTCTTCCGTCCTTGATCTCGATCTGCTCCTCCATTGGGACCACGATATCGAAGATATAATCGTGCAAATTCCTGTTTTCAACTATTTTTTCCAAGTTGGCCTTGACTTTGTTCTCATAGCCGGAATAGGTATGTACGACATACCATTTGGCTTCGTCAGGCATTTCATAAACAGCCATAAGGATAAATGTCCTCCTTGATTACCTTGTCAGAGTCCACTCCACAAGTTTTCCCAAAATCGCATCAGAGATCCAAATGACAACACCAATCAGAAAACAGATAGCCAGTACGGAGATCGTACTCTTGACAAGCTGCTCTCTTGTTGGCCAGATGACCTTCTTGAGTTCATTCTTGATATCCCTGAAAAACCTGGATATTTTGTTTCCCAATGCAGCCAGTCTGGATGTGCGTGCATTCTCAGACATAACGTGTACCTCCGCCTTTTATTTCGTTTCCTTGTGTACCGTATGTTTCTGGCAGAACTTGCAGTACTTTTTCATTTCGATCCTGTCGGGATCGTTCTTCTTGTTTTTCTTGGTGTTGTAATTCCTCTGTTTACACTCTGTGCATGCCATGATTATTTTAACTCTCATAAGAAAACACCTCCGGCCCCTGTTCGTCGCAGCAGGGCGCTCACTTATTTGTACATATGCCGTCTGAGCGGCACCGATATTCTACACAAAAAAAAGACCTCCGAAACGGAGCAATACCTAATTTAACATATTACCGCCAGTATGTCAAGGATTAATATTTCCGGAACACGAATATTTCTGGACAAGTGAGTCGGCCGATAGCTGTCCACGAAGCAGCCTGAACCGAATTGCCCGTTCAAATGGGGCGGATGGCCGATCAATGCATTCGCAGGCTGCAAGTGATACAGATATGGCCGGTTCACGCGGCTCGAATGAGGCCCCGGGAACCACAACCGGCAGCATGGATGCTGACGGCGCTGGTCCCGAGCCATG
>Ga0116181_1001596_pt1 | contig 19426 bp, 14 predicted proteins | sample AD_UKC075_MetaG_FD_89752 | JGI IMG/M metagenome (GOLD analysis project Ga0116181, IMG submission 89752) | Active sludge microbial communities of municipal wastewater-treating anaerobic digesters from USA - AD_UKC075_MetaG | ecosystem: Engineered > Bioreactor > Anaerobic > Digestate | place: USA...
ACAGCCCCTTCTGGAACTGGACTCGATTCATCGGCATGGCGCATCTCCTGGTGGGATGCGCCCATCTTCGGCGCTCAGTGGCTCACAGAATGAGCTTGCTGAGCTTCATCGCTAATCAGGTGGTCACATGCGCCATTCCTGAGCTGCCTGTGCGGCAGTGAACTGCTGCCCGACTCGTCGCCGCTGCTGTACCAATTCCTGAGCTGCCTGTGCGGCAGTGAACGAATGCCGAGACGCCCAGGCTGGCGTCGTTCTTTCCTGAGCTGCCTGTGCGGCAGTGAACGAGCAGCAGCACCTCGCGCAGCCCGGGCACCTTTCCTGAGCTGCCTGTGCGGCAGTGAACGCGATCAAGAACACGAACCAGGGCGCGGGCATTTCCTGAGCTGCCTGTGCGGCAGTGAACGCCCTGATCGGCCCGGCGCTGCCGGTGATCGTTTCCTGAGCTGCCTGTGCGGCAGTGAACATGGTCCAGTCCCGCGTGTCGTTCACCACGTATTCCTGAGCTGCCTGTGCGGCAGTGAACGTGGACCGTGGCCATGAGGTGCTTCTTCAGGCTTCCTGAGCTGCCTGTGCGGCAGTGAACGGTTGAAGGTCACTTGACTCTCCTGCGGGGTTTTCCTGAGCTGCCTGTGCGGCAGTGAACTTCACCCGGCGTGATGTAGCCGCGCACCTCAATTCCTGAGCTGCCTGTGCGGCAGTGAACGCCCAGCGCCCAAGCTGCTCGCCGCCCCAACATTCCTGAGCTGCCTGTGCGGCAGTGAACCGAGGCGCTGCAGAAGACGATGGGGGAGCTATTTCCTGAACTGCCTGTGCGGCAGTGAACACGACCTGCAGGGAGAAGGTCAGCGGCCAGTGTTCCTGAGCTGCCTGTGCGGCAGTGAACGTGGCGTCGCCCGCCACGGCCAGGGCCATGTTTTCCTGAGCTGCCTGTGCGGCAGTGAACAACAGCGCCGCGGCGGGCTTGCTGATCCCCCATTCCTGAGCTGCCTGTGCGGCAGTGAACCGGTAGGTGAGCGTCAGCACCAGGCCGGTGGTTTCCTGAGCTGCCTGTGCGGCAGTGAACCAGGCCGGCGCCACCTTGCGCGCCCGCCAGTATTCCTGAGCTGCCTGTGCGGCAGTGAACGCGTGCGCACCTTCAAGGGCAGCGAGCGCGACTTCCTGAGCTGCCTGTGCGGCAGTGAACGGATCAAGCACAGCGGCACCTGTCGCGGCAGTTTCCTGAGCTGCCTGTGCGGCAGTGAACATGGCGGTGCGGATGATCTTGTCCAGGCTGCGTTCCTGAGCTGCCTGTGCGGCAGTGAACCCCGCCGTGGTGGCGTTGCCGAGTTGGTACGTTTCCTGAGCTGCCTGTGCGGCAGTGAACAGCATCGGCAAGCTGGCGGCGCGCTTCGGGTCTTCCTGAGCTGCCTGTGCGGCAGTGAACCACTACCCGTGCTTCCAGGTCTCGCCCGACGTTTCCTGAGCTGCCTGTGCGGCAGTGAACGTGACCTACAACCCCGAGTGCCTCATCCAGATTTCCTGAGCTGCCTGTGCGGCAGTGAACATCGGCGCGGCTCGCGTCCAGCAGATCAGCCATTCCTGAGCTGCCTGTGCGGCAGTGAACCGACGACGGCATCAGCGGCACCACCGACGCACTTCCTGAGCTGCCTGTGCGGCAGTGAACGCCAGGCGCATAGGGGTCCGGCGCGATGGCATTTCCTGAGCTGCCTGTGCGGCAGTGAACCCCGACGCGGTAAACGTGCCGCCCGCCAGGTTTTCCTGAGCTGCCTGTGCGGCAGTGAACAACCAGCACACGCTGGCCGAGCTGGACGAGAATTCCTGAGCTGCCTGTGCGGCAGTGAACACGCTGGCGTCGCTGGTGGCCGCGTCCGACGTTTCCTGAGCTGCCTGTGCGGCAGTGAACTGCGCGGCATCCGGCTCGCGTCCAGCGGCTCTTTCCTGAGCTGCCTGTGCGGCAGTGAACGTGACGGATGCCCTGCAGGACGAAGGCTGGAATTCCTGAGCTGCCTGTGCGGCAGTGAACCAGGAAGCGGACACGAAGGCCCGGGAGTTCCTTTCCTGAGCTGCCTGTGCGGCAGTGAACGGTTGTGGGCGTGAAAAAGCCGCCGCGTGCGTTTCCTGAGCTGCCTGTGCGGCAGTGAACGCCGATCCGGCGCCTCAGGCCTGACCATGCTTTTCCTGAGCTGCCTGTGCGGCAGTGAACGTAGAAGCCCTGGGTCGACTTGTTGGTGCGCTTTCCTGAGCTGCCTGTGCGGCAGTGAACGACATTGCGGGTCAACAACATCGTGTTCCCCATTTCCTGAGCTGCCTGTGCGGCAGTGAACGTCGGCCAGGGCTGCAATCTCGGGGTCGTCGGTTCCTGAGCTGCCTGTGCGGCAGTGAACACCGCGGTGCCGGCCAGGTAGCCCAGGGCCTCTTCCTGAGCTGCCTGTGCGGCAGTGAACGAAGGCGCCTGCATGAACTGGGGCCGCTCCGTTTCCTGAGCTGCCTGTGCGGCAGTGAACGCCAGCAGATCCTGCCGCGCCAGCATCTCGATTTCCTGAGCTGCCTGTGCGGCAGTGAACTGCGTGCGGCGGGGATCATCCCGGTGCACACATTCCTGAGCTGCCTGTGCGGCAGTGAACCATGTCCGGTCTTTCGTGTTGGGCCGGCGCATTTCCTGAGCTGCCTGTGCGGCAGTGAACCCGGATGGGATTCCGCCGACCATCGCCATCATTTCCTGAGCTGCCTGTGCGGCAGTGAACCTTGTCGATGGTGATCAGCTGGCGGTCGTGCATTCCTGAGCTGCCTGTGCGGCAGTGAACGCGCGCCACATCGCCATTGGGCTCGGCATCCATTCCTGAGCTGCCTGTGCGGCAGTGAACGTGCATGGCCCCATCGGCGGGACCGGCTCGCTTTCCTGAGCTGCCTGTGCGGCAGTGAACGTGGCGGCCATCGCCGCAGCCTATGACCCGGCTTCCTGAGCTGCCTGTGCGGCAGTGAACAGGCGTCCTCGACGGTGGTGATGATGTCGGCATTCCTGAGCTGCCTGTGCGGCAGTGAACATGGCGCCCTGCTTGAGTCCCAGCAGCACAGCTTCCTGAGCTGCCTGTGCGGCAGTGAACTCTGCCGGGTCGCTGGTCCACTCGTGGCCGATTTCCTGAGCTGCCTGTGCGGCAGTGAACCTGTCCACGCGCACCTGGGCGCCGGCCAGCTTTTCCTGAGCTGCCTGTGCGGCAGTGAACCTGGACGAGAGCCGCGCGCCGGCCCGCAGCATTTCCTGAGCTGCCTGTGCGGCAGTGAACCTGAACGTGGCATCCGGCGGCACCCAAGCCGATTCCTGAGCTGCCTGTGCGGCAGTGAACGTGGGCTTGCCGCTGGCGATGATCTTCCACTTTTCCTGAGCTGCCTGTGCGGCAGTGAACTCGGTCAGCGGCCAGAAGAAGCCACGCACGTCTTCCTGAGCTGCCTGTGCGGCAGTGAACAACTACATCGCATCGCCAACCCGCCGGGCAGCTTCCTGAGCTGCCTGTGCGGCAGTGAACCAACGGCAGCACGATGTCGCGCACCTACATCTTTCCTGAGCTGCCTGTGCGGCAGTGAACTAGAAGCGCTAATTCTCAAGTGCTTGGCCCAGTTCTGGATCTCGTCAAAAAAGCGGTCACCCCCCTTTCGGTGGGCTGGCCCCCAAGTGATTGAAACTAGGCGAGATTTCTGCGGCTGCAGAAAAAAGGGTCAGAACCAGGGCACGGTTGCCTGTGTGCTCAGACCATAGCTGTTGAATGAGCCCTGCACAGCTTCTTGCCTGACCGCACCATGCCGAATGAACAGCGGAAATGAAGGCTGGCCGGTGCTGCGGCTGCCGATGGTGATGAACGGCAGTGCCAACGTCTCCCGGGCGCTCTCTGGGACGCGTTGCGCGGCTTCGGCGGCGTCGTAGCCGTGGCGCCGCATGGCACGTCGGCGCATGCGGTCGATGCCGCTCTTGGCCTGCACGCGGCTGACAACCCGGTGGCCGCTGGCGCTGGGCACGGCTGCCATCGGCAGGATGGTCGCGTAGTCGCTCAGGCGTCGCTGCCAGTCCGATGCCTGCAGCGCGCTCAGTGCGTCCTCGCTGCCGTGCAGGCGCAGCACGGCGCCCAGCGTCGGCCGGCTTTCGTTGTGCTCGGGGAAGCTCACGCCAATGTCTTGTCGCCCCACCTGCACCAGGGCGAGGTGCAGGCGACCGAACATGGCGCTCATCAGCTGGTGCTCGGCGACCTCCGGGTCCGGCCGCAGGCGCACGTCGATATAGCTGCGCATGGCGTCAACCGGCGTCGCCGAACACGCCGCCACGGATCACCGTGGCCACCACGAAGTGCTGCTGCTCCAGCGGCGGAGCCTTGTCCTTCAGCACCCAGGCGTCCAGCAGGTTGTAGAAGTCTTGCTTCTCCTTGGGCTGCCGGTAGGCCTTGCCCTGCGTCGTGACGGAGCCGTAAGGCTCCACAGCAATCGGGCCGTTCTCGTTGGCGCCGGGATACCAAGTGTCGATGGTGCGCAGCGCGTTGCCGATCTTCTGCGAGTGGATGGCAGCGATCTCGTGGTCTTTCTCGCCCACGCTGTACAGCGTCTTGCTCTTGGTGGTGCGCGAACGGTCGAGGATCAGCTCCTGCGACGGAAACACCTCCTGCCCCGCGCCGATGCGGACGAAGGCCGTCACCTGCAGCAGCACATGGCTGCCGCCAGACAGTCCGGCTTCGACCAGCGCGGACAGCGACGCCAGTTCGGCCGAGGACGCGGCTGCTACCTCGTGCAGTCGGTGGTCCAGCGCCTGGAATGTCCACTGCTTGGCCACAGCCCCATCGCGCAGATGCGCCACCTGCACTTCCGCCTGCTCGGCGCCGACACGGTTGCGCCAGAGAAAGCGGCCGTTGGCCAGGTTGGCCGCGTAGCGCCGGGCCAGCTCCCCCAGGCCCTGTTGCTGCACGTAGCCTCGCACGGTGCTGATCAGCTTGGCGCGGTACGCCGCCTCGTTGCACGCTGCTGGCTCACCCACACCCGCCAGCACACGCAGCGTGAACTGAACCTTCAGAGTGTCCGCGTCAGCCGGCAGGGCGGCCACGTCCACGGTTTGCAGGTTGGGGTTCTCGATCAGGGCGTCGAGCTTGGCGGGGTCCTGGTCCTTGGTCTTCAGACGGTTGGAGATCGTGCCGCGCACCGATTTCTCCCGCACCCGCACGGGTCGCCACGAAGAGGACGCATCGCGGTCGCCCCAGTTGCCGGCGAAGAAAAGTGCGTCGGAGGGGTCGAGCTTGCGTTCGAACGCGAGCACGGTGGCGGTCTTGAGCTTGTCGTCAGCCATGATGGTTTCCTTTCCCTGATGGTTCAGTCGTCGTCGCCGGCCCAGACCGGCGTTTGCGTGGTGCCAAAGGTGGCGAAGTCATTGCGGCAGCGGTAGAGCCCCGCGTCTGGCACATGGTCCGCGTACCACAGCAACTGTTCTGGTGCATCCAGATGGTGTGGTGCGATCCACTGCCCCACTGAATAGATGCTCTCGGTGAAGCGGAACGGCGTGCTGGCGTCGCGCGTGTTGGCCACGCTGCCGGGGGCGTGCAGCGCACCCAGTGCCCCGTAGCCCACGGGGATCGGCACCACCCAGCCAAGGCCTGCCCGGTCATGCTGCCAACTGCCGCCGGCCGTTTCGTCTTTCCCTTGGTTCGCGCTCTGCCAGCGCCAATTCACCCGCGACAGCGACAGCCAGGCGTCCAGCCGCGTGCTCTCCGGCTGTATGGCGCGCAATTGGGCCAGCCGCGTGTCCAGCAGGTCGTCGCGTGCGACCAGCGCAAAGCCCGGCAGCAGGAACTGGCGCAGCCGGCGAAAGGCCCCGGCACGATCGTCCAGCGTGCCGGTCCACGGCAGCACCACCGGCCGTTGGCGCCTGCCGGTGCCTGGTGCCGGAAGGCAACTGCCGCCGGCAATGCGCAGCCCACCCAGCAGCGCCGCCAGCGTATGCAGGTCGCCCTCGGCGGCGGTGGCGTCGGCTGCAGCCATCCAGCGCGCGCTGCTGACGGCCAGCACCAAGCTCAGCGTCAGGTGGATGCGCCCTTCCTCGACGATGGCAGCGGTGCTGCCGTCCTTGTCCACCGGATTGCGCGTCAAGTGGAAGCTCTTGACCCAGCGGTCGCCGCTCACTTGCTCATCATGGTCGTGGCACACCACACCGACTGCCTTGATGCGCAGGTCGAGCCCGCCTTCGCGTGCCCGCCGCTCCAGCGCCCAGGCCAGGCCCAGAAAGGCGGTGATCGACGGGAAGCCATGCGTCAGTGGGCTGGAGATGGCATTCGCGTTCTGCACGCGCAGCCGCGGCAGCACAACCAGGTGGTCGAACGCGGGACAGGTGGTCATGTGGACCTCCCGCTCACATGGCGCTGCAGTGGTGCCGGCCAGGTGATGTCGACCAGCGCCTGCCCCGCCCAGTGCCGCAGTTCGGCGTCGCCCACGGTGCTGACACCGGCCTCGCGCAGCCAGCCGTTGACCCAGTGACCGAAGCGTTCGGCCACCTGGTCGGTCCAGGCCCCGGACGTGAATGCGGCGTTGAATGCCAGGTCGTCGGCCAGGAAGTCGTCCCGCGGCGGCAGTTCGGTGCGCTCCGGGTCCAGCCAGAGCTGTTCACACAGCGGCAGTTCGCATTCGGCAGCGCGTGTCCATCCGGGCGCGTGGCGCTCCCGGACCGATGCGGTGAAGACCGGCAACTGCGCGCCCAGCGCGCGCTCAATCGCCTCGCGTGCTAGCCGCGTGTCCATCGTCGGATCGGGGTCTGACTGCAGCAAATCGATGAGCTGCCGCTTCAGCCCTCGCACTTCCTCCAGCCACGCCACACACTCGATCGCTGAGCTGCGCCCGAGCATCTGGAAGCCGCCCAGATCGCGCCAGCGCGGCGGCAGTGATGCCAGCAGGTAGTTGACGCCTCCCCGCTCGCTGTTGAGCTGCGAAATGTTCTGCGGCTTGGAGCCGCCGAGCTTTCGAACCGCAAGGCTCTGGTACTCGGCAAAGCCGGTGTCGTGCGGCAGCTTGTTCCGGCGGGCGTCTCGCGCGGCCTTCGCTTCGTCGCCGAAGCGGGCGTCCTGGATGCTGGCGTGCACCGCATGCGCCAGGCTGCTGGAGAACATCGGCTGCAGCAGGTGAAACCCGCCGTCCTCGGCTGGGTCGTTGCCCACCAGCCAGTAGACCTGCTTTGCAAGCCCATGCGAGCTGGGCTGTGCTTCAGCCCGGACCAGGCTGCAGAAGGCCGCCATCCGCCCCTGGGCGACCGCTGGATCGGCGTGCAGCGCACGCTGCAGCTCGGCATCACCGGACTGCATCCAGTCGAGCAGGCGCCGCCCTTCAACCTCGACCTTCAGGAACTTGAAGACGTCCAGCGCAGCGGCGTTGCCGACAACGTCCTCGTCATGGGCCGCGCCGAGTGTGTGCGAGCCGATTTCCGCATGGTCTGGCAGCTTGTCGGGCGGTGCATGCAGGCTGCTGCCCCTGGCGTCGGGGTGCGTGGCCTTCAGCACATGGGTAACTGCCTGGATTTGTGCCACCCGGCGGGCGGCATCCGCCAGCCAAGCATCCGGGTCGTACTTCAAAGCGGCCGTCCCGTCATCGTCCAGCCCCTTCAGCTTGGCTTCGCGCCGAGCCTCAATGAAGCCAACGATGGCTGAGCGGAAGGCGCTGAACCGCAGTCCGCGCTCTTCAATGTCGTTCATTGGAATCCTCCCTGTGTCTAGCGCCGGGGCCGTTTCAGCGGCCCTGGCCCACCCACTCTAAACACACTGGATGACTCTTTCAACCATGCTTCGCTCAGTTTTCTGTAATGCAGTACATTCCGATCGCGAATGGCGCGAGGCAACTGCTGTGGAAGCAGCTCAGGAAATGCTGCGCTCGGTCTTTCATCACTGCCGAACAGGCAGCTGGGTCCATGGCCGCGTTATTGCGAGCGCCCGAACCCTACCCACGGGTGCCAACGCCAGCCCTGATCGCTCTTGGGCACCTGGGTCGTCGCCATGCGCTCCGCGCCGCGGCGCAGCGACAGGTCCAGGTGGGCCGCCTGCTCGGTCAGCAGGTCGAGCAGGTCGTGATCAGCCCAAGGCCCGACGCGCGGGCCTTGGTCCACGGTGATGCGGTGGCACTTGCTGTTGTCCGCGATGTAGAGGTTCTGAGGCTGTCTGCGGCTACGCGTTGACTCGACGCGGTGCAGCACCAGGGCCTCACCGTCGTCGTCGGGCAGGAACACCAATGTCTCGGTCGCCAACGTCTGCGCGCGGAACGGTTGCTGCTGCGGCAGCACACCGCTCAGGTGGGCCAGCGGCGCATGCCAGCAGGCGCTGGCGTTCAGTTTGTCGGCGTTGCTCGGCAGCGCGTCGTCGAACGGCTGCATCGTGAGCCGCATGCGCGCATGCTCAAGGTCGACGAGGCTGCGCGTTGGCTGCCATTGCGAGCTTGGGCGAGGCTGGACTCGCGGCAGCGCGTTGATGACCTCGTACTCGCCGGGCTGCAGCAGATCGTGCAGCCAATGTGTCTCCAACTGCAGCGCGTAGCGCGACGCGGCCCCGGGTGTCTCGAACCCCGGGCGCAACAATGCCGGCGCCTTCCTGCCGCCATTGGCGAAGTGGCGCAGGTTGGTGTCGAACACACGCAGGTTGGGCACGCTGCAGGGCTTGGCGCGGTGGCGCTGCACACGTCCGGCCAGCTGGATCAGGGAGCGCATCGACGAGGGTTCGACCACCGCCCAGTCGGCGTCCCAATCGCGGCCAACTTCGCACACCGGCGACGCAAGCACGACAAACAGGTGGTCAGCTTCGGGATGGCCGTCGATCAGCGCACGCACCTCGGGGCGGTGGTACACGGCCTTAGGCTCACGGCGATTGAACACTGCGTCCAGCAGGTGTTCGATGGCCGACCGCTGCACCAGCGGAAAGCGTGCGTGGTAGGCGCACAGGTGCAGCCGAACACCCTCCGGTGCGCCCATGCGGTACAGCGCCTGGGCGACGTCGATCAGCGGGTCGATGTTGGCCATGCGCACCAGCCCGAAGCTGACGCGCTTGCCCGAGGCAGGATCGGCTTCGGCGTGGTCGTGGTGCAGTTGCATGCAGGCCGTGCGCACGTCCTCGGCAAAGGCGACGCGCTGGGCCAGCAGTGGCTGGCCGGGCTTCAGGGTCAGCGGCTGCAACACGGCGCGCCGCAGCGCGGGCGCACTCACGAGTTGCTGCGCGCGGCGGTTGACGAACTCGCGGTGCGCGTCTCGCAAGGTCTTGGCGTCGGTGCAGCCCGCGGTGTGCACCCCGAATTCGTCGGTCCAGAGGCAGGGCACGACCAGGGCCTCGGCAGCCTGGCCACCGTTGGGGCCGCGGTTGCGCTGGTGCACGACGCGGCCGCTGCGATAGGCCATGAACATGCCTTCGATCAGCTTGGGTGGCAGCGTTGCGGACGACAGCACGACGCGGGCGCCGAGCATGCCGGCCCACTGCACCAGTCGGGTCAGTGCAGGCAGATCTGCAAGGTCGAAGTCGTCCAGCTCGTCGAGCACCAGGTCAGCGCTGAGCAGGCGCAGCATCGGCGCGATCTGCCGTCCCCCGCGCAACGCTTCCGTGGCCGGTGCGATGTGGTCGACGGTGCAGACCAGCAGCGGCGCGGTCAGCAGCTTGCGCACGTCCGGGTCATCCATCGCGCGGGCCAGCAGCGGATGGTGGGCCACGTCGCCTTCGTAGACGACATGGCTGTCTTCCTCGATCAGCTTCTGTGCCGAGGCCGAGCCGCTGGCGTCCTGCTGCTGCTCGTAGAACTCAAACAGGTCGCGGCTGGCCGAGCCGCCAACCAGCACTGCCAGGTCATCGTCACCCAGTTGCAGATCGTGGCGGTAGCTGCGCCCGGTCTGCAGCGTCAGCGTGCGTAGGCCCAGCGCATAGGTGGCACGCAGCCCCTGCTGCGGGTCGGCCAGTGCGTACAGCGTGCGTGCATTCGCCAGCGTCTTGCCGCAGCCGGTGGATGCCATGTTCACGATGAAGGCGCCTCGCTCGCGTGCGGCCTCTCGCATGGCCGCCGCAGCGTCGGCTGCCTTGTTCTGCCAGGCGAAGCGCGGCTGAGTGCCGCGCTTGCGCAGGCCCTTGTGCTGGGTGATGGCCGGCAGCTCGCGTGCGAAGCCGGGCAGTGAGTGCGCAATCAGCCCCGCCCCGTGCGCCACACCGAGCAAGTGTTCGTCCAGCGGCTGCTTGAGCCCTCTGGTGTCGGTGTTGGCGTAGAGGCTGCTTCCGCCGTCGCAGCTCACGCGCAACGGCGAACTGCGGTCAAGCGCCGAGTAGTGGTGATCGGCGAGCATCAGGCACAGGCGCGCCAAGTGCATGACATACGGGTCGTCGAGCCAGCCCGCTGGACGCTGAGCCTGCAAGGCCTGCAGCCGCTTGGCGACCCTGGCTGCTTGAGCGCGCCACTTCGGTGCTGTCACCGGCAAGGCGGCGGCCGGTTGCCAATGCGGCAGCGCCTCCTCTGCGCTGACAGGTTGCGGCAACTCGTTCCAGGCGTGCGTCATGCCGGCCAGCGGCTGGCTGAGCCATACGGGCTTGAACTCTTGCACGCGTCGCCCCCAGCGGCCGCGGCCTTCGCCAGGGGGCACGCTCGCCGGCACGGCGGGAAGGCGATGGTGAGTCACGACCAGCCAGGCCACGGCCGCAGCCAGTGGCGGAAGGACTTGGAATGGGCAGGGCGTCGCTGCATGGTCGATGCCATCGCGGAGATAGCGCCCGGGTGCAAGCCACAAGGACTCGTCGCAGGCGTCGGCGTCGGCGAGGCGCTGCAGCCACCCGGCATCGTCATCGCTGCCGACAAAGGCCTGGAACAGGCGCAACGACACCCATTCGTGGCGAAACAGGTTGCGTTCCCTGAGCTCGCCGCGCAGTCGGCTCTGAAAGGCCTGGCTCGCCTTGCCCAGGTCGTGCAGCAGGGCGGCCAATTGCGCCAGCAGGCGGATCGGCAGCGCGCTGTGCCAATCGTTCTCGTCCGCCTGGCGCAGCACGTCGCGCTGCGTGGTGTTCGTCGGCACTGCCCCCACTGCATTAAAACGTCGACGGTCGCCAACGATCCACAGCAATTCGGTGTGGTCCAGGCCGCGCACCCAGTGGCAGACCACCGCCGTGTTCTTGCGCGCAGTCTTGCGCAGCAGCCGGTGCAGCGTATCCAGGCCGTCCTTGGTGATGGCCGTCTGCCAAGTGCGGTCGCCACGGCGCTCGGCAAACTGGTCCAGGATGCGCCGCGTCTCGACGAGGGCGCGCTTGTCGCACTGCGCGATCAGTAGCACGTTCATTCGCGCTGGACTCCAGGCCCTACACCACGCGCACGCAGTCCCAACTGCCGGGCGACCTGTTCTAGCGTCTCGATCATGAAGTCCAGCGCCTCGGTGCGCGTCAGCGCTTCAATGCATGCTTGGCGGAACTCCTGCTCGCTGTGCCCTGCCATGGCCGAGACGAAGGCCTGGGGCAGGATCAAGGCATCTTTGACGAGGTCGGCGACATCGAAGACCAGTCCACCCCGGCGTGTCTTGCCGTGAAGCACAGCCAGCGCATGCGGAAGCCCCAGGACCCAGGTTGCGGTGGCTGCCAGGCCATAGGCGAGGTAGTTGCCGTGGTCGAGGAACTGGTTGGCGATGTCGGTGCCGACGCCACGCTTGGCGCGGGTGAAATCGCCGTAATCGGTGGCGCGGCAGGCCAGCCGGTACAGCTGTTTGGTCAGCCTCGCCTCTTCGGTCAGCACGGCGATGGTGTCGGGCGCCACGGCCAGCCCGGAAGTGGCGACCTGCAATGCGCTGTCCAGCTCGGCCACGTCAGGCGCGAACCCCGCCTCTCTGAGGCTGCGGCTGCCGGTCCAGTGGTCACGCAAGCGTTGCAGCCGTGCGCGCTGAAAGCACTTGGCCGCTTCCAGGCGCAGGCTGTCATCGAACCAGAACCGCACCCAGTGCTGCAGATACTCGGTAGGCCTGTACTCACTCTGCGCCGGCAACCAGGCCACCTCGATCGTCTGTTCAGTGCCAGCAAAGAGCGGTGTGCCGCCCCCGCCGCAGAAGCCCAGCATCACACCGGCCTTCGCCAGCTCCCGAACGGCGGCCTGCGTGATCGAGGTCCCGGTGCCCAGCAGCACAGTCGTCGTATTGGCGATCGGAATGTTCCAGTACAGCGACTCCTTGCCCGCGTCGGTCACGTAGGTCACGCGCCCGCCGTTCACCAGCACGCGACAGTGCTCAAGGTAGTAGAGGTTGGCGCGCTTGGAGTGAAGAATCGTCTTCAGATCACTGGCCAGGATCTCTTGCATCGTTCCGCCCTCTTCTTGCCAAATCTAGCGGACGCGCCAAAGGTGTCCTGTCGCGTATCAGGCTTCCAGCGCCAGCCGCGGCCCCGCCCGCAGCAGCGGTGCCTTGCCGCGCGGCACCGGTGGTGCGGCCACCGCCTGCACCAGCAGCAGCACCAGGTGGCGCAGGGCGTCCCAGGGCTCCAGCGGCCACTGCGGGTGCTTCAGGCCCTTGATCACGCCGTCGCAGATGCTGGCCGCATCCACCAGGTGGGCCAGCTGGTGGTCGGCCAGCAGCGGCAGCACGCGCTCGTACAGCCGCTGCTTGACGCCCCAGACCCGGCCCTCGTTGAAGGCCACCGGCAGCGGCTTGCCTTGCGCCAGGGCGTCCTTCACCCGCTTCAGCCCGGTGATGGCGTCGGCCACCTGCCAGTGCACCAGCACCGCCGCCTCGCCCTCTGCGCGCAGGCCGTCCAGCATGCGCAGCACGCGCGCCGTCTGGCCGGCCAGCACCGCGTCGCAGAGCTTGCTCACGTCGTAGCGGGCCACGTTCAGCACCGCGGCTTCCACCTGCTCGAAGGCCAGCACGCCGGGCGGGTAGAGCAGGGCCAGCTTCTGCAGCTCCTGGTGCGCGGCCAGCAGGTTGCCTTCCACCCGGTCGGCAAAGAAGGCCAGCGTCTGCTGGCCGGCCTCGCCGTCGGCCACGCGCTGGCCCTGGGCGGCCAGGCGCTGGGCCAGCCAGGGCGGCAGCAGCCGGCGCTCGACCGGCTGCACCTCGATCGTCGGCCCGGCCTGCGACAGCGCGCCGAACCAGGCGCCGTTCATCTGCTGGCGGTCCAGCCGGGGCAGGTGCACGATGGTCAGCACGTCGTCGCACAGTGCGTCGCAATAGCGCTGCAGCGCCTCGCTGCCATCCTTGCCCGGCTTGCCGGACGGGATGCGGATCTCGATCAGCTGGCGGTCGGCGAACAGGCTCAGCGCCTGCGCCGCACCCAGCAGGCCCGACCAGTCGAAATGCGCGCCGCTGACGGTGAAGACCTTGCGCTCCACATGGCCCGCCGCGCGCGCAGCGGCACGGATCGCGTCGCCGGCCTCCTGCGCCAGCAGCGGCTCGTCGCCGTGGATGGTGTAGACCGGCTGCAGGCCGCGCGCCAGGTGCTGCGGCAGTTGCTCGGGGCGAACTTGCATGGTTGCAGGGCCTTCAGGGGCGCGCCGCAGGGTTGACCTGCGCCAGGCGGCGCAGCACCTGCTGCACGATGTCGCCCTGCATCGCGGCGAACAGCTCGGCCTCCTCCTGCGCCTTGCCCAGGGCGGCGGTCTCGCTGTAGCTCATGTCGCGGCGCAGCAGCAGCTCGGTCGGCGCAATCAGCATGCGCCCGCCGGGGCTGGTCAGCTGGAACTCCAGCCGCACCCGCAGCTGCAGTTCACGCACCTGGCCGGCGGCGGTGGACGCGACCACGCTGCGCTCGCGCTTGTCCAGCAGCGCCTGCAGCACCACCTCGGCCTGGCCGGGCACGTCGACCACCTGCACCCCCGGCGCCAGGCGCTCGCGCAGCTCGGCGGCCAGCGGCGAGCGGGCGTCGAAGCCGGCCAGCGCCATGCGCTTGAATGGCAGGGCCGGCGTCTGCCGCAGCGCGAAGCCGCAGCCGGGCAGCGTGGTGGCCAGGCCCAGCGCCAGCAGCGTGCGGCGCGGGAAGGAGGTCGACGCTCGGAGGCCGCTCATCCTGCGCGTCAGACCACCACGTTGACGAGCCGGCCCGGCACCACGATCACCTTCTTCGCCGGCTTGCCCTCGCTGAACTTGGCGAACTCGGGCGAGGCCAGCGCGGCGGCTTCGATCGCGGCCTTGTCGGCGGCGGCCGGCACGCTCAGGCTGCCGCGGGTCTTGCCGCTGATCTGCAGCACCAGCGTGATCTCGTCCTGCACCAGCGCAGCCTCGTCGACCACCGGCCAGGGCGCGTCGAGCAGGTCGCCCACGGCCTTGGCAAAGCCCAGTTCGGCCCACAGCGCGTGGGTGATGTGCGGGCAGGCCGGGTACAGCGCGCGCAGCAGCACGCTGGCGCCTTCGCACAGCACGGCGGTGTCGCCGTCGCTGCCGTCAGGCTTGAAGCCCTCCAGCGCGTTCAGCAGCTTCATGCAGCCCGAGACCACGGTGTTGTACTGCATGCGGTCGAAGTCGTGGCTCACCTGGCGCAGCACCAGGTGCACCTCGCGGCGCAGCGCGGCGGCCTCGGGGCGCAGGGTGGCACCGCTGAAGTTGCCCGCCGTGGCCCGCTTCAGCGCCTCGGCGTTCTTCGCGCCGAAGCCCCACACGCGCTTGAGGAAGCGGTGCGCGCCCTCGACACCGGCGTCGTTCCACTCCAGCGTCTGCTCGGGCGGACTGGCGAACATCACGAACAGGCGGGCGGTGTCGGCGCCGTAGGTGTCGATCAGCTGCTGCGGGTCGACGCCGTTGTTCTTGGACTTGGACATGGTGCCCACGCCCTCGTAGTCGACCAGGCTGCCGTCGGCCTTGACCCGCGCCTGCGTGACCTTGCCGCTGTCGTCGCGGATGTCTTCCACCTCATGCGGCCAGAAGTACTCGATGCCGCCCTTCTCGCCGCGCCGGCTGTAGATGTGGTTCAGCACCATGCCCTGGGTCAGCAGCTTCTTGAACGGCTCGCCGACCTGCACCAGGCCCAGGTCGCGCATCACCTTGGTCCAGAAGCGGGCGTACAGCAGGTGCAGGATGGCGTGCTCGATGCCGCCGATGTACTGGTCCATGCCGGCGCCGCCGGCGGCGCTGTCGGCCGGCGGCATCCAGTAGCGCGTGCCGTCGGCGACCATCGCCTCGCTGTTCGTCGGATCGCAGTAGCGCATGAAGTACCAGGACGAATCGACGAAGGTGTCCATCGTGTCCGTCTCGCGCCGCGACGGCTTGCCGCACACCGGGCAGGCCACGTTCAGGAAGTCGGCGCGCTTGTTCAGCGGGTTGCCACTGCCGTCGGGGATGCAGTCCTCGGGCAGCACCACCGGCAGGTCCTTCTCGGGCACCGGCACCGCGCCATGCTCGTCGCAGTGGATGATCGGGATCGGCGTGCCCCAGTAGCGCTGGCGGCTCACGCCCCAGTCGCGCAGGCGCCAAGTGGTCTTCTTCTCGCCGAGTCCCTTGGCGCCCACCAGCTCGGCCACCTCGGACACCGCCGCCTTGTGGGGCAGGCCGTCGAGCACCCCGCTGTTGACGCACTTGGCGCGCGGCTTGTCGCCGTACCACTCGGCCCAGGCGTCGGCGCTGAAGGTCTCGCCGTCGACGGCGATCACCTGCTTGATCTGCAGGCCGTACTTCTTGGCAAACGCGAAGTCGCGCTCGTCGTGCGCCGGCACGCCCATCACCGCGCCGTCGCCGTAGCCCATCAGCACGTAGTTGCCGACCCACACATCCACCGCGGCGCCGGTCAGGGGGTGCGTCACCGTCAGGCCGGTGGCCACGCCTTTCTTCTCCTGCGTGGCCAGTTCGGCTTCGGTGGTGCCGCCCTGGGCGCACTCGGCGATGAAGGCGGCCACGGCCGGGTTCGACGCCGCGGCATGGGCGGCCAGCGGGTGCTCGGGCGCCACGGCGCAGAAGGTCACGCCCATGATGGTGTCGGCGCGGGTGGTGAACACCCACAGGCGACCGTCGCCGATCAGCGCGCCATCGGCGCCGCGGATGTCGTGCGTGAACGCGAAGCGCACGCCCTCGCTCTTGCCGATCCAGTTCTCCTGCATCAGCCGCACGCGCTCGGGCCAGCCGGCCAGGTACTGCGGGTCGTCGGGGTTGGTCACGGCCGACAGCAGTTCTTCGGCGTACTGGGTGATCTTCAGGTAGTAGCCGGGGATCTCGCGCTTCTCGATGGTGGCGCCTGAGCGCCAGCCCTTGCCGTCGATCACCTGCTCGTTGGCCAGCACGGTCTGGTCCACCGGGTCCCAGTTGACGACCTGGGTGCGGCGCTCGGCGATGCCGGCCTCCAGCATCTTCAGGAACAGCCACTGGTTCCACTTGTAGTACTGCGGCGTGCAGGTGGCGACCTCGCGGCTCCAGTCGATGGCCAGGCCCATGGCCTGCATCTGGCCCTTCATGTGGGCGATGTTGTCGTAGGTCCACTGCGCGGGCGGCACCTTGTTCTTCATCGCCGCGTTCTCGGCAGGCAGGCCGAAGGCGTCCCAGCCCATGGGCATCAGCACGTTCATGCCCTTCATGCGCAACTGGCGCGCGAGCATGTCGTTGATGGTGTAGTTGCGCACATGGCCCATGTGCAGCTTGCCGCTGGGGTAGGGCAGCATCGAGCAGGCGTAGAACTTCGGCTTGCTCGCATCCTCGACAACGCGGTAGGCATTGCGGCCGTTCCACAGCGGCTGCGCCCAGTGGGCATGGGCGGCGGCTTCGACCTCGGCGGGAGCGTATTTCTCGTTCATCCCTTCATTGTAGAAGGGGGGTCACGAGGGAAATCCGGCGCGCAGGTGCCTATTTGGCGACGGCTTCGGTGACGAAGCCGACCCGGTTCAGCCCGCCCGCCTGCACCAGTCCGATCAGCTCGGCAATGCGGCCGAAGGGCACGGCCTGGTCGGCGCGCAGCTGCACCTCGGTGGCCGGGTTGCGCTGGGCGCTGCTGCGCACCTTGGCCTGCAATTGCGCGGCATCCACCGGTTCATCGCCCCAGAACAGTTGGCCTTGCGCATTGACCGCCACGGTGACGAACTGCGGCGCATCGGTGGGCGTGGCGCCGGTGGTTTTCGGCAGATCGAGCCGCAGGCTGCTGCTCATCAGCGGCGCGGTGATGATGAAGATCACCAGCAGCACCAGCATCACGTCGATCAGCGGCGTCATGTTGATGTCGCTCATCGGTTGCGACGCGCCGGGGCGCTGCAGGCGGCCGAAGGCCATGTCAGTGCACCGTCACGTCGGGGCGCACGGGCGCGCCATCGAGCGCCAGCTCGCGCAGGTCGTGGGCAAAGCCTTCGAGCGTGGCCTCGCAGTCGGCCACCCACTGGCCGAACAGGTTGTAGGCCAGCACCGCCGGGATCGCCACCGCCAGGCCGGCGGCGGTCATCACCAGGGCCTCGCCCACCGGGCCGGCCACCTTGTCGATGGTCAGCGAGCCGGCGGCCGAGATGCTGATCAGCGCGTGGTAGATGCCCCACACGGTGCCGAACAGGCCGATGAAGGGCGCCGTGCTGCCGATGGAGGCCAGCAGCACCTGGCCGAAGCGCAGGTGCGCCAGGCTGCGCTGCAGCGCATCGCGCAGGCGGCGCGTCAGCTGCGAGGCCAGCGCCGCACGGGTGGCCAGCGTGCCCGCGGGCTCGGCCTGCAGGCCGGCGTCCAGCAGCGGCAGCAGCACCTGTTCCCGGTCCAGCGCGGCCAGCCGGGTGCGGCCGGCGTCGGGCGAGTCGGCCGACCAGAAGGCGCCCACCGCGCGCGGCATGTCCAGACGTGCCCGGCGCAGCACCCAGCCCTTCCAGAAGATCAGCACCCAGGCGCTGACCGACATCGCCAGCAGCAGCGCGACGACCGTGCGGCCGATCGCGTCGTTCTCCGACCAGAACTGGACCAGGCCTTGCACGCCGCGGACTCAGCTCAGGCCCAGCACATCGTTCATGTCGAACTGGCCGTGCGTCTGCGTCGCCAGGAAGCGCGCCGCGCGCAGGCTGCCCTCGGCATAGCCGGCGCGGCTGCTGCTCTTGTGGCTGATCTCGATGCGCTCGCCGGTGCCGGCGAACAGCACCGTGTGGTCGCCGACGATGTCGCCGCCGCGGATCGCGGCGAAGCCGATGGTCGACGGATCGCGCGGGCCGGTGTGGCCGTCGCGGGCGTAGACCGCGCAGTCGGCCAGGTTGCGGCCCATGGCCTTGGCCAGCACCTCGCCCATCTGCAGCGCGGTGCCGCTGGGTGCGTCGACCTTGTGGCGGTGGTGGGCCTCGATCACCTCGATGTCGTAGCCCTGGTTCAGCGCCCGGGCGGCCTGGTCCAGCAGCTTCATCACCACGTTCACGCCCACGCTCATGTTCGGCGCGAAGACGATGGCGGTGCGGGCCGCCAGGCTGCTGATCTGCGCCTTCTGCGGCGGCGTGAAGCCGGTGGTGCCGATCACCGCCTTGACGCCGAGCTCGGCGCACAGCGCCAGGTGCGCCAGCGTGCCTTCGGGGCGGGTGAAGTCGATCAGCACCTGGGCCCTGGCCAGGCCGGCGCGCAGGTCGCTGGTGACATGCACCCTGGTGGCGCGGCCGGCAAAGGCGCCGGCGTCCCGGCCCAGGGCCGGGCTGCCGGGGATGTCGAGCGCGCCGGCCAGTTGCAGGTCGGGCGCGGCCAGCACGGCCTCGACCAGCATCTGGCCCATGCGGCCGGTGGCGCCGGCGATCGCGATGCGCAGCGGTTCGGTCGCCATGTTCAGGGCTCCAGCGGCGGGTAGGTGCGCACCGCGCCCATCGGCACGCCGGGCTCGGGCTGTGGCGCCGGCGGCTTGGGCAGGGCGGCGATCTGCGCATCGGTCAGCGTGATCTCGTGCCGGCGCTTCACTTCCAGCGGCCGGCTGATGGTGGCGACGAAGTCGCGCTCGGTCGGCAGGTCCTGCGCATCCAGGCGCTCCAGCACGTCGCCCTTGAAGAAGGCCACGACCTGGCGCCGCTGCGGCGGCGTGCCCTGGCGGCGGATGGTGAAGATGTAGTCCCAGCGGTCGGCGTGGAACGGGTCGGTCAGCATCGGCGAGCCGAGGAGGTCACGCACCTGGTTGCGGTTCATGCCGGGCTGCACGCGGGCGGCCTGCTCCTGCGTCACCACGTTGCCCTGCACGATGTCCATGCGGTAGGGCGTGATCACGCCGAGGAAGCTTTCGCCGGACTGCAGCGACGGCAGGGATGGCAGCGAGGGCAGGTAGGCGCAGCCGCCCAGCACCAGCGGCAAGGCCGCCAGCAATGTCAGGCGGGGAATGCGGCGACGGTGGAAAGTGGTGGTCAATGGGCCTGCCGAACGAAGGTTGCCGGTGGGGTGCCTTGGGCCTGCCGCATGCAGCTGGCAGCCGCCGCCCGCCCGGGCGGGCGGCCCGGCACCAGGGTGCCGTTGGCCGGGCTGGATATGATCCGGCGATTCTAGCCACGCACCATGCCGCACCGCGCCGACACGCCATCCAGCCACGCCGACGAG
>Ga0116181_1001600_pt1 | contig 19403 bp, 13 predicted proteins | sample AD_UKC075_MetaG_FD_89752 | JGI IMG/M metagenome (GOLD analysis project Ga0116181, IMG submission 89752) | Active sludge microbial communities of municipal wastewater-treating anaerobic digesters from USA - AD_UKC075_MetaG | ecosystem: Engineered > Bioreactor > Anaerobic > Digestate | place: USA...
CTTTATAATCACAATTTTGACACTTGTCGGTATCTATACAATCGCCTCCATGGGTTTGAACATAATAATGGGTTATTCTGGACAAATTTCAATTGGTCACGCGGCATTCATGAGTATAGGTGCGTATACTTCAACACTTCTTGTCATGCACTACAATGTGCCAGTAGTTTTCGGTATCCTCGCAGGCGGGGTGACTGCATTTTTATTTGGCTTGGTAATTGGTTTTCCTGCGCTGAGGCTTTCAGGATTCTATCTTGCGATAGCGACGATGGGTTTTGTAGTAGCAATCGAACAATTGATGGGTTCATTGGAAAGTGTTACAGGTGGACATGCAGGTATAAGGAGTATCCCGTTTAAGCACTTATGGAATTCTGATATTGAAAAGTATTTGTTGGTACTCGCATTCGCATTTATCTGTTATGTCTTCATGAAAAGGATGATAAATGCAAAGACTGGAAGGGCATGGATGGCTATTAGAGAAAATGAAATAGCTGCCTCAGTTGTTGGTATAAACACAGCAAAGTACAAAGTGTTGGCATTTGCGATTGGTTCGATGATGTCAGGTATTGCCGGTGCTCTCTATGCTCATGTCATTGGCTACATTGCACCGAGCGACTTCGGGCTTTCAAAATCGCTAGATTTGCTAGCTATATCCGTCATCGGAGGTATGGCATCTGTGGATGGCCCACTGTACGGTTCATTGATATATGTAGCTTTGCCATTTCTTTTCAGCAGGACGCATATCTCTATGTCCATAGTCTTTGGAATCATACTGATCTTTGTGGTCATGTTTATGCCACTTGGAATAAGTTATTATCTATACAAATTCAGAATAAATTATCTCAACAGAATCGTTGCATTTTTCAAGCGCGGTAGAAAGCCGTACGGTGATTTTGTTGAGACGAGTTTTGGTAAAATGCATTACATAAAACGTGGAAGTGGAGAGATACCTATACTCCTTATCCACGGTAATTTCGCTTCTGCAAGGTTTTTTGAGCCATTCTTGAAAAAACTACCTGCAGGGTACACTGCATATTGCCCTGATCTACCAAATTTTGGTTATTCGTCAGAGATGCCTGGTGATGTAGAGATCGATAAATATGCTCAAGGCGTCGAGGAATACGTAAAGGCTATGGGATTAAAAGATTTCATACTACTTGGTCATTCCTTAGGTGGTGCAGTTGCAATGGCTTATGCAATAAGAAATCCAGACAAAGTAAGGAGACTCATACTTATCGACAGTGCTCCAGTTGATGGAATGGATTTGGCGGAAGAATCACATAAGTTACTCAACATGTATAGATACAATCCACAGATCATCAAATCTGCATTGATGTTCAATGCACCTACTTATACAAATGAAAAATTTTTCGATGTTATAACATCAGATGCACTACGAATAGCACCAAAGGCATTTGTCGGTAACGCAGTTGCCTTGTCAAGCTACGATTACACAGAGAAAGTTAAAGAATTGAAGATACCTGTCGACATAGTCTATGGCGATAAAGATGTGCTGATATCTTCTGAAGAAATGAAAAAAACAGCTGAGGCATTTCCAAATGGGAAGCTTGTAATGATAAAAGATGTTGGTCATAGCTCAATCATCGAATCTCCAGATGAGATCGTTAAGTTACTTCAACAGAGAGAATAGCAACTAAGAATAGTAAAACATACTAACAACATTGGCAGATGCTGATATATAATAGCCTGACTCATACGAAAAAATCTTTGACACTCATCATTTCTCTCATTTGATTTATCCTTTCAACTAAGAATGCAGTTGCGCGAACATCATCTTCGTTGTATCGAAGTATCTCTGATAAGACATTTTCATCATTTGTACCGATGTAGTCTTTGTAAGAATCTATAACAACAAGGCCATTTAGATTTGTTCTCCAGTTAAAGCCAAAATATCTTGCTATTGCCTTCAGAGAATAAGAAGGTAGAGGCAGTGCAACATACTCACTGTATATTTTATATACATCTATAAACCTTCCGAACAAGTTATTCGGAAGGTTTATATTATATTTCTTTGCCAGCTTTCTGAAACGCACAAGTTCGTAAGAATGATAATGATATATGGGCTTATTGGTGCTCATCAGATAAGCAATAGTGGACTTAAACGTCTCTTTTTCTTCCAGTAAATTTCGGGCAAGAAAAGGTACGTAGGTATTGTCATCAAGTAGACCGAACAGATAATCAAAATCGATGGGTGTATAACTCTCTATATCCAGATAGATACCATCATTCAATTTCGGTAGTGGTCTGAATGGTATACACCTGTTTTCAAGTATGCTCTTTGCCTGATAGAAGATCTTATCAGCCTTTCCTTTTCCAAACACCTTTTCCAAGACATCGTGCATCGATACAATATCGCATAGCGAATCTACCCCAAGTTCATGTAGTCTTTGAAATGTCTTTCCTTTAATACCTCGAACAAATGTTATATTATCCCCCTGTAGAGTCTCTCTAAAACAATCTGCTGAATACTTGCAAGTTCGGCAAAGGTAATTCTTCATGATGCTGAATTCTCCATTCGCACAGCTCTCACAGAATGCTGATAAGAACGACAGCATTTTTGTTACATATCCTCGCCAATTTAGAGATATACTGTAGTATGAGCTTTCAAATAGTATATCACCAATTTCGTATCCAGCAGATTCAAGAACGTAACCAACAAAAGCGCCTTCAAGCATGTCATATTCAGCGAGCTTTTTCCCCGTTTTGTGAATCTTCACAACCATCGGATAGGTTGACAGAACTTCACTTGGTTCGATGACAAGTTCACATCCAAAAGCATCTGTTGAGAATTCTTTCTTTGTACCATTTTCATTAGAGGATTCTATATCTAGTTTCCCTTTTTTGGGACAGATATATATTGTCTTTATATCCCTATTTGAAATAGTCATAAACCCCTCCTAATCAACGACATAAACCTTAGAAATACTCTTCTAATATGTTTGTAATAAACTTATCAGTGAACAATCGTCTCACAACCTGGTAAACGAGTTTATTCCCGAAACCAGGTATATAAAGTGGACTACCTTTCTCATATGCCTTTAGTGCCCCTGCTACAACTTTTTCTGGCGACATAAGTTTTCGTCCTGGATCCATCTTTGCCCTTTCAAAGAATTGTGTTTGCGTTTTTCCAGGAGCAACACATAAAACGTGAACATTCGAAGGCTTCAGTTCCGCCCACAACGCCAATGAGAATTATAGACATATGCTTTTGTAGCAGCATAAACAGAAAAATGTGGCATTGGTAAAAAACCTGCTACAGAGGCTATGTTAATTATTCCACCTTCCTGGGTTTGGATCATTTGTTTTGTGTAATGATAAGACAGTTTGGTAAGCACCTCGATGTTTAACCTTATCATCTTTTCGTAGTCATCATACTCATAGTCCACAAAATCACCATATAGTCCTCTACCTGCACAGTTGATTAGCAAATTTACATTGAATTTTCGTGTGTTATCTATGATCATATCTATATCACTAACCAGGTCCCCACCAATTATAACAACAGTGGAATTGGAATTTTTGTGAATGCTATCGGCAACCTCGGTCAGTGCCTCGGTATTTCTTCCAATGAGGACAGTATTCAACCCCTTTTTTGCCAACTGAATAGCAAATTGCTTGCCAATTCCAGAAGAGGCTCCCGTTACCATTGCCCATTTATAGTTTTTCAAATTGTACTTACCCATAGACAACACCTCCACTAATTGAATTATACACCGCTTGTGGTAGAATTGAATAGCCTTTTAGTTCTATTAGTAATTGCAACAAGCACAGAGATGCTGAGGTGTCATTTTGGTAAAAGATATTCTGAAAATTGCAATTCCTGTTTCGGTAGAGAACATTCTTGCTAACACAGGGATTTTCATACTCACGCTATTGCTCTCACAAGTAGGCGAGAGAGAAATTGCTATAAATGCTATATCAAATCAAGCATCCTTTCTTGTGAATCTCTTCTTGTTTGGTATAAACACAGGCGGAGCAATATTCGTATCACAATACTGGGGTAAGAAAGATGTAAAGAACATCAAGAGAGTCTTTAGTTTGATGTTCATTTCATCTACGCTTATAGCTACAGCATTTTTCGTATTTACGTTCTTTTTTCCAGCAACATTCGTGCGCATTTTCTCAAAGGACTCTTCTCTGTTCAACGATAGTATCCTTTATCTTCGAATCATATCATTTTCTTACTTTGGCATTGCTTTGGAAATTGCATTTCGCACATTCTTAAGAGGTATAGAAAAGGCCAACATTCCGATGGAATCGTACCTAGTTGGAACTGCCGTTCAACTCTTGCTAGCCTATGGACTTTTGAATGGGAAGATTGGACTTCCAAAACTTGGAATTACCGGCGTTGCAATAGCGATAACAATTTCTAGGTATGTTATACCGTTCTATCAAATAACACGTGCATATTACTTAAAACTGCCATACACTTTTACTTTAAGAGGGATTTCAAGAGACCTGTTTTCAAGATTCATAAGATTTGCCACACCTGCAGCACTGAACGAAATTGCTTGGTCTTTGGGTATGACGATGTACGGTATCGTATTTGGTTGGATGGGTACAGAGGCGTATGCAGTTAGGAACGTACTATCATCTTTTGAAAACTATATCTGGACACTCGCACTTGGTATCACTACAGCCTCTTCTGTCATCGTTGGAAAACTCGTTGGACAAAAGAGTTATGAGAAGGCCGTTAGCTTTTCAAAGAAAATAATGATAGTGAATTCGTTAGTTGGGCTTGGCACTGCTTTCGTAACCATTGCAGCTTACTATTTGCTCCTTCCGACATTCGATTTGACAAGTTCATCAAAATACATGCTAACATTAAGTATGTGGATCATGCTTGCCGGTACTCCAATTAAGGCATTGAACAACGTTGCAGTGGTCGGTATTTTACGTGCGGGTGGAGATTCAAAATATGCATTTATTCTTGAAACTTCCACACTGTGGGGACTCGGCGTGCCACTTGCATTCATCGGCGCTATGGTTTGGAAACAGAGTTTGCCCGTGGTATATGCGTTAACCCTTTCAGATGAAATAGCAAAGGCAATAATCGTGTACTTTAGAATTAGATCAAAAAAATGGGTAAAGAACGTTACTATCTCCACGGAAGAAGCGATTTTGGAAGCTGCTGAACACGAGGTTCAAATATAACTCCTATAACTCCGTTGCCAATTACTATTCAAGAATATAGAAAATGGCACAAAATGGTGGTGAAAGCATGAAAACAATCGACAGTAAAATCGTCTACGAACGTGTATGCAATGCACTTTTGGATGTAAACACAAGCATAGACCCAAGAGTTGAAAAGCTATTTGAGAATTACGACGGGCCATTTGCAAGAGAAATCAAAGAGAACATGAATATTGCGCGTACATCAAAGATGCCACTTTGTCAAGATACTGGTATAGTAGAATTCTTTGTCTGGAAGGGATACAACGTACATTTGACATCACCATTAAAAGATACATTAGAACAGTCAGTAAGAGAAGTATACACAGGCAGCGGGTTTAGGAAAGGGATCGTATCAGATCCTTTGTTTGAACGTAAAAATACATTGGACAACACACCTGTTATCGTACACATCTTCGAAATAGATAAGCCAATAATCGATATATGGATGATTGCAAAGGGCGGTGGTAGTGAAAACTTGTCCACCATTTTCATGCTCCAACCTTCCGAAAGTTATGAGAATGTACTCAAAATCATTGTTAGTCACATCGAAAATAATGCAGCTAATGCCTGTCCGCCAATTATAGTAGGTGTTGGAATAGGTGGAACATCAGACAAAGCAATTTTGCTTTCAAAACTCGCCTTATTCAACCCTTCAACAATTGAACTCCTCCATAGATACGACGAAAAAATAGGTGAATATAGTCAAATGGCCAATGAATTGCAAAAATGCTTTTCCAATTTGAAGATTGGTGTACAAGGACTTGGTATAGGTCCTACTGTCCAAAGAACAAACGTACTAAATTATCCAACTCACATTGCAACATTACCACTTGCTATATCAGTAGATTGTTACCTATCTAGGACATTAAGCGTGGTGATTGAATAATGCAAGAAGACCTTACAAACACATTCAGGCAAGCAAGAGTTGGAGAGAAAATTGAATACACAGGTTCGATGTTAGTCATGAGAGACATTGCACAAAAAAGGCTTGTTGAAATTGACAAAAGCGGGATGATGCTACCTCTTGATTTGAAAGATCAAGTTATATTCTACGCAGGTCCAACATTCGTCAAAGGGCATATGGTAATAGGTCCAACAACCTCAAAGCGAATGGATAGATTTCTGGAGTTCATAATATCAAAAGGTGTTATTGCTACAATCGGAAAAGGTAAGAGAACGCAGGAAGCAGAATTACTCTGCGCAAAGCACAAAGTACCATATCTTGTGACACCAAGTGGATGTGCCGCGTACCTTGCAAGTTGCGTAACGAGATGGGAAATCGTTGCGTTCGAGGAACTTGGCCCTGAAGCGATTTATCGAATAGAAGTTGTAAACTTTCCTCTTCTAGTTGCAGTAGATGCCTTTGGAAGATCAGTCTTTTGAAGAAAAAACTATCTTTGGACGGTTTGGACGGTGGTGTTGATACAAATTAACGACATTATTTATAGTTCTATATTACCAAATTGTATTTAATTCCCCTAGAAAATTGATAGATTCATAGTATTGGTAGATAGCTTTGAAGTCTTTTATTTTTGAAAATATAGATTTGAGGTATTATAAAATTTTTAAAATACCCGCCCCAACTATTGACTAAGAATCAAACCAGCAGGGGCGGGCATCTGAATATTTTACCCGCCCCAACCATTGACATAGAGCCCGTAAATAAAATTTCATAATAAAGTTTATACCCGTCTCTATATTCATTTTTCATAGTTAAAATTTTTATTTCTCCATAGTAAGTAATATGTATTCGTATGAAGGAATATATAATTTTTTTAGAAAAGTTATCAGTTCTTCTTCACTTTTACCTTTAAAATAATCGCCCGGATTTTTACCTTTAATTGAAGCTTTTACAGTCTGAAATCTTAAAGCAGTTCTTTCTAATATTTTTAATAAACCATCGTTTATGTTAAATAAATTTCTGAGCAATTTAATATCATTTGGTATAGGAATAGAACCACCAAAATCTTTTCTAAACCAATGCCCCACTGTATGATAATACTCTTTTGGTAGCCTATTTACTATATCTAGAATACTCATGTTCTTCGATTTTCTAAGTAATGTTAAATATTGGGCTACAACAGGTTGATCTACTCTATAAAGGCGCATCTTTGTAAAATATTCCCCTTTAACTGTTTTTCTTGCTCCCGGAGACGCTCCCCAATTGATTCTATCAAGCGAATAAAATTTACTATAAGACCAATTTTTGTTATTTTTGAATTCTTCTTCGTCTATAGTCTGTTCTGCTAAAAAATCACTTTTTTCCAAAATGTCTACACAATCCAAAATTTCTTTTGGTTCTTTTATAATAGGAATAGTTTCTATATCTGTCCATAGTTCTAACCCACAAAAATGACAAATATTTTTTCCTATTGGATCATAAGGTTCTATCAATTCAGTATTACACTTTGGACAAAAGAATTTCAACCCTTCAATTAAAAATTCATCTTCACCTGGATGCATTACAAATTCAATAGAAGCTTTTTCATTCCATTGAACAACAACTATTTTAGGAAATTCATCCGGATATTTATATAGAATTTTAATTACTCGTCCTTCTGTTGAAGTTTCACCTGAAACATTACTAACCTTCATACCAATAAATTCCTCTTCAGTCCAATTCCTGTCTTCTTTCGTTTTTGGACTTATTCGAACCCTATCAAGATAAAATTTATATGCTACCCTAGTAGTATCATTTGATAACATAAAAATTGGGTACCAATTGATACCATTATTGATAACTAACATATTTCTTAGAACATATCCATATTTGTGTATCGTATGAATATAATACAGCGATTGTAAATTCAGTTCTTTAATACCAAGAAAATAGATAGCATCTTCTCTATGAAAATCTTTAAATTCTTTTGTACACATCCCTTTTAAAACAGATAAAAATTCCCCATAAGTTTGTGCTATATAAACTTCTCCATACTTATCATTCTTTAAAGGTAATAAATCTCCATTATTCGGTAAATCTTCTTCTTCTTCTCCTAAATAATAAGTATAAGGTATTTCTTTTAATTTAATAATATTCTCAATACCAGTTCTCTTTTTAATTATTTCCACAAATTCAGTAGATTTTTCAATCATAATAGAATAAACTTTTTTAGGTAAAATACTATTTCTTATATTTTTAACAACTACTCCTGTAGTTCCCGTTCCAGCAAAAGGATCTAGTACTATATCTCCATCATTTAGATTAACTCGATTTAACATTTCTTCTACTAGATTCTCTGGATAAACCGCTGTATGTTTCCATGGTGTTTGCTGTAACGGTATCTCTACGACATTCTTTTTTACTTTTTTATATAGATCTTTATAAATGTTCTCTTTACTTTTTGCGAAAACAAATATAGGTTCATATGTATTTGCGAATCTATCTTTTACTGATGACGGCATATGATTTGGTTTATACCAAATTATTATATCTTCTAAATGCCAACCATCCTTAACCATATGATAAGCCAATCTGTATGGTATCATTAAAAGACGAGATTTCCCATATTTATTTAAATATTTATCACCAACATTAAGAAAGAAAACACCTTCTTCTTTGAGCTTTTGGCAAAGTTTATTAAATATAGTTACTAACCGAAATATATATTCTTCTGGAGACTTCTCTTGACCTATTTGTCCTTCAACATTATAATCACGTTGTTTCCAATAAGGTGGTGATGTAATAACTGCCGTAATAGTACTATCATCTAAATAATCAAGGCCAGCATAAACATCACTATTTAATATTATATCTTTCATCATCACAACTCCTTTAATACATAGTCTAAAACGTTTATTTTATCAAAATATTTCTTAAGTTTTGTTACATATTCTTCTTTTACATCTAAAAATATAACTCGAGGGATGCTCTCATCTTCTTTTTCCTTTAAAATCTCAAAAATACCATCTTCATAATGATAACGAGCTGAGTTAGCATACTCTTTACCACTTACAAATTTGGGTAAATATCTATCTTTTAGCAAACCATTCGGTAATGATATAGCTATAACGGCGATTGGTTTAATATCCTTATTTCTTAAATTAGTAGTAAAGTCGTTTAATTCTTCAAGAAATTTTTCAATAATATCATTTTCTTCCTTAACCACTTTAATTTGTAAAGCTTCTAATATACTTTCTTTTTCTTGAGAGTGAATAAATACTCCACGTAACAAACTCTGAGTTATTAAATTGATTCTAGCACTGTCGAGTTCTGTGTCAACTTCTTCCTGTTTTATATTCAACTTTTTAACAATCACATCAGTTAATATATTTTCTATTTTTTCATGAAAAATTCGCTTTACTTCTTTAAATTTTTTATTAATATCCCGAATTAACTTTCTATAAGAAGGATAAATAAATATTAGGCCATAAGTCAATACTAATTTAAAATTTTGTTTATCTATTTCGTAGTAAGGAGGAATATTAGGATAAACAAAAAACGGGTCCGGAAGAAATTCCCCTTTTATTGGCAACTTAGCCACATGCGTCATTTGATTAATCCCAACATTTATAGTATTTCGAAAATCTGATGGATTATGGATATTTGCTGTTTTTATATCAATATTTAATATGTGTTCTTCGTTTTCCATAGTCAAATCAGAAGAATAACCTAATGGTAAAAGATGATAACCTTCTCTTTCAAACTTACAAGTCAATATATGAAGTACATATTTTTCAATTATTTCAGCAAAAGGATTGTATGATTTGTCTTTTTGACTCCCCATTATAATAGGAAATACAATTTTATCTAGATATTTCAAACTTCTATCCATCGATGTACTAAAATCCTTTATTGAATCTTTAAAAATCATACCCAGCTTAAAAAGTACTTCTTTTTCAGTTTCTTCTATTTCTTTTAAATCTTGATCTGTCATTTTAACCATCCCTCTCATTATGTATTTATAAAAATATTTTAAAACTTAGATTAAAATATCGGTTTCATAATAAATATTGAAGCGTAGCCTCAACATATTTTAAACAAAAAATATGCATCTTTTTAAGGTACCTGGTAAAATAAATTACACACACTTATTTGAAAGGAGGCATCCAGAAAGTGCACACTAATTATTCTATCAAAAATTTACCCGGTTTTAAAGATGTTGCCATAACAAAGATACATAATACTAATAACTGTATCGAAATTTATAAAGAAAATCTCACACTTGTCCTTGTTGAAATTCTCAAACTCATAGAGTTCACGACTATAAAATTCAACGCGTTAAACATCTTCCTTAGTTATATGATATTCGAATTTCATCTCCCATTTGAGTTATCTTATATATGGAAAAAACTAAAACACCTCCGAGGAAAAGATAAAATTATGTGCAAATCTTTGAATAAAATTTTATGTTCAAGTATAAAAACATATTGTTTACCGTTTTGGTAGAAGCAAAAAATATAAATGATTCAAAGATTATCTCATTTTTAAAACTTTGATATATAGAAAATTATTATTTAAATTTCTGATTTATTTTATTCTGTACATCTACCTATTTTCCTTCTTTTTCTAATATGTTTTTTATCTAATTCCCATCGTCTCCAGGTAACTTTTCACTACAAAACAACAAACCGTGATCTCTCAAGGCTTCTATCTATCGTATGAATATATTGTTCAAATTTGGTGGAGCCGATGGGATTTGAACCCACGGCCTCTACCGTGCGAAGGTAGCGCTCTCCCAGCTGAGCTACGGCCCCCTATTAGCCTTATATCTGGTATATCTTACAATTGATACAATCCATGGATGTATTTTATCATATACAATGTACTTTAGCAAGAGTATTTATCCTTCTACTCACTCTTCTTGATGCAAAATTTCGTTTGAGGAAAAAGAACATGTGGTATAATTGTAACGTCAGTTATTTCTCACGAGTTTTAAAGGATGAACAAGCTAAAAAGAAGTCAGGAGGAGTGACGGAAATTGAAAAGGTACAAATTCAGAAAACCTAGGAGGTATATGGTTGGTCTTATTTTGATTATCGCTGCAGTGGTTATTACTTTCGTAGTACTTATAGTATACAATAACAATCAGACTAAATTCAATAGATCTTACAATGATTTCACTACGCTTACCATACGAGAAGTATTTGAAAATGCGCTATCGAATTTGACAACTCAATTCAACATGTTTACTCCACCGGTATTAATTGGAAGTGATGATATTGGGAATACATATTCCCTAACTTTTTCTGATGATCAATTACTTATGAAAATTAACGGTCAGGTCGTACAAGATACCGATACAACATATGAAGAAATATATGCTAAGGCGTTGTACAACATCGTGATGAAAATTCCACCATCAGATTTTTCAGCTCAAGATCCCAAAGCTCTGAGTAATTATCTGACAGAATCAACATACTATTATGTCAGAAAGGATGGAACAGATTTTCTCGTATTGACGGGAAAAAATGTGCGGAACGAGGCGACAGAGTTTTGGTTTATGATAAGGAAAGTAAATGGAAAACTTAGAGTGAATGTTGAAAAGATAGTAGTGGATGGAAGAACTTTAACGCCAAGTGAATCCAAACTTCTTCTCTCCAAAATATACAAGAAGACCATTGACACTGATCTGATCGACGCAATAAAGAATAGTTATCTAAAAGGTTTTACATTATCATCCATAGGAGAGACATTTGAAAAACTACCAAATGCGCGATGGAATGTTAAAGATGAAAACCAGAATTTGGTCGAACTGAACGCAACCGAGGTCATTGATGGAAAAGAAGTAGCTTTGACTATTGGATTCAAGATCGACGAAGTGGGGCAAACGGTGGTACCATATTTCCTTGTAAATGGGAAGGAAATTGAGTCAAGCAGTATTCCTAACTACTTGAAGTACATTTACAGCAAATATGGTCGGATATCTTCTCAGGAAGAGTTACAGGCACTTGTTGATAGAATTTTACGTTCGAATGTTCCGAACACTTCTGAGACATTTGGAAAGCTTTTTTCTGAAAAGCTTTCTAACTTGGAATGGAATATTTCATACAAGACCACAGGTACAGAAATAAGGATGGATGGTATAACAAAAGAAGGCTCTGAAATCTCTCTAACATTTCTTTTTTCCAATGGTTCCATTTATCTTGTTACTGGCAAGATAGATGGGAAGGAAGAAAAACCTGCGACAATACTGAGTGAACTTGCAAAAGCGGTTTCAAATAAAATGGTTGAAGTTGTCCAGAAGGGTCGAATAATAAAAGGCTCCACTTTTAGTAACAACAAGAGTGCATTTGAAAACTTCCTGAAGTCACCAAAGTGGTATTATGATGAAAAGATGGATAGAGTGATTTTAACAGGGACCGGTAAGTACTCATCTCAGCAGTGGAATTTCAAGTTTGTGTTTGAAATTTTCTTTAACCAAGAACCAGTTTTGGAATATGTGTACATGAATGATACGAAAGTAATCGACGAGTTAGTAGACTATATCATTTCTCAAGTGTTTAACGTTGACACAATTGGTTCTAATTTGGTTGAATTAGTTAAGAGTACGATTTTCTACAGGAATACCTATGAAGATATTCTTGGACCTACTGGTTGGACTCTTGACAGAAATTCTGACAGTGTAGTTTTCTCTAACAAGAAGTTGAAGGTACGTTTTTACGTTGAGCCATCGGGAAAGGTGAAAATCTCAGAGCTGACATACTTGGGAAAAGACTATTCAAGTCAGTCATTCGAAATCATTAAACTTCTGGAAGAGGGTGAAAACATCGAATCTGTGCTTGGAAGAGAACAACCAAAGGAGCAACCAGTTGAGCAGAAGGCAACTGAGGAGACACAACAGCAGTCAACAGAAACAGAAACAGAAGATTATGTTCCTCAGTATGGTCAATTTTAGCTTTACGAAAGAGGATATCTTAAATGTTCCTTACATCATACTTTTTTCTATTAGTTCCTATCGGCTGTGGGAGGTAATAAGTTGAGTTCCATAATGTTGCTTATAATATCGTTTATTATTACAACGATCACAATTCCATTATTTGGGAGAATGGCTTACAAATATAATATAGTTGACAAACCTGATGGTGTCTTGAAACCGCATGAGAGAGTAACACCATATTTAGGTGGAATTTCAATATTCTTAGCTGTCGTATTTACAACCCCATTTGATCTGATAACAAAATTATCCCTTACTTTATTAGTCCTTACAGGTCTTATAGATGATGTTAGAACGCTTAGTCCAAGGATACGGCTTTTGGTAGAATTTGTGGTTTCGATCTTACTCACGTTCAAGTACATTGGTATCAATCTCCTATCACCCGTATACATTATAGCGATAGTCACCCTCATAAATGCTGTGAACATGATGGATGGTATGGATGGCATATGTGCAAGCGTTTCACTAATATCAGCTGTGGGACTGCTATTTACAGTAACATCAAACTATGACAAGTTGCTACTTTTTGCACTCATTGGTGCTCTGTTTGGATACCTGATATATAACTTCCCTCCTGCAAGGATATTCATGGGTGACGCAGGTAGTTACTTAATAGGAGGAATATTATCGATCGCTGTTTTGTCATCTGGCAGACGAGGAGATTATACGGTAGTCTCAGCAATTATTTTCGTATCGATATTTTTTTTCGATCTTATAGCTGGGTTTACAAGGAGAATTTTGAATGGGCGTTCACCTTTCAATGGTGACAGAGATCATATATATGATAAAATTCAGAATAGACTGCAAGATAGTAGAAAAACGCTTTTTGTAGTCATAGGAATTCAGTTGATTATCTTCTTGGCAGGATATATTTCAAGGCAATCTGCAATTATGTCCGTTGTTTCATCGCTCTTTGTAGTCATTATTTACTTTTTCATTGGTAAGGTACTAGGCATACTGAAACAAGATAAATAACCTATAATTCAAACGGTGAGAACCTACAGGAGGCGAAGACTGTGCTGTCTACCTTTGAAGAATTTCTATTGTATGTTACGATCCCTTTGGTTGCGCTCTTTGCACACAAGGAGTATACCTATGAATTTAGTACACCTAAGTATGCTATTTTGTGTGTTGCAACTTTGATACTTGCTGTGTATTTACTCATCAGGTTGTTCAAATCAAAGCAGTTACGTTTTTTTGCTACACCAGTACATTTTGCCTGGCTTGCATTTGCTTTTGTTGCAATTGCATCTACTATCAACACGTACAGAGACAATCCATACTTTTTCAGACAGTCTATTGATATTGCACTCTATCTATTGCTGAACGTCGTCCTTTCGTTTTATTTCAGTTCCCGGTTGAATGATAAATCCAAGATAATCAAATTACTATTTGTATTCCTTTTGACCGGACTATTCATAGCCATAAATGCTATACTGAACTTCTACGTAGGATATGACCTTTTCCTTGGCAACGTTGGTGCACCGTTTGAGAGGGGAAGCATAAAAGCGAATATAGGCAATGTTATATTCGTTTCCAACTATTTGAACATGCTCCTACCAATCGCGTTGTATTTCCTCCTAAGCTTGGATGTTGGGGCACTGAGTACAAAGAAATTCGGTAGTGCTTTGATATTAAAGATTGTCGCACTCATTTCTGCCATACTTTACTTTGATGTGATTATTTTCTCCCAGACCCGTTCGGAGTATTTAGCACTGGTAGTTGAAGCTATATTGATACCGTTAATCTATTTCTTCTTCATTAGGAAGAAAGAAGATACACATGTGAAACAACTGGAAAAGAAGGATCTAAAGTTTCTTAAAAAACTAAAAAGTCTGAGACGCATAACAGTAGCTGTGTTTGCAATCATGGTAATAATCATAATAGTGATTTATAACACACCAACCGTATTCAACAACTACGGATCATTTAAGATGACTGACAGGTTCAGTGCGATGTCCTCTGTTTCAAGTATAGATGAGAGATTTTTGTCTTGGTTTTCTACCATTTATATATGGAAGAACCACAAAATACTTGGACAGGGCATAGGAACGTATCAGGTGTATGGACTATATGGTATTTCTGATTTGGTAAATGACAAGCCTGAGTACAATTATGGATGGAATAATTTCAAACGTGCGCATAACGATTATTTCCAAGTACTTGGTGAGACAGGTATACTGGGCTTCGCTATAATAATTCTAATGATTGTTTTGCTAACGATCTACGTATTCAAGAATATGAAGAAGATCGAAATGAAAGATGACTCGATCTTGTTTGGAATGCTTGTCCTAAGTGGTATAGTGTTTGCATTCCAAAGTGTGTTTAGTTTCCCAGGACATTTGCTGCCAAATGCACTCTTTGCAACATTTGCAATCAGTGTGGGCTTGGGGAAATATTTTAACAAAGTCAATGGAAAAGAATATGTAATATCTGGTACAAAAGCATTGATAGTAGGTGTGGCTCTTGTCGCAGTTATAGGTACATCAACATATCTCCGATGGAACCATTTTGTTTCAGAAGTGTACTTTAGAAAAGGGAATGAAGCATTCAGCTATCTAAATGCAGTACGCGATTCACAAACACAAATAGAACAATATCTTAGTCAGTTAGATAGTATTGAAAATGAGCTTAAGGACTTCTCAGGACAATTCGAATACCTGAAACCTGAAACCTGGCACAAGATAAAGCAAGGAGAGGCGCAGAGACTGGGAATAATGTATAACCAAAGCCAGTCAGAAGGCGAGAGGGTGCAAACAATTGCAAATATCCGAGCTCAGATTGCAAACAACAAAGCAAGTTTGCTAAGTCAGAGACAGATGATACCAGGTGAGATAGAAAAATACTACACACAAGCTAAAGACTGTTTTGTAAAAAGTGTGCAGATAAATAAAACCTATGGAAAATCATTCTTCTATCTTGCAGCGTTAGCAACCGATCAACTCAGAATTGCACAATTGTCAGCTGCTTTGAGGACTTCGCCAGAGAAGGTCTTTGAACAGACATATGACGAGTATCAGACTCTGATATTTGAGCCATTTAGATACAGGTACTTTGAAGGTCTTTCTGAGTATGTCAAGAACAATCCAGAAATACTAGATCAGATTGATCTCGCAACGATGCAAGCCTTAGCCGATTCGATAGGCCTTTATGAAACATCGCTAAAGAGTTTCACCGAGAGAAATACATTTAGAGCTTTGGCAATGAGATATCATGGATTATATCAATATGCAAACATAATATTGTATAACTACACGGATGAAAGCGTACAAAAAGCAATGATTGCATACCCGTCAAGATTCTTCAATGGATATGCCAATTGGGTAAGAAAGACTGTTAATATCATGCCCGGAGGTTGGAATAGATTCCCAGACTGGAAGAATGTCGATATTGAATTGGCAACTGGTGGTGCGCAAGACATATATCGATATTTTGCAAACACTACAGTTCAAATTATGGATCCAGTGAATTATGAAGCAAGAGACCTATTAACTGACCTTGCACGAACAGAAATAAGAGCATGTGTATATATGGAAAAGAAAGGCGTTTGGGGTGTTCCTGACGGCGTTCTTGATCATCTTCATGCATTGGCACGTGAATATCGTTCAAGAATAGAGTATCAAGAAAGTCTTTACACATTGGAGCAAATAGTAGAGTGGTATAAAGAACCGTATACCGTGATATCTCAAAAAGTAGCATCACCTGAGGGATGGAAGACAAATTATGGTATGCTCGTTGAGGACTGGAAATCTGCTCTTGACAACATTTTAGAAAAAGATGAAAAAGGATACCTTTCCAACAGTCTTACACCTATGTTTGTAGACAAACTTAATCGTATCTACGACGCATTCCTTCAATCTGATTTTCGAACAATTGAAACAAGTTTCATAGAGGAGATGAATAAGTATCCACCAAGTTACTGGTCTCAGATTAATAAAGTCAGTATCTGGAAAAGCATGTCGTACAATGCTATGAGTGATTTCCAGACACAGCTAAGCGCCCTTAGTTTCTCAGATACCGCTAGACAAGAATTGACTAGTCTGTTACAAAGCGTGATATCAAACAACTTGATGTTAGTATACGAGCGGTACCTGCGATTCAAGAGTCATTATGATTCTGCAAAGCAAGAGCTACTGCAGATGGCACAAGAACTTACACAATTCTACAGTGATTTAGACGAAGAGCACATACTTGCCGACTGGTCTGAAGTCTCGTTTAATTCACCAATAATGACGAGTAAGGAAGAAGTCATGAACCATTTGAATGAAGTACTGGAAAAATATAGTGAGCAATAGTAAATAGAGGAGAAACGTCACTCATAGACAGACCGATGCTCCAAGTATCGGTCTGTTTTCTTCAAGACCTAACAGTTGTAGAATGCAATGGACTGTTATAGTATCATGCATATATGGAATTTGTATGCCCTATAATCCGCTGCAAGCAGTTTTTTTCTGATGAAACAACCATTCTATCATCTCTTTTGTTCTATACGCAGGAATCCATGAGGCATGTGGTGAAAAACCTAACGAAGCCATGTAACCCTTTGGGTACTCAGTATACCTGATAGTACCGCCCAATTGCGTAAGTACCTCCGCAATCCTTCGCGAATACTCGACAGGTACTATGTTATCGTCTACAGCATGGAATAACCATAAAGGAATATGCTTTATCATGTCCAATTTCATCATATTCCCCCCACCACATACAACAACTGCTGCAGTAAATTTGCAAGGATGCAGCATCAAAAGTGAGATTGTTCCGAATCCCCCCATAGAAAGTCCAGTTACATAAATTCTATCTAGATCAATTGGATGCTTATCACATATTATGTCAACGATAATTGATACGGTAGCAAGTAATGAATTAGGCCGGAACTCATCAGTCGAAGTAGTGCGAATTGAAACTCCCCAATACCCGTCTGCCGGGCACTGCGGAGCTAACACGAAGCATGGATGCTTTTCTTGCACTTCATCACTTGCCCAAATAGTTGCACCTTCATTTGCAGTTATCTGTGCTTGGTTGTCATTGCCCCTCTCACCAGCACCATGTAGAAAGACCACCAATGGATACCTCTCTCCAGGTATAGTTTTTGGTTCAAACAACCTATAAGGCACTGTTACAAACTCATCCTCATATATAAACGGCTCAAAACATTCCAAATAATTCTTCTCTGCCATATGCATACCTCCATGTTCAGTATGTTCAGTATTTGACACCATCTCAAACTACCAAGCATATCCCAGACAATTATACTACTCATCACTGATTTCCATGCAACTCGTCAGACTGAAAGTAGAATACCCAAAAGTCATTAGTTATACCACAGTGTATAAAACATAACTATATACATATTAATATATGCATACAGTATTATGAGAGATATATATTTAATATATAATATATCCTTAAGTACGACTTATATACTATAGGCTCATAAAGATGTTATCATATGGGTACTAACATAGGGTCTACTAACTAATATCGGTGGGAAACAGAAAAGGAAGTAATGATGTGAATATTCTGCGGGAAATACAAGGCAACAGCATATGAAGAACTTCCAACACATGTATTCATGCGACTTAGCACCAGATAAATTCATCGATTCGTTTAAATGGCCTACAACACTGTTTTCACACCCGACATAGATAAAATATCGTCAGAGTATTTCAAAAACTCTTGTAGACCATTCTACGGGCACAGGTAGGAGTAAGACTAACCTGAGCTGTCGAGAACCTTAGAGACTACACAGTACATTTAGATGGAAACACTAACAAAAAATCAATACCGAAAAGAGTCAGACGTTAGTCAACCACTCGAAATCCTACGATTTCATCAGAATTTCCTTTGCTCTGTCGGTTTGTCCTGGGAACAAATCGATTGGAACTTTCTCCTTACCAAGTCTTGAGGCTACCATAAAGCGGGCACACTCAGTATTATCCCCAAGACAATAACGCTTCTTCATAAGCTCTGCTGCGGCAGGCATATCTTTCATCTTGTTATTGAAGAATGGACATGTTCTTAGTGATGGACATTCCATGGTCTTCTCCCCTCCTGATCTCAACATAGAAATACTTAGGAAAGCTTTTCGTCATTTGCTTCAGTCTGACTCTTTTCGGATATTAATATTAAGCTTGTGAATTATACCACATACGATGAGTAACTATAAATTATACCATATTTTACGTATGAAATGCTATAATATATAATATTAGACCCTGGCCAAAGTGGGATGTGAAATTGGAGGGATGAGTTAACAAATAAAAAAGAGAGTTAACAAAAAAGGGGAACCGTGCCAAAATTGTATCGAACACCAATCAATACGAAAGGAGGCAC
>Ga0116181_1001613_pt1 | contig 19347 bp, 16 predicted proteins | sample AD_UKC075_MetaG_FD_89752 | JGI IMG/M metagenome (GOLD analysis project Ga0116181, IMG submission 89752) | Active sludge microbial communities of municipal wastewater-treating anaerobic digesters from USA - AD_UKC075_MetaG | ecosystem: Engineered > Bioreactor > Anaerobic > Digestate | place: USA...
CCAGCGCGATCACGAACAGCAGGTGGTCATAGCCCTCCAGGATATGGACCACGCCCAGCGCGGTATAGCTGCGCGCGACTTCCCAGCCGTCCGGCACCACCGCGACCTCGACCATGGCATTGTCGCGCGTCAGGCGCTCGGCCTGCATCGCGCGGCCGAGCGGTGCGATCCTGACCAGCGCGTCGGTGAAGGTCGCTTCCATCCCGGCAAGTCCAACCTGCGCACCGGCCAGGTCGCGCCTGCAGGTCAGGGTCGATTCGGCAACAAGCGCGGCGCCTTCCAGCCGCGCGGTGGGCGCCGACTGGGTGCAGAAGTCCGGGAAGGCAGGGCGGGCGCGGGTGGCAAGGCCGCCCAGAACCGGGGCCTTCCAGACCATCCTCCAGTGCTGCGCGTCCTGCTGGGTCAGTTCCAGGTAACCCGGCCGCAATTCGTCCGCCTGGGCGGGAAGCGCGGCGCAGCAGGCCAGCAGCGCAAGGACCAGGCGCAGCAGCAGGGTCACTTGGGCCGCTCGATCACCAAGTCGTAACCTTCGAGAATCCGGCGATAGGATTCGTCGCGGGCCTTGGCGGTGGCGGCGGCGCGCCAGTCGTTCGTGACGCGCTGGCGCACCTTGTCGAGGCTGGGCTGGTCGGGCGCGGCCCGGGCCTCGATCCGGACCAGGTGCAGGCCAAGGCCGGATGCGACCGGGCCGGTCCATTGCCCGATCGGTGCGCGGCGCAGCGCAAGGACGAACTCATCGCCATAAGTGCCCGCGATCGTCTCGTCCGCAGCCCCGTTCTGCCGCCGGGGCAGAGGGGCAGCCACGCCCGTCACCGGCTCGTTCCGGCGCAGCCGGGGGAGGGCCGCATCGGCAGCGGCGCGATTGGCCGGGGTGTCGGCGCCGAGGTAGACCTGCTCGAAACTGGTGCGGGCATCATCGGAATAGCGCGCCGGATCCTTGTCGATCATCGCCTGCAGCACGGCATCGTCAGGCTCCGCGCTTTCCGCCTCGGCAACGGCCAGCGACTCCATCTTGCGCCGCATCCGCCGCACCACCACCTCGTCCTCCCGATCGAGGCCGAGGCGCAGCGCCTCGCGGTAATAGACCTGGTCCTGCACGTAGTCGCGGATCAGCCCGTCGATCTCCTCCTGCCCCGGCGGGCGCCGGAACATATCGGTCCAGCGCTGGACGAGGCCGGAGACGACCTGTTCGTTGACGACGATCCGCCGCTCGCCAAGGTCCGGCGCGCGGCCCGAAAGCAGCCAGAACACGGCGGCACCGGCGATGAGGAAATGGACCAGCGGCTCCCTGAGGAGCTGCCGTCCGGTCTGTTTCAGGGTCATGTCAGGCCGGCGTGTACCAGATGGCGGAAGTATAGGCGCGTTCCTGTTGCTTGAGCGGGATTTCCGGCCCCAGCTTCAGCCTGTACTTGACCATGTCGTAGTTCAGCCAGGTCGGGGTCGGAATTTCCAGCACGCGGACATAGTAGAACGCACGGACCCTGGGATCGAATTCGGGATCGGTCCAGACCGTGGCCAGGCTGGGCGCGCCGATGGTGTTGGCATAGGTCGCCCGCGACGTGTCGACCGTGTCGCCGACCGAGGGCACCTTGCCGCCAGCGGCCTTGCGCTTGTCCATGTCGCTCCAGACCACATCGAACACGCGCTCGTGGCTGACGCCGGCCTTGTCGACCCAGCCCTTGACCACCTGGACGCGGTCGAGGTTGGCGCCCACCGGATCCTTGAGCGCGGAGAGGATGAAGCTCGGCGCGCCCTTTCCACCAGCCTTCAGGCTGCCGCCCATCGGCACGCCGCGGGCATATCCGGCCTTGACCCAGTCACCCTTGAGTTCGTCGGCCTTGAAATCCCAGCCGCCGAACACGCGTACGGTCATGCGCGGGCCGGTGGTGGCATAAACCTCGCGCCGCATCATTGCATCGAAGATCGCGGCGCGGGTGTTGGATGTCGCCCAGACGGCGGCATAGCCGCTCGCCAGCGCCTGCCAGTTCATCCGTCCGCTGTTCATTCCCGGCACGAACCCGGCGGTGGCGCGCTGCGGGCTGGGTTCGACGCCCGGGTGCTTGCCGTAGTAGTTGCTCTCCTCGACCGCGGCGAGGCCTGTGTGGCTGTCGGTCGATCCGATCACGCCCAGCTTGTAGGGGTTCACGCCGGTGCGCTGCTCGATCAGCAGGCCGCGCTTCAGCGCTTCGCGCACATAGCTGCCGGGCAGGTCGCCGGGTTTGGTCGGCTGGTTGAAGAGCAGGTTGTTGGTATCCCAGCCGACCGTGCCATAGCCCGCGAACTCATCGTTGGGCGACAGGAAGGGGTGGGCCTCGCTGTCCCCCTTCATCTGGGTGATTTCCACCACCGGCTCGCGCGCCGCGCGGCGCCGGGCATAGGCGGCGCTGATCGGGCCGCCACCCGGCTCGGTCAGCATGAACATCAGGCCGTTGGAGACGTTGGCGTTGTGCGGGATCGCCAGCACCTTGCCCCCGGTGCTCTTTTCGTAGGCTTCCATGTAGTCCCACAGGTGCTCGGGCCAGGCCTCAGCACTGGGATCGAGCGGCAGAACCTTGCTCGCCTTGTCCTTGCCATCGCGGAAGATCACGTTGCGATGCAGGTTGTTACCGCCCTGCATCAGCGTGTATTCAAAGCCGATGAAGGCGGTGAACTTGCCGGGTTCGTTGTAGCGCTCGACCGTGTCGATATTGTCGTCCCAGATCTTGCGGGTGCGCTTGGCGCCCTCGGCCGGATCGTTGAGCCCTGCCGGCAGCTTGTTTTCGCCGCGCGCCCTCAGGATTTCGCCCGTGGCTTTCAGCGATCCCGCCGGGCCCTCGTGCATCAGGTCGTGCCAGCGCCGCAGCATCGGATCGCGGATCAGCAGGCGCGGCGCATCGTACAGCGCCTTGGTTGCGCCGATGCCTTCGGCATGATCGGCAATCACCAGGAAGTCGAGCGGGCGCTGGAGCCTGGCCGGAAGGCCGGTCGACGACTTGACCTCCTCCCCGCTGGCAAAGCGCAGCGCGTCTTCGGGCGTCAGTCGTGCGCCAAACCCGAAGGCATCCACCGAGTTGCCGGTGTGAAGATGGGTATCGCCCCAGAACACCTGCTCGGGATAGGCGGTATCCTTGACCTCCGCCTTCTTGCCGAAGCCGCCCACGGCGCCGTCGCAGCCTGAAACCAGCGCAGTTGTCGCCATCAGTAGCGCAGCGGTCAGTATCGCCTTGCGCATTGTTTCCCCCTTGATGTCATCTGTCCGCTCTCACGCCGGCGTGTACCAGATCGGCGAGGTATAGGCACGCTCCTGGTGCTTGAGCGGGATGTCCGCGGGCAAGGTCAGGTTGAAGCGCAGCCGGTCATAGGCGACCCAGCTTGGCGTCGGAATCTCGATCACCCGCACGTAATAGAAGGCGCGCAGCGAGGGATCGAATTCCGGATCCGTCCAGACGGTGGCCAGCGCGGGCGCGCCGATCGAATTGGCGTAGGTAGCCTTCATAACGTCCACAGTGTCGCCAACGGCTGGCACCTTGCCGCCCGCTGCCCGGCGCCGGTCCATGTCGCTCCACACGACATCGAACACCTTTTCGTGAGCGACCCGGCCTTGTCGACCCAGCCCTTGATCACCTGCACCCGGTCGAGATTGGCCCCGATCGGATCCTTCAGCGCGGAGAGGATGAAGCTGGGCGCGCCCTTGGCCGCGCCCTTCAGGTCGCCGCCCATCGGCACGCCGCGCGCATAGCCGGCCTTTACCCAGTCGGTCTTGAGGTCATCCGCCTTGAAGTCCCAGCCGCCGAACACGCGCACCGTCATGCGCGGACCGGTGGTGGCGTAGACCTCCTTGCGCATCAGCGCGTCAAAGATTGCGGAGCGGGTGTTGGCCCGGGCCCAGACCCCGGCATAGCCGCTGGCCAGGTATTGCCAGCCAAACCGGTCGCGATTGGTGCCAAGGTTCTGCTCCTGGGTGGCACGCTTCGGATTCGGCTCGTTGCCGCTGTGCTTGCCGAAGAACTGGTCGTCATCGGCCGTGGACAGCGAAGTGTGGGTATCGGTCGATCCGATCACGCCCAGCTTGTAGGGGTTCACCCCGGTCCGCTGCTCGATCATCATCCCGCGCTTCAGCGCCTCGCGGACATATTCGCCCGCGTACATGCCCGGCACCTTGGGCTGGTTGCCGATCAGGTTGTTCAGTTCCCACCCGGCGGTGCCATATCCGGCGAACTCGTCGTTGGGCGAAAGGAACGGGTGGGATTCGCTGTCGCCCTTGATCTGGGTAGTTTCGACCACCGGTTCCAGCCGTGCCCGCCGCCGGGCATAGGCTGCGGTCATTGGCCCGCCGCCGGGCTGGGTCAGTTCGAACATCAGCCCGTTTGACAGGTTCGAATTGTGGGGGATCGCCAGCACCTTGCCGCCGGTCGCCTTCTCGTAGGCTTCCATGTAGGCCCAGATCTCGTCCGGCGTCGCCTTGTAGGTCGGGTCGATCGGGGCCACGGTGCGCACCTTGTCCGGCCCATCGCGGAAGATGACGTTACGGTGCAGGTTGTTGCCGCCCTGCATCAGGGTGTATTCGAAGCCGAAGAAGGCGGTGAACCTGCCCGGCTCGTTATAGCGCTCGACCGTGTCGATCTGCTCGTTCCAGACCTTGCGGGTGCGCTTGGCGGCATCGGCCTGGTTGAGCATCGCCTGGGGCAGGGCATTGCGGCCGCGCGCATCCAGGATCTCGGCCATGGCGCGCTGCGAACCTTCCGGGCCTTCGTGCATCATGTCATACCAGCGACGCATCGTGGGATCGGTAAGGAATAGGCGCGGTGCGTCATAAAGCGCCTTGGTTGCGCCAAGCCCTTCGGCATGGTCGGCTATCACCATGAAATCGAGTGGGCGGGCGAGCTTCGCCTTGATCCCGGTCGTCGAGGTGACTTCCTCGCCCCGCGCAAATCGCAGCGCAGCTTCCGGATCGAGCCGGTTGCCGAACCCGAAGGCATCGACCGAATTGCTGGTATGGACGTGGGTATCGCCCCAGAAGACCTGTTCGGGATAGGCGGTTTCGGCGACCTTGACCTCGCCGCGCATCGCCTTCTCGACCCGGTCGCACCCGGCAACCAGCATCGAACCAACCAGCATCGTTGCCGCAAACAGCGCCGCCTTGCGCATCCCCAGAACCCCCTCCGTCCACCAGGACAGTTGTCCTTGGCATCGCAGCAAGATTGCGCGGACCCGGGCCGCCGTCAACAGTCCGAACGGCTATGGGATATCGACAGCGCCAACGGCCGCCCGGCCTCAGCACAGCCCGCGCACCCTTGCCCGCAGCCAAATAACGCTGCGCGCCTGATCAGATCAATTTCGTAACTGAGGGTTTGGTGGACGCACTAGGGCTCGAACCTAGGACCCGCTGATTAAGAGCCATGATCAGAGGGTCCTAGCGCTTCCGCATGTGTCCAAAAATGGCGGAAATCTGCGATTCATAGTCCGCATTGTTCTTGAAATGTTCACCAGTATCCACTACAAAAAGCTACCTAAGGTAGCAGGTACATATGGCGAACAAAGTAGGTTTGACGGACGCGAAGATCGCAGGGCTCAAGGCGCCGGCGGCTGGTCAAATTGAGCTGGCCGATGGTATCGTCCCCGGCCTGAGGCTCCGCATGGGTGCCAGTGGTATCAAGACGTACATTCTGCGCAAGCGGGTTCAGGGGAAGTGGTTGAATGTGACCATCGGACGCCATGGTCCGAGTTTTACCCTCGCCCATGCGCGTAAGAAGGCGCGCGATCTGCTTGTCGATGTCGAGCAGGGCAAGAGCATTGCCAGGAAGCCGGGTGCTAAGAGGAAGGGGTCAAAGGGCGTCGGTACGGTCGCCGAGCTCTACGAGACATATCTGTCCCAGCAGATCGAGGGCAAAAAGCGCAGCGCGAGGGAGTTCGATCGGGTCTTCCGAAAGTACATTGAGCCCGAGCTGGGAGACCGCCTCGCGGACTCCATTACCCGAGGTGACGTGAGCCGCTTTGTTGAGAAGATCGCATTCGAGCGGGGCAAGGAAACCCTGACGATGGCGCGGATCGTCTATCGCCATCTTTCGACCTTCTACACGTGGGCACTTACCAGACTCGAGCATATGCCTGCTAATCCCTGCCGGGACGCGTGGCGTCCGAAGCGGAATGAACCTCGTGATCGCGTACTCAGCGACCGAGAACTCGCGGCGCTATGGCAATCTGCGGTCGAGGATGGCTATCCATTCGGTCACCTTGTGCAGATGCTTGTCCTTACGGCTCAACGCCGGGGAGAAGTGCTCGATGCAGCTTGTGACGAGTTCGATTTCAAGGCGAAGGTTTGGACCGTCCCAGGCGACCGAGCGAAAAATGGCAAAGCGAATGTGGTGCCGCTGTCCGCGCAGGCTCTTGCAGTCGTCACAGAGGTATTCATGGCCGCAGGGATCGACCCTGACGACGCTCACAAGCAATCCCAAATTCTGTTGGCATCGAAGGTCACCAGCACGAACAGCGTTAGCGGCCTCTCGAAAGCATGGAAGCGGATCAGAGCAAGCGTGGACGAGAAGCTCGGCTACGAAGCCGGTCACTTCACAATGCATGACATTCGGCGGACGGTGGCAACTGGCCTCCAGCGTCTCGGCATACCTCTGGTGGTTTCTGAAGCGCTCCTCAATCACCAGTCTGGATCAGCTATGGCCGGTGTGGCGGGGGTCTATCACCGACACCAGTATACCAACGAGAAGCGCGAGGCGTTGGCGTTGTGGGGTAAGGAGGTAATGCAGATTGTAGCCAAGTACCCAGCCGAGGCCAAAAGCGGCTAAACTCCCGTGCAGTCGCTTGCTTGCAAAATGGTCCAGCCCGGCAACAATCCGTCGATTGCCTCTGTTTCTGCTAACTTGCGGATAGACCGCTAAAAGCGCCAATGGCGAAGGACGTCGCGGACATATCCGGGCGTCTCGCCATTCCGCAGTATACCACCCGCGCGTTCGACTGCACCTGGACCGGCATTGTAGGCCGCGACAGCGAGGTGAACCACGCCGAACCTATCGAGCATCTGCCTCAGGTACCGCGCCGCGCCGAAGATATTGGCCATGGGGTCAAAGCGATTGAAGACGCCGAGTTCCTTTGCCGTTGCTGGCATCAGCTGGCCAAGGCCCGCAGCGCCTGCCGGGCTGACAGCAAGGGGGTTGTAGAGGGACTCTGTCCAGACGAGTGCATCGAGCAGGCCGGCGGGCAAAGAATATTTCGCCTCCGCCGCATAGACGTGGGGCAGGTAGCTCGCCCGCCGAAACCCGGCTGGGCAGGCCTTGGGGTCGTATCTGTCCGGCAGGTCAACTCGTCCATCTTTCGCAACGCTTGAACTTGGTGCTGGAGCGGCCTGCGCGGAGTTCCAGAGCCCATGCTCGACCAACTGAAATCCGTTCGACGCTTCTGCAACCTGAATGCCATCGGGCAACCACCAAGCTTTCCCGAGCAGGAGAACCCTCCCAAATCTGCCACTGCCGCTGAGTGTCTGCCGGGAGAAGCCGACCCGCGTGGTGCGGTCGTGGGGCACCCGCAGCTACTTTTACAGCTCAGCGCAGAATGATCAGCTGAATTGGGGCGCTAGCATGCCGCCCGACAGTGAGTCAGGCTTGCACTTTGGCCTCGCATGATGCCTTGCCGGGGCGAACCTTTCGCAACAGAGCGCGAGCGGGAGGCAGATCCACTCGCTGCAGAAGTGACGATTGGATTTTACTGCCTGAGCGTGCAGGAGGAGCTCCTGGTCCGCCTGCTGCCGCTGAGTGGGCATGGCCCTGATCACGGCCGATTAGAGGAATTAAGGCGCAGCACGCGCACGATGCAGGCGACTCGCACTTCTGCCGCAGCGAGAGTGGAAGGATCGAGACTGTGTTCGCGCATCCGCCGCCACTAGCCCTGCGCCTCGACGATCAGCCACACATCAGCCACACAAGGATGAGATCGACACTTTGCGCGGTTGCAGTCCATCGGGCGGCGAACTTGTGGCGCAGTCCGTACTTCACAGGCGAGAATCCGCTGGATCAACCGAGAGCGTTTCGCATCAGGCCGACAGCACAGACGCGCAGACTACCTGGTTGCAGTCTGCCCCGACCACTGATCGACAGGCGATGACGACGCAGGCCCTTTCACTGGAGCGGCTGTCACGGGCTGAACTCCGGAAACAAGGTACTTCGCGGGATCGACAGGCATGCTGTTGTGCTTCAATTCGAAGTGAAGTTGTGGCCGGTCCGACCTTTTGCTCGTCCCGGCACGCCCAAGCGGATCGCCGGACATTACCAGATCGTCCGGCATGACCGCGACATCAATCAGAAGAGCGTAAGTTGTCGTCCAGTTTTGTCCGTGATCGATTGTCACGGTGAGCCCGTAGTCGCCGTTGGGCCTCCCGACATAAACTACCTTGCCTGGGGCGCTCGCCTTGACGATGGTGTCAGCAAGCACAAGGATGTCGATCCCGTCGTGAAAATTAGCTTCGCGTTGGCGATCGGCAAACGGCCGTCGGACTGTCCCTCTGACTGGCCAGACGAACTTCAGATTTGGCTTGGCAAGGTCGTTAGCAGACTGCCTTTTTTTGGTTCTGGCAATCTTCTCCACCTCCGGCTGGCGGATTCCGAGACCTTCTTGGCCAGATTCTGGCTCGGCTCTGGTCGCGGGCGCCATACGCCTTGCAACTGGAATAATGACGTACTGACCCGACTTGACGTCATCCTTATAGTCGAGACCATTGGCAGCAGCAATTGCCTGCCAAGGCACGCCATGATCGAGAGCGATCGCGAAGCTAGTTTCATTATCTCTGACGACATGAATCCGCCCGCGGGGTATCCGCAGGCTGCTACCGGCCCTTAGGAGGAAAGGCTCCTTAAGTCCGTTCGCTGCTGCAATTGCATCGCGGGGCACATTGGTACGGCGGGAAATGCTGTCCAGGGTTTCGTTCGCGCTGACTGCATATTCTTCTGTGAACCAGGCATCAGACTCCCCGGCCCATGCGTGACCTGCATGACCTGCTGAAATCACGGACAAGACGGCGATGGTTTGCGCGAATCGGTTCAGCATCCGCTGCGCAGTCTGCAGAGGATTTTGCCGGCCGCCTGCGAGGCAGCGCTATTCTTTATGGAATTAAGCATCAGCATCTTCGGAAACTCCCGCAAATTTCCGCCTTGACGTCGCGTATACCATGGAACCATAAAAGAAAATTGCAATATATAACAAGGAAGCGCGATAACTCACTGTGCAGGGCTATCTGGTTACCTGGGCCGTTGGTCCAACGTCAGGATTAACGGCGCTGACACGTCAGTTTTTGCGGCCCAGTTTGGCATGAGTGAACGGCGCATAGATCAGGACAGTCTACGCTTCGGGCAATCATTCGGTTGGCGGCTGATCGGTTGATTTGAAAAGTGCTCCCGCGAGACCTGAATTTCTAGATAAAGTTTTGAACGGGTTGGGTATGAGGCCGATACAATCGAAGATGGCAAGGGCTGGTCTGAAATGGACCCGCGATAAACTATCAGAAGAATGTGGAGTTTCCACCGTAACCATATCGCATTTTGAGTGTGGATATTATATCAAGAAAGAGACTGTCGAGAGAATTCGCAGGGCATTCGAAGGTGCAGGGGTGGAATTCGTTTCTCTGTCGGGGCGTGTGTCGGTATCTTTGCCGGATATTTGTAAGAATGAGCCGTATGAAAAGAAGTACATCAGCGCCAGCATGATGGCGAGAAAGGCGGCGCGCGCCGGCGCAAAATAATTTTTTCATGGATCGCTCGTCGCTGACCAAGCTGCAAGTGATCTGATCCCGGAAAACTGGATCGCTTTGAGTTAGAGTTTTTCGCCGTAATCTCCCTAGCTGGGAGGAGCGAAAGACGATGAAGGCATCGAGGTTCTCGGACGCGCAGAAGGCGTTCATTCTGAAGCAGGGAGCGGACGGCGTGCCCGTGGCAGACATTTGTCGCCGGGCCGGAATCAGTCAGGCGACCTACTTCAACTGGAAGAAGAAGTATGACGGCATGCTGCCGCCGGACATGCGCCGGCTGAAGCAGCTCGAGGACGAGAATTCGAAGCTGCGCAAGCTCGTGGCAGACCTCTCGCTCGACAAGGAAATGCTGCAGGATGTCATCCGCCGAAAGTTGTGAGGCCTGCTCGTAAACGCGAGCTGGTGAACGGGGTTCGCAGTGACTGGGGCGTGTCGATCCGCCGGGCTTGCCGGGTTCTGGAGATGGACACGTCGACGTACCACTACAAATCCCGCCGCCGCGAGCAGGCCGGCATCGAAGCCCGCATCCGCGAGATATGCGAGACGCGCGTCCGCTACGGCTATCGCCGCGTCCACGTTCTTCTTCGCCGCGAAGGCTGGGAGATCAACATGAAGCGAACGCATAGGATTTACAACGAGTTGGGTCTGCAGCTTCGCAACAAGACGCCCAAGCGCAGGGTGAAGGCGAAGCTGAGGGAAGACCGCTGCGCGGCCTCCCGCGTCAATGATGTATGGGCCATGGACTTTGTCCATGACCAGTTGGCAACGGGTCGGAAGATCCGTGTCCTGACGGTCGTGGACACGTTCTCTCGGTTCTCGCCGGTGCTTGATCCACGCTTCAGTTACCGCGGTGAAGACGTTGTCCAGACCCTTGAGGTGACCTGCGGCGTGGTCGGCTATCCGAGGACGATCCGGGTCGACCAGGGCTCCGAGTTTATCAGCCGGGACCTTGATCTGTGGGCGTACACCAACGGTGTGACGCTGGACTTCTCGCGGCCCGGCAAGCCGACGGACAACGCCTACATCGAAGCGTTCAACGGGCGCTTCCGGGCCGAGTGCCTGAACACCCATTGGTTCCTGACGCTTGCAGATGCCCGCGAAAAGTTGGAGGAGTGGCGCAGATACTACAACGAGGATCGGCCGCACGGTGCCATCGGCAACAAGCCCCCGATCACGCTGATGAATCCCGGTGACGCACCCAGCCCGTCACCGTGACCCTGGCCGGGAAACTCTAACCCGGGGTGGTCCAGAGAATGGTGTCGGATCAGAAGGAGCGAGACTCTACCTCTGACTGGTAACAATCAGGGGAGCACGTCACAAGGTCCGCCTTCGGGTCGCAAAAAACCGGTCCTTGAACGACGCCACGGGATGGCCAGCTGAACCTGGTCGACGAAGGGCGTGCTCTCTGCAAACTGGCTTTGGTGCTTGATGGTTTATGGTGTGCACAGCTCGTGCAGGCGACTGCAGGCTTGGTCTACAATTTGCCCATCGGGCTAGGCTGGGTTCCAGTCGGTGAGTTTCACCGCCGGCTGATCATTCGTTCCCCCTGCAAGCAGGAGCAGTGGAAAATGACCTTTCCGAGATGGAGAGAATCGCACCTTCAGACCTAGGGTCAGGATCTGTAATTGCAGAGCTAGGCGGTGCGATCCCTTGAGGGTTTCATGGATCTGTCCGCACTGGCCAAGCCGAAGCTTGGTCGTGCTGTACCGGGTCTCACAGAGGCGAACATTGCATTGACTCGAAGCGGGTTTGCGGACCCATCCGGTAACCTACGCAGATCGTTCGTCCCTGCGTTCCCTCGCGGGACACCGCCCTCGGATCAGCTTTGACGCTTCACCGCTGGCGAACAGGTTCTACCTTATCTCACGCCTGGAACAAAGTGCCGTCGCGCAGCATGGCATGCATGATGACCGCAAGGCGGCGGGCAAGTGCGACGCGGACCTTTTTGAGGCCTCGGCGCTTGGCGATCTTCATGGCCCATGTCTTCAGGGCGAAGGTTTCCCGGCTCCGGGTGAGGATCGAGTTGGCGGCTTCGTAGAGCAGCTTGCGCACCATACTGTCGCCTTGCTTGGTGATCCTGCCGGTCCAGTCGAGCTCGCCCGACTGATGGCGTCGGGGCACCAGGCCGAAGTAGGCCCCGGCATTGCGTGATTGTCGGAAGCGTCCGGCTTCATCGATGGCAGCGGCGAAGGCAGCTGATGTTTGCACGCCGACGCCCGGTATGGTCATCAGGATTTCGCAGGCCTGTGACTGGCTGGCGATGATGCGCAGGCGGCGGTCCATTTCCTTGATCTGGTCGACTAGCTCGGCACGCACGGACAGCAAGGACGCGATGGCGGCGCCAAGGCCCGGGATGTGCGCGGCCTGCATGATCCGCTCGAGGAATGCCTTTCCTTGGCCCGCACCTGGGCGATAGCCGAACCTGTCCCATACGGCCTCCTTCCATTCCAACGAAAGGATCGCACCATCAAACCATGGGATCAAACACCTAGGGCGTCAACGCAAGAATCGACGGATCGAAGCAGTCGGAACGAGGCTCTCCTCATCGGCAATTCAGTCACGAGCGTTGCCCCGAGTATGTCTGCAGAAAAACAGCCACCGCGGCCTGAACCGCTGCCTTGCGTTCGAGGACTTCCTCCGCGCCGTACAATTTCGGCTCCAGCGTGCCAGCTTCGAGCAGGGCTTTGAACTGGTGAGCGGCCAACAAGGGGTCGGCCAGCTTTAACCGGCCTTCCGCAGACCATGCGGAGAAATGATCGGCAAGCTCGCGGATTCCTTGTCCCGGACCGGCGGCATAGAGTTGAGGGCCGAGCGCGCCATTCGCTCCCTCGGCGATGCCAAGCCGACTGAGTTCTACGATCTCTGGTGACAGGACAAGATCAAGATAGGCCAAGCCGAACTGCTCAAGCAGGGCAGGGACATCCTCCGAGGGAGGCGCCAGCAGCGCGACCATACGCTGTGCCTGTTCTTTGACGCCCGCTTGCATCACGGCGGCGAAAAGTTCCTCCTTGGATTTGAAATACCCATAGAGCGTGGTCTTGGAACCGCCCACCCGCGCGGCGATCGCGGCCATGCTCGCGCGCTCGTATCCCATTTCACGGAACAGCTCGGCTGCCGCGGCGATGATGGCATCCCTTCGTTCGTCAGTCTTGATCCGCATACGCTCCTCTTTTCTGAACTGACCTGTACACTTTTTGATTGACGACGGCAAGATTTGCAATTAACTGCACTGTACAGTCCATTTATTGGTGAATCCATGACATCGAAGTTCAAACGCCCGCGGCGGCTGCCGCGCGGCGCCGCATCGCTTTCCCTCGCGCTTGGCAGCCTTGCCCTGGCAAGCTGCGCAAGTGTTCCCAAACCCGGCATCGGCGAAGCGCCGCGCTCCGGCGAGAGCTATGCGGCCACCAGTCTCCAGGCCACCGGTCTCGCTTGGCCCGGCGACGGTTGGTGGACGAATTATGCCGATCCGCAGCTTACCGCGCTGATCGACGAGGCCATGGCAGGGGCGCCCGATCTGCGCGCCGCCCAAGCGCGGGTCCGCCGCGCCCAGGCGCTGGTGACGAACAGTCGCGCGGACCTGTTGCCGTCGATCAATGCCGGTGCCGGCGTGCAGGGCGCGCGCCAGAGTTATAATCTCGGCTTTCCGGCACCCGAAGGATGGAACGATAGCGGCCAGGCCAGCCTGAACCTGAACTGGGAAATCGACTTCTGGGGCAAGAACCGCGCCGCCCTCGCGGCCGCGACCAGCGATGCGCAGGCCGCCCGCGCCGAAGAGGCTGCGGCCCGGCTGGCGCTATCGACTGCGATTGCCTCCGACTATGCCGTGCTCGCCGGCCTGTTTGCCGATCGCGCCGCTGCCGCAGAGGCGGTACTTGTCCGCATTCGCACCCATGCCCTGATGGAAGGGCGGCGCGCCGAGGGACTGGAGCATTCGGGCGCCGTCCAGCGCGCGGCCTCGGCCGCTGCCTCGGCGCAGGCGGAACTGGTCGCGGTCGATGAAGCGATCAACCTCGTCCGGCACCGACTGGCAGCACTCGTTGGCGCTGGGCCCGATCGCGGGCTTGGCATCGTTCCGCCTGCTACACGGGTTGCGGGGCCGATGGGCCTCCCGCAGAATCTCCCGGCCGACCTGATGGGGCGCCGTCCTGATATTGCTGCAGCCCGGCTGCGTGTCGAGGCTGCATCGAACCGGATCGAAGTCGCGGAGAAGCGCTTCTACCCCAACATCAACCTTGCCGCCGTGGTCGGCTTGCAATCGCTCAACCTGGTCAATTTCGCCCAGTCGGATTCCTTCGCGGGTTCTGGCGGCGCGGCGATTTCATTGCCGATCTTTCAGGGCGGGCGACTGCGCGCGCAGTATCGCGGTGCCGAAAGCGACTACGATCTTGCCGTCGCCGAATATGATCGGACGGTCGCGCAGGCCCTGCGCGAAGTCGCCGACGCCGCGACCGGCCAGCGTGCATTGGGTGTCCGGATCGCACATACCCGTGCCGCTCACCTGGCGGCGCAATCGGCCTTCACCGTGGCGAACAACCGCTACCGCGGCGGCCTCGCGACCTATCTCGAAGTGCTGGCCGCCGAGGACGCGCTGATCGCTTCCCGGCGTGCCCTTGCCGCGCTCGAAACCCGCTCCTTTGCCCTCGAAATCTCGCTCATTCGCGCCCTTGGCGGCGGTTTCGGCGCCTGATCCCGGAAGAGAACCATCCCATGTCCAAGATCACCCATGTTGTCGAACACGACGTTTACACCACCACCGAGGAAACCACCCCGGAAGAGGACAACGCCACCCGGCAGAAGCGCAAGCGGCTGTTCGGCGGGCTGCTGACCGCCGTTGCCGTGGTGGGCGTCGGATGGTTCACCTATGACGCGTTGATCGCCTCGCAGCACGTTGCCACCGACAACGCCTATGTCGGCGCCAACGTGGCACAGATTACCCCGCTGGTCGGCGGTCCTGTTGCAGAGGTTCTGGTCGAAGATACGCAGGCGGTGAAGCGCGGCGACGTACTGGTTCGGCTCGACGATACCGATGCCCGGCTCGCCTTGGCGCAGGCCGAAGCTGCTCTGGCGAACACCGAGCGCCGGGTGCGCGGCATCGTCGCGACGGACGGCGAACTGGCAGCGCAGGTCAGCGCCCGCGCAGCCGACCGCACCCAGGCTGCCGCGCGCATGGCTGCGGCGCGTGCGGACATCGACAAGGCGCGTATCGACCTCCAGCGCCGTGAAGCCCTGGCCGCGTCAGGGTCGGTCTCGGGCGACGAATTGACAACGGCGCGCAATGCGCTGAGCACCGCGACTGCCAATCTGCGTGCCGCCGAAGCTGCCCAGTCTCTCGCGACCGCGAACGCAGCGGCGGCAACAAGCAGCCGCAAAGCCAACAGCGTACTGATCGAAAACACCACCACCGATACGCACCCTGAAGTGCTGGCCGCGCGTGCCGCGCGTGATCAGGCCCGCGTCAATCTTGAACGCATGGTGCTGCGTGCGCCGGTCGACGGCGTGATTTCACGGCGACAGGTGCAGGTCGGGCAGCGGGTCCAGCCTGGTGCAATGCTCATGGTCGTGGTGCCGGTCCATCAGGCCTATGTCGATGCCAACTTCAAGGAAGTGCAACTGGCGAAAGTGAAGCCCGGGCAGCCCGTAACGCTCACGTCCGATCTTTACGGAAACAATGTCACCTACACAGGCAAGGTCATGGGCTTTTCCGGCGGTACCGGCGCGGCTTTCTCGGTCGTTCCGGCGCAGAACGCGACCGGCAACTGGATCAAGGTGGTCCAGCGGCTTCCCGTCCGCATCGCGCTCGATCCCAAGCAACTGGCCGAACACCCGTTGCGTGTGGGTCTGTCCATGAATGTCGATATCGACGTCTCGAACTAAGGATCGCTTTCATGGCCAGCGCCGCCCTTCCGGCCGCCCCCAGCCGCTCGGCCCGGGTGGCCGCGCCTCTTACGGGAATGAAGCTGCTGATCGCCGCCATCGCGGTGGGTATCGGTAACTTCCTGGTGGTGCTGGACACCACGATCGCCAATGTCTCCGTCCCGAATATTGCAGGTTCGCTCGGTGTTTCCGCCAGCCAGGGCACCTGGGTCATTACCTCTTATGCCGTGGCGGAGGCGATCACTGTCCCGCTGACTGGCTGGCTGACCCGGCGCTTCGGCGCGCAGAAGGTGTTCATCACCTGCTACCTTGCCTTCGGTGTGCTTTCGATCCTGTGCGGACTGGCCATGTCGCTGGGCATGCTGATCACGGGGCGCGTTCTCCTGGGCCTGGCCGGCGGCCCGTTGATGCCGCTGTCGCAGATGCTGCTGCTGCGGATCTTCCCCAAGGACAAGGCTGTCGCCGCCAATATCATCTGGGCCATGACCACGCTGATCGCACCTGTTGCCGGCCCCATTCTGGGCGGGCTCATCAGCGACAGCATCGGCTGGCAGTGGATTTTCTTCATCAAGGTGCCGGTCGCTTTCGCCGGTGGCCTGACCGCCTGGACTCTGCTGCGCGGTCAACCCGACCCCAAGGAGAACGCCTCGGTCGATGTCGTCGGGCTGATCCTGCTGATCATCTGGGTGGGATCATTCCAGATCATGCTCGACGAGGGGCGCAACCATGACTGGTTCGCATCCGGTGAAATCGTGACGCTTGGCGTGGTCGCTTTGGTCGGCTTCATCGCCTTCCTGATGTGGGAGCTGACCGCAAAGAACCCGATCGTCAATCTGCGCATTTTCCGGCATCGCGGCTTCACGGCCTCTGCGATCACCTATAGCGCGGGTTTCGGGGCTTTCTTTGCATCGATCGTGATCTTCCCGCTCTGGCTCCAGCAGAACCTGGGCTACACCGCGACCTGGGCTGGCTATGCGACCGGTATCATGGGCATCCTGTCGATTGCCGTCGCCCCGGCCGTGGGCAAGGCGGTGGAGAAAATCGACGCCCGGCTGATCATTTCGATCGGGCTGGCAGGCCTCGGGCTGGTGCACGTCTGGCGCACATTCTTTACCCCAGACGCGACCTTCTGGCAGATTGCGGGGCCGACGTTCCTCTCCGGCGCCTTCATGGTCATGTTCTTCGTGCCGGTCACTGGCCTGGCCATGGCCAGCGTTGACCCGGAAGAAGCCGCCGATGCGGCCGGTGTGTCCAACTTCATGCGGACACTCGCAGGTGCGTTCGCCACCGCGCTGGTCCAGACCGGCTGGGCGAATTCAGCCCGCGAAAAGCAGACTGAACTGGCCGGGGCGATGACCGACGGACAAGCGACCGTCGATGGTATGGTCGCCAGCGGCATGCAGCCGGATGCAGCCGTCGCCAGCCTGTCCTATCTAGTCGAGGGGCAAAGCTTGATGCTGGCAACACTCGCCATGTTTGGAACCGTAGTGCTGGTATTCTTCGCCGCAGCCGCCGTAATTTGGCTGGCCCCCAAGCCGAATGGTCCCATTGATACCACCGCAGGGCACTGACGCTTCCAGACGGGCAGTGTTGGATTTCCGGTGCAGCTCGGGATTGCCGGTTCGATCTGGATTTCCGCCGATGGGTGGCGACTTTCGCTTCAAGTGTGCTTCACTTGCGTCGCATCAGCTTGGCGTGGCGTTTCGATCCCGTCTGTGCATGAAATTTTAATAAGAAAATTGCATTTTTCGCTCTTCGGTCCTAAGTGAAGGGCAAAGGAGCAAGCCGTGTCGGCATTGGCAGAACTCAAGCGAAAGCTGCGTCCGGGGCAGGTGTACCGGCGCAAGGATCTTGCGCGTTGGTCGACTGCCGTGGATCGGCATCTTCGCCAACTTGTCATGGAAGGCTGTCTCGAGAAGGTCGCAAACGGCTTGTACATGGTGCCGCGCCAGACCCGCTTTGGACCTGCGCCGGCCAAGCCGGAGAAACTCGTAGAGACATTTCTCGGCGATGATCGTTTTCTCATGGTGTCGCCCAATGCCTACAATGGCCTTGGGGTCGGGACTACGCAGCTTCATAACGTGCCGGTTGTCTACAATCACAAGCGGCACGGACGCTTCAAGCTCGACGGTCGCGAATATGATTTCCGGATGCGTTCGACGGTTCCGTCGCACCTGACCCAGGAGGTCTTGCTCGTCGATCTTCTGCATAATCTTGAGCGGCTGCCTGAAGATGCATCCGGAGTTTTGCCCAAGGCTCTGGAGCGCGCGCGCGGAATGGATCGCAAGCGACTGGCCCGGGCCGTCCGGGACTTTGGCTCGGCTCGGGCCGAGCGACTGCTGTCGCCCGTGCTCCATAGCGCATGACGCTGCTCCACGACCTGCCGGATTTCGGTGACCTGATCGAGGTGACTGCCCGCAGTCACGCAATCGACCCCGGTCTCGTCGAGAAAGACTACTGGATCATGCATGGCCTCTGGGGGCTGCAGCAATTGAGTTTCCGTTTCGAACTCAAGGGCGGAACCTCACTGTCCAAAGGCTTCCGCCTCATTCACCGCTTCTCCGAAGACATCGACATTCTCATCCACCCCGATGGGGTGCTGCCCACGGGCAAGAACCAGAACAAGCTAATCCATGTCGACGCCCGGCGTGCGTTCTACGACAGCTTGCCGGCGCGTTTGCATATTCCCGGATTTGTAACAGCGGACCGAGATCGCAATTTCGACGACGATCGAATGCGTAGCGCTGGCATTCGCTTGCTATATCCCGAACTGAGTCCGCTTCCGGAAGGCGTGAAGGCGGGCATCCTCCTTGAGACGGGTTTTGACCAGGTCGCCCCCAATCGCCCATGCCTGATTTCGTCGTGGGCCTACGATGCGGCAATCGCAAGCGGCCTGACGGACGTGACGGACAACCGTGCGATCGATGTCGCATGCTATGAGCCTGGCTACACGTTCGTGGAGAAGCTCCAGACGATATCCACCAAGTTTCGTCGGCACCTGGAAACCGGTGAGATGCCGGCAAACTTTCTGCGCCACTACTACGATGTTTACTGCCTGCTGGAGGATTCCGGCGTGCAGGCATTCATCGGCAGTGATGCCTATGTCGCGCACAAGGAGGCACGGTTTCCCGCTGCCGACGAACAGGTGATCGAGCGCAACGAAGCATTCCTGATCTCCGATCCCAAAACGCGTTCGAGCTTCGAGGCAGCGTATCGCGCGACCAGCGCACTTTACTATCGGGAGCAGCCGACTTTGACAGTTATCCTGGAGCGCTTCTCGGCAGACCTTCATCGACTTTGATGGCATCGAGCAATGTGTCGCGATCCGTTCGAGGCGAGATCATTCTGCTGTCAGGGCGGGGGTGATTCGGGCAAAATTCGATGCAGGATTAAGGTCAAATTGCATCGCCAATTGAAGCCGGGAATCGGCTCGTCGGGTCCCTGAATCGGTTCGTCGAAAAGTCCCGATTTGGGGGTATCAATGGGGGTATTTGGGGGTATCGACTCGAAAATTGACATTGAAATCAAATTATTAGATGGGTTCTGTTGATCCCTCCTCCGCTACCATCCTTTCCCCCGGAAATCCGCCGTTTTTGAGCTGTTGGCCATTCTCCAGCCGAGAAATGGCATGTTGCCTCTTGTTGCGCGGTTTTCCGTGTGATTCCGGGCATTCCGGCTGCCTGACGGCGATTCCGTGCAACAGAGATGCAACACAAGTCCCATGCTGTGCGGCAGCGGATTCC